>QWCN01001991.1_pt1 | contig 28589 bp, 21 predicted proteins | sample 1972711 | NCBI WGS metagenome assembly QWCN01 (sample SAMN09866707, study PRJNA288562) | Human gut metagenome isolate term1_stool, whole genome shotgun sequencing... | isolation source: gut | host: Homo sapiens | place: USA: California
CACTGTCGTAACAGCCTCGGCAGCTGCGGCGGACAAAAATGCATCTAAAGCAGCCGGCACTTCAAACGCATCAGATACATCTAATATATCGGACACATCGGACACATCCGATGCCGCGAGCTGCAGGTTCTCGCTTTTCTCTCGCGCGCGTGCGCGCAGCCGCGTGTACGGCAGCTCCTGCCGCCTGCTCACCGGCTATGAGGACCGCGTCGCCAAAAAGCGCAGCCTGTATCTGCTGTGGGCATTTCTCATCCCGTTCGTGCTGCTGTTCTGCATCTATCTCTCGCGTGCGATATACCCGTTCGGGAACGGCTCGGTGCTCATTCTCGACCTCAACGGTCAGTACGTCTACTTCTTCGCGGAGCTGCGAAACAAGCTGCTGCACGGCGGCAGCCTGCTCTACTCGTGGTCGCGCTCGCTCGGCGGCGAATTTCTCGGCATATTCGCATACTATCTGTCGAGCCCGTTCTCGCTGATAACCTGCCTGTTCCCCGCCTCTCACATCACCGAGGCACTGCTGCTGATGTTCATGCTCAAGGCAGGCGCCTGCGGCTTTTCGATGGCGCTGTATCTGCGCAGCTCACACGGCGGCAGAAAGCTCGGCTCGGTCGTCTTTTCCACCCTCTACGCGCTCTGCTCCTATGCGATAGTAATGGCGCACAACACGATGTGGATAGATGAGCTTATCTATCTGCCTCTGCTCGCGCTCGGGATCGAGCGCCTGATAAAGAAAAAGGATTTTGTCCTCTATGTGGCTATTCTCGCACTCGCCGCAATGTCGAACTTTTACATCGGCTATATGATGTGCGTGTTTTCCTTTTTCTACTTTTTCTACTATTATTTTGCAAAAAGCGGAGACGGAGAGAATAACCTCACCGGCGAACGCCGCCATTTTCTCCGATCACTGCTGCGTATGCTCATCTTTTCGATAATCGCGCTCGAGATCGCCGCCGTGATACTCTATCCGGCATACATCTCGCTCTCCTACGGAAAGACCGGCTTCTCAAGCCCGAGCTACGACCTTAAGGCAAAATTCGACCTGCTCGACTTCTTTGCAAAGATGATGCCCACCGCCTACGACACCGTTCGTCCCGAGGGGCTTCCGTTCATCGCCTGCGGCTCGCTGACGCTGCTGCTCATGCCGATGTTCTTCTTCGCACGTAAGCCGAGCGGAAGGGAAAAGCTCGCCGCTGCGGGCTTTATCACCGTATTCGCGATGAGCATGTCGCTCTCGCTGCCCGACCTTGTATGGCACGGCTTTCAGAACCCGAACTGGCTCAACTACCGCTATGCGTTCATGCTCATATTCTTCTTCATAACGCTCGCCTACCGTGCGTTCTCCGAGCTGCGTGAGCTTGAGATACGCTGGCTGCTGCCGATAATATTCGCGCTCGTTACGCTCGTTGCGCTCGTTCAGAAGATAGGCGACTATGAATGGATGAGCGATATCTACGTCGTATGGGGCACGCTCGGACTCCTCGCAGTATCTGTTTTCTGCATATGGGCTGTCCGCAGCCGCGCGATGTCGAGGCTCGCGCCTCTGCTGCTCGTCGTCGCCGTATGCGTAGAGACGGTCGTTACCGGCGTCTATCTTGAAAGCCGAATGAACAGCGATGTTGTTTTCTCGAGCCGCAGCAGCTACGTTGACTACAACGAAAAGTACGGCTCTATGATAGAGGCGCTGAAAAACTATGACAGCGAGCATTACGGCTCGAAATTCTACCGCATGGAGAACACCGGTCACCGCACCGTCTGCGATCCGATGGCGCTCGGCGAGTACGGCATTTCAAACTCCTCCTCGCTGCTCAATTCCGCCGTCATTGCGACGCTCGGAGACCTCGGCTATGCCTCGCATTCGCACTGGTCCCAGTACAAGGGTCAGACCCCCGTTGCCGATTCGCTGCTCGGCGTTCGCTACATAGCGGACTCCGCAGATGTCTCCGCCTACGGCTATGACCGCATCCTCGAGGATCCCGATACCGCACTGTACGGCTACGAGAACAAAAATGCGCTATCGCTTTTCTACGGTGTCAGCAACGCTATCGCCGAGCTTGACCTCGACGAGCAGCACTACTCAGCCGATCCGTTTACAAAAATGAACGAGATAGTCACCGCCATGCTCGGCGAGACCGAGACCGTCGAGGTATGGAAGCCCATCGAGGCGACCCTCGACCTCTCGAATACCCGCGAATCGACCATCAAGGCGACAGATGACTATCCCCGCCATGAAAAGTTCGTGGCCGACAACTCCGAGCGCAGTGCAGATGTTACGTATTCGTTCAGCGGCGCGGGCGAGGATAATCCCGTCTTTTGCGTTTTCCCGTCTGTGTACGGCTCGACCGGTCAGATAATGTTCAATAATGTCGAGCTTGCCAAGTACAAGAGCGAGGCGGTCGAGCACACGATCGCGCTCGGCGCTCTGCCGACCGATGCCGAGGCGACGCTCAAGGTCATTCTCACCGAGGACAAGCCGTTCTATATCGTTGAGGATATACAGCCGTTCTGGTACCTCGATACCGCCCTCTGGGAACAGGTCGCCGCACGCCTCGCCGAGAATAACGCCTCGATTACGCGCTTCTCGGATACCCGCGTCGAGGGCACCGTCACCGTGCCTGAGAGCGGAATGGTATTCACCTCTATCCCGCAGGACTCCGGCTGGAGCGTGACCGTCGACGGCGCAGAGGTCGAGACCGAAACGGTACTCGGTTCGCTTATCGCATTCCGCGCAGCACCCGGTGAACACACCGTCAGCATGCGCTACATGCCATCATGCCTCGTCTACGGCGGCATTATCTCCCTCGCGGGGATAGTGACCTTCGCCGCCGCCGTTATCCTCCTCAGACCCGAAAGCGCCTCGTACATCCTCCCGCGCCGCAAAAAGCACCGCGCGTGAGGAAACGGAGTACGCGGGGGGTACGCGGGGTACGCGGAGTACGCGGAGTACGCGGCCTTTTGAAAAAGGCCTGGCGAAAACTTTATAATAGGGAGTCTTTCTCGGGCAGAGCAGCGGAACGATTGCGAGGTAAAGGTTTCACCCGCCACGGTCTAAGGCAGTAAGAGGCAGAAAAGTTTTGCGTGAGTTTGGGGCGTTGCCCCAAGCATCAATGGCGCGGCGTTTCTTTTCCTTAGCTTTTCCGAACAATGCGGAGCATTGTTTGTATGAAGCTTTGCGGTCCTACATAGCAAGATCGCCCATGACGGCAAAGAAATACTTCATGTTGATTCGCAATATGATTCAACGTCGTCTCCGCTCGCACAAAGAAAAGCGGCTGAGGCTCTGATTCTCTTAAAATCGTAATGATACATGAAATTTTGCGGAGCAAGAACACTGTCGTCGGCGGCAAAGCAAAATTTCATATTTAACCGCGCGGCGGTTAAACGGAGAGGCTCTCACGTCCGCAATCGCCGCTCGCGATATCAACTCTGTCCCATGCCAAATCAAGTTTTTCCAATCAAAAGTCAATATTATTTCTCCCTACTCAACTGCATATTTCACATCCGTAGCTTTCTCACCCTAACAGTCCATTAAAGATCACGCTTCTTCCTCTCCGTTCACCCCCTCAATTTACTTCTGAAAAGGAAAGTAAACCAATGAATCCGAACACATCTTCAACCGACCGTCAGACTGCGGCGTCCGCAGATATTCAAACAGCATCCTCAATACCCGCCGCCGAAATACAAACAGCCTCTTCGCGGGCACCTGTCCCCGACTTGCAGACAGCTCCCCCGAAAAAGCGCCGCATGCTGTCCTCTGCGTTCTCCGAGTACTTCGAGTCCCTGCGCGACGGGAGAAATCTTTTCCTCCTATGGGCGTTTCTCATTCCCGCAGGGCTTCTCCTCCTCTTTTACATCTCCCGCGCCGTATTCCCCATCGGCGAGGGATCTGTCCTCATCCTCGACCTCAACGGTCAGTACGTTTCATTCTTCGAGGAACTGAGGAACAAGCTGCTCGGCGGCGGCAGCCTGCTGTACTCGTGGTCGAGGACTCTCGGCGGTGAATTTCTCGGCATCTTTGCCTACTACCTCGCCAGCCCGTTTTCGCTCATTGTCTGCCTCTTTCCGGCACGCTTCATCACCGAGGCGCTGCTGCTGATGTTCATGCTCAAGGCGGGTGCCTGCGGCTTTACAATGGCACTGTACCTCCGCTCCGCTCACCCGGGCAGAAAGGTCGTTACCGTCGCATTCTCCACCCTCTACGCTCTCTCGTCTTATGCTGTCGTTCAGGCTCACAACACCATGTGGATAGATGAGCTGATCTTCCTGCCGCTGCTCGTGCTCGGCATCGAACGGCTGATAAAAGAAAAGAAATTTCTCCTCTACACCGTGTCGCTCGCCTACTGCGCAATGAGCAACTTTTATATCGGCTACATGGTGTGTATCTTCACGTTCCTCTACTTTTTCTACTATTACTTTGCAAAGAGCGGAAACGGCGAGAATAACCTCACCGGCGAGCGCCTCCATCTGCTCCGCTCGCTCGGACGTATGCTGCTCTTCTCCGCGATAGGACTGCTCATCGCAGCTGCGGTGATCTGTCCCGCATATGTCTCACTCGCCTTCGGAAAGAACGAATTCTCCACCCCCGACTACACCCTGACCTCAAAATTCGATCTGTTCGACCTCTTCGCACGGCTCTTCCCCGCCTCATATGACACCGTTCGCCCGATCGGTCTGCCGTTTATCTACTGCGGCGTTCTCACCGCATTGACGGTGCCCGCTTTCTTCGCCTCGCGAAAGATCGGAGGGCGCGAAAAGGTCGCCGCAGGCGGGCTGATCTGCGTATTTGTTTTCAGCTTTGTGATGTCGAGCGTCGATATCGTTTGGCACGGCTTCCAAAAGCCGAACTGGCTCAACTACCGCTACTCCTTCATGCTCATCTTCGTACTGACGGTGCTTGCCTACCGTGCTTTTTCGGAGCTGCGCGAGCTGGATATCCGCGTGATCGGCTGCACGGCAGCGGCATATATACTACTCCTCGCGGTCTCGCAGAAGCTCGGATACGATTGGTTCGGCAATCTGCTCGGCGTAATGCTCTCGGTGCTGCTGATACTCGTATGGCTCGGCGTTATCTATGCTATGCGCAGTCGGCGCATGGTGTGGAGCAGCTCTGTGCTGCTCATCCTCGCCGTGTGCGGCGAGCTGCTTTTCGCGGGCATATATGCCGAGGATCAGATGAACACCGACGTTTCGTTCACCTCGCGCACCTCTTACCGCTCGTTCATCGACCGCGTAAAGCCGAGCGCGGATATGTTAAAGGAATACAGCTCCGAAAAATACGGCGAGGACGATTTCTACCGCACCGAAAAGACCGTTTTTCGCAAGACGAACGACGGTATGGCGCTCGGTATTTACGGTATTTCGAGCTCCTCTTCACTGCTCAACCGCAGCGTTATCTCCGAGCTCGGCAAGCTCGGTATCGGATCGGCATCAAACTGGACACGCTATTACGGCGGCAATCCGGTATTCGATTCGCTCTTTTCCATCCGATATCTCATATGCGAGAGCGAGGAGGATGCGCCGCTGTATAACAGAGTTACCTCGGACAGCGAGCACAAGCTGATCGGTGTTGAAAATCCCTACGCGCTGCCGCTCTGCTACGGAGTAAACGAGGATATCCTCGGCTACACATCGGGCAGCGAAAGCAATCCGTTTGCACGGATGAACGCAATGATAACCGCCATGCTCGGCGAGGATGAAACGGTCGAGGTATGGAAGCCTATCGCCGCGACCGTCGATACCGAAAAAATGACCGTCTCGCACACCGTCGCGACCGAAACCGCACCTACCCACACCAAATACACTCCCGCAGACGAGAGCGCAAATGCGCGCGTGACCTACATGCTGTTCGGCGCGGGCGAGGACTGCCCTATATACGCTTACTTTCCGTCGAGCTATCAGCGCAAAGCGTCGGTCTATGTCGACGGCGAGCGCACGGGTGCATATTTCGACGGCGAATCGTACAGCATCCTCTCGCTCGGCACACGCGCAGACGATACCGAGATGACCGTGGCGCTCAAGCCCGAGGACAGCGCCATGTACATTCAGGACGAGACCGATTATTTCTGGTATCTCGACCGCACGCTGTTCGAATCGGTCATGAGCCGCCTCGGCAGAAGCGGACTCGATGTCACGAGCTTCTCGGATACACATATCAGGGGCAGCGTGAATGCCGAGCCGGGCGACCGCGTTATGTTTACCGGCATCCCGTACGACGAGGGGTGGCGCGTATATATCGACGGCGAGCGGGTCGACCTGCTCGAGACCTCGGACTTTCTTCTCGCATTCGAGCTGCCCGAGGGACAGCACACGGTGGAGCTGCGCTATCTGCCGACCTGCGTTATCGTCGGAGATATTCTGTCTGCGGTCGGCATAGTCTCGCTTGTCGCGATATGCCTCATCGCCCGCCGACGCAGCCGCCCGGAGGACGGAAATACCGAAGACAGCGCGCCCGCAAACCGCTCCGACTCCGCCGCACAAAGCAGCAAAGGTCAAAATGACGGCACTGCGGGAAAAGCAGCCGAATGCAAAAAGCGCACCGGCCGCCGAAAGGGCATCCCGCTCCGCGATCTGACATTTTAATAACGATCAGACACATTTTGCGGATAAAGACTGAAACTTTCATTCTTAATAAAAAGATGTGTAGGGAACTTTTTTCGCAAAAATCGCCGAAAAAGTTCCCTACGCGTGCATTAGCTTGCGGCGAAAGGATCGTGCGACCGTCGGCATCGTTTCTCCGATATTTCACTCGATATCAAACGATATCATCGAAATGTTAGAATACAAATACCACGCATTTCTCCTCGGCAATGCGAATATTTATTTGCAATATAGGGAACATTATGATATAATTAAAACACAAAAAGTTCCCTACGGAGACACCTATGAACAACAACTATCCTCAAATACAAGAGCTGCTGCAACAAAAGGCAGATTATCAGGCAAGACTTAATCTTCTGCCGTACGACGGCTCTCCGGAAATAAAAGAACAGCACGGTCAAAAATACCTATATATCCGCCGCCGCGTCGGCTCACGTCTCACCTCTGTCTATGTCGACGTCTACTCGGATGAACTGTATCAGCAGCTGCTGCGCAACGCGCGGGACGCAAAGGAACTGAGAAAAAATATCAGGCGGCTCGATAAGGAGCTTGCCCTGCTCGGGTATTCAAATGCCGAAATATCCCCGAGAGTACAACTGAATCTCGATTTTGCCCGTGTAAACATGAAGTCCAATATCTACGATCAGGCAGTACTCGAGGGCGTGGCAACGAGCTTTCCGCAGACCGAGGATATCATCGAAAACGGCACGGTAAACGGTGTAAAAGCCTCCGATGTGCAAAAAATATTAAACCTAAAGCATGCATGGGAGTTTATTCTCGATGCGGATGTTATCAGCTACCCGTCCGATTATTCGATACTCTGTCATATCGCGAAGCTGGTAAACGAGGGCTTCTTTCAGGACGGCGGGCGCATTCGCGGCGTGCCCGTAACGATAGGCGGTACGAGCTATGTTCCTCCAATGCCGATAGAATCGGTCATAAAGGAAAATATAGACGAGATACTGGCATCGGATACGCCGCCCGACGAAAAGGCTGTTCGGCTGTGCCTATACTGCATGAAAGCACAGATTTTCAATGACGGCAACAAACGTGCTTCCGTTATTTTCGCAAACCATTATCTCATCTCTCAGGGCGGTGGAATGCTCATCATTCCGGAAAACAATGTCCCCGAGTTTAAAAGATTGCTCATCGCATATTATGAAGGCAAAGACAACGAAGCGATAGTCGATTTTATGAAAAAAGAATGTGTCAAAACATTTTGAAGCATTTTATAGGGAACTTTTTTCGCAAAAATTGCCGAAAAAGTTCCCTACGTACCGCCTCGGACATTATAATCCGCTGTGAAAACTATGAAAATAATATTCAAGCTAAAAAAAGCATCGACCGAACGAAAGGCATGTTCCTTTCCCGGTCGGTGCTTTTTGCCGTCCTTTTCTGATATACGGCATGATTTATACGGTAGAGCGGCATTCTGATCGGCATATTCCGCTTACAAGCCGCATATTCGGTCGGCAGACACCGCAGCCGCTCCGCGGCAGCTGCCGGTCTGCACCGCCGCACAGGGCGCAAGTGCCGACATATCTAAATCAGTCGCTTTTTTTGCGTCTGTTGTAACGCATATTATATGTGAAGAAAACAATGAATACGGAAAGTGTGCGGCATGCTTCAAGAAACGACCGTGTGTTGTCATTTCAGCTTTTCTTCAAGCTCGCCGAGCAGCTCGAGAATTCGGAAGCGGACGGCATACTTAGGCGATTTTTTGCCGGAGAGAACTCCTATCTGCCCCGGCGTAAAGCCCGCCGTCACAAACTCATCCTCCTGACGCTCGGCAGGCGCGGTACAGAGTGCGGGAAACAGGACGCACCACCAGTTGTGTCCCTTACCCGAGCCGAGGACAATGCGATACGAGAGATAGCGCCCTGCGGGCAGCCTGAAGCCGCCGTAGTCACGGGTCGGGTAATACTCATAGCCGAGAGTCACGGTCGCGTCGTAAGAAAAGCCGCTGTCCCGCAGCACCTGCCGCGCCACCCTCTCCGCCTCAGGCATGAGCCGCTCGGCAGCGGTGCGCGCTTGCTCAATGTCGGGGCTTGTCTCCATCTCGTCACCGAGCAGCTCGAGCACCGCGTCCCGCACCTTGAGCTTGACCGCCTGATCGGCGTCCGAGTCAGAGTCGGCTATAACGTGCAGGCGCAGAATGCGGTCGTACAGCTCGGCATCGACCCCGAGCGCGCGTATTCCGGTACAAGCGGAGAACAGCAGCACGAGTGTGCAGATGCAGCAGACGACCCGCGCGGCGACGGTCGATCCTCCTGAACGGCGAATCTCTCCGCGGTGTGTATGCGCACCTGGCGTGAAGCCGCACACCGCATCTCGCCCAGCTGCAGAAGCCCCTACGACCGCGTTCTCAGCAGTCATATCTCTCCGCGCCGCATTTTTTTCAACCGAATTTCTCACAGCCATACTTTCGCGCGTCATAGCTTTTTCAGCCGCATTTTCCGCAGCCATGCTTTCACGCGTCATAGCTTTTTCAACCGAATTTCTCACAGCCATACTTTCGCGCGTCATAGCTTTTTCAGCCGCATTTCCCGCCGTCATGCTTCCCTGCGTCGTATCTTTCTCAGCCGAAAAAGCAGAATAATCAGTATGGTGCAGCTTGTTTATGTTGTTATCTCTACATTTTCTATATATTTCCAATAGCTTCATTTCCGAAATCCTTTCATCATAATAAGCATAATAAGCGGTCAGAGGTGCGGACAAGTTCCGCAGTCTGCGTCGCGCTCGGTATGTTTTCCCCTCGGATAACGCTATTGTTGCCGCGCAAATGCACCGCTATTCAGTTGTTTTCAAAGCCGAGGCATTCACAGCTTCATCCGCTCGCTGCGCGGGTACGGACGGCGCTCGTCGGTCAGTCCGAGAATATAATCCGCAGAGGTATCGAATATCACCGTCAGCTGCATCAGCACCTCTATCGGCAGTCCGCGCTGTCCGTTTTCGTACTGAGAATAGGTATTCTGTCCGATGTGAAGCCGCGCCGCAAGCTCCTTTTGCGTAATATCGAGATCCTCTCTTATATCCTTGAGTCGCATATTATCCCCCTCTTTTTTATCCGTTTCGGCGGCTGCGCCTACGGATATAGTATGGGACATATTATAAAAAATCTCGCTTTGAGATATTGACAAATATCTCATTTTGTGATATTTTATACATAAACCGATCGGAAAATATCATCGGATATCATCCAACGTAATTTTTTAAGGAGTCAAAAAACATGGCAAATTATTGTACAGAATGCGGCAGCATGATTCCGCAAGACTCGAAATTCTGCCCCGGCTGCGGAAAACAGCAGTCTGCCTCCGACGCACGTCAGGCAGCGCAGCCGCAGCCGACCTCCGAAATACGCCCCGCAGAAGCTCGACCCGTAATCGACAGACAGCCGAGTGCACCGGAAAGCTCACCGCCCCGCACGACGGCTGAGACACAGCCCCGCACGCCCGACTGTGCGAATGCGCCGACCGCATATGACCCGAGTATGCCCTCGCCGACCGACCGCGCCGACGCACCCGCACCGCGCAGGACCGGCAAAGCGCCGGTCGTCATCCTATCTGTTGTATGTGCGGCACTGCTCATCGGCGGCGGTGTCTGCGCCGCACTTTTCTTTATGAACAAAGGCGACGGCACTCCCGACACACACGAAACGAGCGTCACCACGACCGCCGCACCGCTCACCGAGCAGAGAAGCAATGAAAGCGAGCCCGCGCCTATGCTCGGCACTTCCTCGACTGCGCCGGAAGAGAAGGATCCGTATTATTACGGCAGCATCGAAAAAAATTATAAAGGAAGCGGCAGCGACTACTACATAAACGAATGGGCTAATATAAAGCTGAACCTTGCCGATACATACGATACGATTGTGGATGATAGTGCGGAGGATGGTTCTTTTGCATTCCTTGCAAGGGATTCGAACGGAAGTTCCTTCGGTATCCAATGCGTCCTGCCGACCGATGAAGATTATGCCCAATACGGAAATATCGACATCGACGGATTCATATCGCTATACGCAGATGAAATATCAAAACTCTGTTACGACAAACAATATAACTATGTATACTCCTCGGGTAATTACAATATTTTTATCGCATCGGAGCTATATAAATGCACAAGAATCAGCTATGATGAAAATGTTGACTTCTCCTTAGAAGGCGGCTGCTACTATATTTGCAGCCGACAGATGGACGACGGCAGAATAATCGTCATAACACATATGGATCACGGTCGTCAAAGAAGCGGTTCCGATAAAACAGACATGCTCTCTGCGAGAGAGCCGCTGAACTGACGCACGAAAGGACAAGCATATGAAAGCGAAAAAATACTCACCCATCGCAGCCCTGCTCTGCTGCATCATGCTGCTGCCCGTACTTCTAACCGGCTGCGGCAGCTCGCTCGAGGGCACGTGGGTCTGCGCAAAAGCAAAATCGGGATACCCGGACATAATGATCGTCGAGCATGACGGCAAGGGTAGCATCGAGGGCGTCGACATGAACTGGTATACAAAGGACGATCGGCTCTACATAAACGCCGTTCAGCTCGTCAGCTATTCCTTTGACTACGAGTACAAGTTCGACGGCAGTTTTCTCCTGCTCGACGAGAGAGTATACATCCGTCAGGGCTCTAAAAACGAGGATGTTTATGCCTATGCCGAGCGGTTGTATAAGAACGGAAACTACGAGGCGGCTCAGCTGGTATTTGCCTTTCTCGACGATTTTAAGGACAGCGAGCAGCGCATAGAGGACTGCAAAGAGGCACAGAAGGGCGTGGAATACGATAAAGCCGTGGCGCTGTATAACAGCGGCGAATACGAAGAGGCTCAGAAGATTTTCTCCTCTCTCCGTGACTTTAAGGACAGTGCCGATCGCGAAGCACTGTGCAGGGATGCGCTGAAAAATGAGGAATACGAGCGCGCAAAAGCGCTTATGGCAGAGGGAAGCTATGATGAGGCATCGAGTATACTTTCCTCGCTCGGTGACTACAAGGACTGCAGTACGCTTGCCTCTGAATGTGCTGCGGGAGTCCGCGAAGCCAAGTATAACCGCGCAAAGGAGCTGCTCGAAAAAGGGTGCTACAATACTGCTGCGACTATACTCTATAATCTAAGCGGAAAGGATGCAGCCGCACTTCTGCGCGAGTGCGACAAGCGCCGGAAAATAGAGCTGTGCAACACATGGCAGTGCATTGATCCTGCCGACGGCTATCCCGATACCTTAACACTCGAAAATCCCGCCGGTGACTATAAATCGGGAACCGGTACGATGGACGGTGCAGATATCCGATGGGAGGCATCGTATCACGCCCACTCAATAGGAGGAGCAGAGACTATTGTTGAACTCAAACTGATCTTATCCTCGGATAATCGTTATTATTCATACGACGATCCGAAGATAGGAAAGCAGGTTATGGCCTTGGATAATTGCGTTTATTTCCCCGAGGGCGCGACGGATGCCGACAAATACGAAACCGCAGAAATACTCTATGAGGACAGCGATTACAAGAGAGCGGGTATTGTGTACACCGCGCTCGGCAGCTATAAGGACTGCGAGAAAAAGGCGGCTCTATGCCGCGGAAAGTCTTAAAGAGCATACATGTGCATAAGCGAGAGGAGGTGAAACGAATGTCAGATAAAAGCTATTACGGAAAATGCGGCTCGTGCAAATACTGTGAGCTTGGACACAACTATGAAACTTTTTCGGGAAGCATGAAATTTGCATGTGAAAAAATCAGCGGTGCATTTGTCTATGCCGATGAAGATCCGTGCGGTCGCTATGAACCCGACCGCAGTCGTACAAACGATATGATCGCAAAATACGACCGCTGAGAATGCGGCGCGACCGAGCGCATCCTCGGATGCGTCTCGGTCGGACTGCAAAGAAAAGGATGTGATATTTATGGCAAAATGCAGCTGCGGAAAAGAATTTGACGAGGAAACAACGCCGTACATTGCCTACGAGGTATTGAAAGGCGACAAAGTAAAATTTTGCAGCAAGGAATGCATGCATTCGTGGGCTATCGGTAAGATAGTCGGAATGGCAGTCTCGTTAGTGATCGGTCTGATTTTAGGAATCGGGCTTAGCTTCGAGATGGGCATTACGGGTATATTTCTGACTTTTTTACCGTATATGCTGAGAAGAATTTTCAGCGGTCTCGGCAGAGATATAAGAAGTACGGGCGAAGAGGTACTTGTCTTTATGGTAACGCTGCTCGGCTCGCTCACACTCGTTTACCCGATATATAAGATCATTCAGGAGACACGTGAATACGTTTTTGTTATCCGTCAGAGCAAGGCAAATTAAATCGGCAGGCGATATGCTTGCTTGTGCAGAATCTGAGCACTGAGCCTTGTCAGAAAAAATAGTTTACACAGCGCCGTATTTATCCGTCACGGGTAAATATGGCGCTGCTGCGTTATTCTGCGGATGCTTAAAAATTTTTTCGGATTTTTTTGAAAAACCCCTTGACTTGGAGCAAACTCCAAGTTGTAGAATATACTCGCAAGCAAAAAACATCCGCAGGCGGTGAGGCGAATGGGCGGCGGCTCCGTTCCGCAAAGCAAGGGCAAAGCGGAGGCAGTCCGACATCACGCGCAGCGCCGCACGGACAGAATAATCCACTGCAAAGGAGAACCCGATATGAACAGACCGTACACAATATGCCACATGATGACCTCGGTCGACGGGCGCATAGACTGTGCCATGACCGAGCACCTGCCGGGCGTACAAGACTATTACAATACCCTCGATGCGCTCGGCGCGCCTACCCGCGTGAGCGGCAGAGTGACCGCGCAGCTCGAGATGGCTCAGCCGGGCGAGTTCGCGAGCGGCGGAGAACCGGTAGGACACGAGGTGTTTTCGGTCGCGCGCCGCGCGGACGGATATGAGGCAGTAGTCGACACGCACGGTACCCTGCTCTGGAACGGCGACGAAGGCGGACAGCGCCCGCTACTTATAATAACGAGCGAGCAGGTCGGACGCGACTACCTCGATTACCTCTACGAGCGCGGCATAAGCTATATCGCCTGCGGACATGACAGAATCGACCTTACACGCGCCTGCGAGCTGCTCGCAAATGAGTTCGGAGTCGAGCGGATGGCGGTCGTCGGCGGCGGTCATATCAACGCCGGTTTTCTCGCCGCAGGATTGCTCGACGAGGTGAGCCTGCTTATCGGCTCGGGCATCGACGGGCGCGGCGGAATGAGCGCGGTATTCGACGGTCTGCCGGCGTGTAGTACGGAATCCCGAGCCTGGCTGCCGCCTTCTTGTTCCCGATATCATCCGACAGTCGGATCGCCTCTTCTTTGAATTCTTTACCGTATATCGACCTTCTTCCTTCTTCTTTTTTCTATTCAACAACACCTTAAGGTGTTTGTCGACTCTACTTATAGAATAATAGCCCAAAACATACCAAATCGGCTTTTTCAGAGATCTTTCACGAAAAATCTCACCGCTTTCCGAATTGACAAGATGCGCAAGATGTGGTAGAATGTCGATGGAATGTTAATTCTGCTTTTACGGAAGGAAATATGTCATGAATATACAAGAGCTGATAGGAAATGCCGTTTCCGGCAACACGGCTGCTGCTGCAGGAATATACGACGCATACAAAAACAATGTCTACTACCTCTGTCTGCGCCTCGTCGGGGGCAACGAGGATGCCGCTGCGGGTATGCTGCAGTCTGCCTTTATGCATATATACGGCAAGCTCGGACTGCTGAAGGATCCCGCATCCTTCCCCGCATGGAGCTACATGACCGCCGCAAAGCGCTGCCGCTCCTACCTTTCCGGCAGCGGAAGAACGGTTGATTTTTCACGCCTTGCGGCAACGCTGCCCGATGATGCCGGCGATAAAAAAAGCTTTCCTTACAGCCTCGGCGGTTCGCGCTCCGAGCTTGTCGGCGATGCCGATGCCTGCCGCGCGGTCGAGGAGGCTGTTTGCGCACTGCCCGAGGCTGAGCGCTTTGCCGTTATGCTGTTTTTCTTCTGCGGGCTTGATCCCGATCAGATAGCAAGAAATCTTCAGGCTGATCCCCGCAGCGTCCGCCGCGCGATAATTTCAGGTGCGGGTCTCGTCGGTGCGGAGATCAAAAAGCGCACAAAGGATACTCCCGCGCTCTCTAAGTTCCGCGGCGCAGCCGAGCTCGGCGCTATCCTCTCCGAGCGCGCCGCTGCTATCCGCGTGCCCGAGCGCGTTTCGGATACCATCGTTGCAGCTGGAATGACAATGATCGCCGGCGCAGCCGAGCAGACCGAGAATCATGACTTTACATATGCCTCCGGCGAGGAGGAAGAGGAGGAGGGCAGCACCGGCAGACGCTTGGCAGGCGCAGTACTCATCGCCCTGCTCGTCGTCGTTCTCGGAGCGGTAGTCGCGCTCGCGATAAAATTCGTACCTCAGCTCATCTCCGACGGTGGCGAGACGACAGCCGTCACAACCACCGCAGCAACCGACACAGAGGAGACCGAGCCGACCGATACGGCGGACGGCAGCAAAGAGACCACCGCGAATGAGCCCGAGACCACCGCTCCCGCAGAGACCGACGCTCCCGCCGCAGAAACGACCGCTCCGCAGAACACTCCCGCACCCGTTGCGGCTGATTATACCTACGTTCTCGACGCATCGGGCAATGCTACCGTTACCGGCTATACCGGCAAGGGCGGCGCTATCACCATCCCCTCGACGCTCGGCGGCGCTAAGGTCACCGCTATCGGTGCCTCTGCTTTCAGAGGCAATCAGACGATAACCGCCGTCACCGTTCCCAACGGTGTAAGCTATATCGGAACATATGCATTCCTCGAGTGCTCGAATATCGAGAGCGTGTCCATTCCCGCATCGGTCAAGAGCGTCGGTCTTACCATACTCGGTAAGACAAAATGGCTCGCCGCACAGACGGATACCTTCGTCACCGTCGGCGACGGAGTGCTCATCAAGATAAACTCCAAGGACAGCACAATCACCGTTCCGAGCGGCGTAAAGTACGTTTCTAACGTGTTCTACTATATCGCAACAGTCAATACCGTTAAGCTCCCCGATACCGTCTGGGGCGTAGGAGACCTCGCGTTCGCGGTATGCGTGAACCTCAACAGCATCGAGCTTCCCGCCTCGGTAACTACTCTCGGTGACGGAATGATCTATCAGTGCGACAAGCTCTCGTCGATCGTTACACCCGCAGGCAGCGCTGCCGCTAAATGGGCAGAAAGCGCCGGCTTCGGAGCCCTGCTGAAATAAGGAACGAAAGAGACGCGGGGTACGCGCCAAGAGGGGTACGCGGCCTTTTGAAAAAGGCCTGGCGAAAACTTTGTAATAGGGAGTCTTTCTCGGGCAGAACAGCGGAGCGATTGCTGAGCAAGGGTTTCGCTCGTTGCGCACGGACTAAGGATTAGACAGTTTAAAAGTTTCGTCAACCGTTGCAGAAACAAGGTGTGAATGTTTCGGTAAGTGCGAAGCACAGACCGAAACTTCATATTGAATCGCGCAGCGGGTCAACGTCGCCTCTCTCGCTCAAAGAAAAGCGGCTAAGGCTTTGATTCACCTGTATTTGTAATGATTTAACAATTCACTGAAAATTCAGATGTAAATCAAGTTGATAATGTCATCAAAGCAGCGGACGTGTATGCCTCCCCTTGCACAGGGGAGGCATACACGCGCCGACTTTTCGGTATGTATTATCAACTTAAAACCCATTCCGATCACCACATTATAAAAGCTCATTCCACAGGCAGATCGACGCATCGGTCTGCCTTAGATATTATCCCTGCGTTCATCGCCGACGCGCCGCCGCATAAAATATAACCGTTCCAAACGCAAAATCTCCCGCCCTGCGGGATAACCGGAGGTCGAAATGACCGATTTTCTCGTAAAAAAATTTGTCCCGAACTACACCTCGACCGACTCCGTCGAGGTGAGAGCCGCATACGGCAGGCTCTCGGGCATAGTCGGCATTATCTGCAACGTGATAATGTTCGTATTCAAGCTTGCCGCGGGCTTTATCTCCGGCTCGATCTCCATCACCGCCGATGCCTTCAACAACCTGTCCGACGCATCGTCGAGCATCATCAGCCTGATTGGCTTCAAGCTGGCGAGCATGCCGCCCGACCGCGAGCACCCGTACGGTCACGGCAGATACGAATATTTATCCGGGCTCGTCGTTTCCGCGCTCGTTATCGCCATCGGCATCGAGCTGTTCACGACCGGCGTGCGCAAGATAATAACGCCGGAGGCGGTCGAGTTCGGAGTTCTGCCGGCTGTGGTGCTCATCCTCTCCGCCGCACTAAAGCTATGGATGATGCTGTTCAACCGCCGTCTCGGCAACCGCATATCCTCCGGCGCGCTCCTTGCGACCGCAGCCGACAGCCGCGGCGATGTCATAAGCTCCTGCGCTGTGCTTGTCTCCGCGATTATTTCGAGCCTGACCGGCTTCGAGCTCGACGGATATGCCGCAGTTGCGGTATCGGTATTCATAGTTATAAGCGGAATAGGGCTTGTCCGCGACACCCTCGACCCCATACTCGGCAAGGCTCCGAGCACCGAGACGGTGCGCGATATCCGCGACCGCATTCTCACCTATCCCGGTGTGCTCGGAATACATGATCTTATCGTCCACGATTACGGTCCCGGCAGGACATTTGCGAGCGTTCATGTGGAGATGTCCGCCGATACCGACCCGCTCGAAAGTCACGATATCATCGACAATATCGAACGTGATTTCGCCGAGAACCGACACCTCCAGCTCATCGTACACTACGACCCCATCGTTACAAACGACCCGGAGGTCGAAAGCCTGCGCATATACCTGCATGAGCATCTGCACGAAATAGGAGCAGGTCTGACCTTTCACGATCTGCGCCTCGTGCGCGGAGCGAGCCACTCAAATGTCATCTTCGACTGCATCATGCCCTACGGCATGAGCATGAGCGAATCCGAGCTGCGCGAGAAGATATCCGAGCTCGTAAGGCAAAAGGATCCGAGCTATAACTGCGTTATAACGATCGACCGCAGCTTTTGCTCGGAATGACGGACACCCACGCCGAATACAAAAAGCGCGTCCCGCGATAAAGCAGGGCGCGCTTTTTTCATTTCATACCGGGCAGACAAATGCCGGAAGAGGCAGTGTCCGAATTATTTTCCCGCCACAAGGCGCAGATACAGCTTTCTCAGACCGCATCTCCATGCGAGCACCGTACCGAATACAGCGCCGAACACAGCCTGAAGAATCTGGAACGGCAGCTTGACTATCGCATATTCGGGTGTGCTGTAAATAAACGCTCTGCCGAGCGAATAGCCTACGACCATGATCACCGCGCCGACCGCAACGCCGATAATAGAGCCGAGGTGCGGCTTATTCTTCATTATCTTATGCGTGAACAGTGAGATGACGACCGCCTGCAGACCGTGTGTCACAAGCGAGACGAACATAGGCGTGGGATAAAAGAAAAAATCGCCGAGAAATGCGCCGACACCGCCGACCATAAACGCCTCGACGGGCCCGAGCAGGATAGACGCAAGGCAGATAACGACATCATTCAGGTACAGATGACCGCCCGGTACGGGCACTCCGAACGAGCTGAGCGCAACATTCATCGCCATCAGTACGGCTGTTACCGTGATATTCAGCGTTGCTGATTTTTTGTTTGAATATACCGACATGATATAAAACCCTTTCCCGAGGAAGCGCGACAGTGTGACGGCAGATGCCGCCTACGAGCGCTGCTCCCTTATTTTTTAATGGCAATATCATACCGCGTAAGTGGTCATTTATAAATATTCAAATACAATGTTTTTTATATTACCAGATGCGTGTTTGCCCGGTAGGTAACACGTTTACCCGATGAGCTTGTACGTCGGGAACGCTCATTTGCTCCTGCCGTAATGCTCGCAATACTCCGATATCGGACAGCGGTCGCACTCGGGCGAGCGGGCGGTGCAGCAATCGCATCCGAGCAGGACTATGCGGTGGCAGAAGTCCGACTGCTTTTCGGGCGCGATAAGCTCGGACAGCACCTTTTCCGTTTTGCGCGGGTCCTTGCAGGTCTCGGGATAAAAGCCGAGCTTGCCCGCAATTCGGATGCAGTGCGTGTCGGCAACTATCGCGGGCAGCCCGAAAACATCACCGCGTATCAGATTTGCTATCTTTCTGCCCACTCCGGGAAGCAGCAGCAGGTCGTCCATACCGCTCGGCACCTCGCCGCCGAAGCGTTCGATTATCATGCGCGAAGCGTCGATGAGATTCTGCGCCTTGGTGCGGAAAAGTCCGCACGGACGAATTATCTCCTCAAGCTCGATAAGGTCGGCATCCGCCATAGCCGCAGCGTCCGGATAATGCTCGAAAAGCGGCACGGCAACGATATTCACCCGTTTGTCGGTGCACTGTGCCGACAGGCGCCCGAGCACAAGCAGCCGCCACGGATCGCCCTCGTAGTTCAGCGCACACTCGGCTGCGGGAAAGTATTCTTCAAGCGCCGCGACTATCGCCGCCGCACGCGCCCTCTCGGAGCTTTTTGTTTTTTTCATGGTATCATCTCCGTTAGGTTGAGTGGATTTGATGGGGAGTGAGGAATTAGGGATTAGGTGTGGCATCACTACGAATTCAGGTAAATCAGAGCCTTAGCCGCTTTTTCTTTGTGCGAGCGAGCGGCAAAAGTTAACAAAAAGAAACGCCGCCCCGTGATGTTCGGGGCGAAGCCCCAAACTCAGCATAAAGGCTCCGCCTTTATGCGCCACCCATTTAAAAAAGGTGGACGAAAACTTTAATCTATTTACATCCTCAGTCGGTGCGTCGCAGCGTGCAAACCTTTACCTCGCAATCGTCCCGCTGTTCTGCCCGAGAAAGACTCTCAGTTTTAAAGCTTTGCGGGGGGTGTGGGGGCGCTTTCTCGAAAGCGTCCCCCGCGCGTTCCCCTCGTCCCCGCGTTCCCCTCGTCCCCGCGTCCCCCGCGCGTTCCCCTCACTGTCCGAGGTAGCTGCTGATAACGGGCTCGGCGGGAGCGGCGGCGTTGTAGCCGTCGGTTCCGTTTTCGATAACGCAGACAACAGCTATCTGCGGATCGACGAAGGGCGCATAGCAAGCGAAGAGCGCATTTGAATTTCCGGAAGATATCTGTGCCGTTCCGGTCTTTGCGGCGATATCGTAGCCGCAGTCGGCAAACACGCGTCCGACGGTGCCGGACCTTGCGGCATCATACATACCGCCGCGCACCGCGTCGAGCGTTTCTGCGGACAGCGACGCGCTGACCGTCTGCTCGGGCTGCGACTCGACCTTAACGGTACCGTCCGGTGCGACTGCGCGGAGCAGCAGATGTGCGCGGTAGCCCTCTCCGCCCTCGGCTATCACCGAGATAAAAGCCGCCGTCTGCAGCGGGGTAAACAGATTATCCGACTGTCCGATAGCCGCGGCGAGCGTCTCGCCCTCGCCCCAGTATTCGCCGCGCTCGCGGCGTTCGGCTCTGCCCGCAAGCACCGGTTCGCTCTCGCGCAGCTCGATGCCCGCCTTCTGTCCGAGTCCGAGCCTGAGCGACCACTCATTGAGCTTGTCTATGCCGGTCTGCCTGCCGATCTCATAAAAGAAATAGTTACACGAATTCATAATAGCCGAGCGCACATTCTGACTGCCGTGCGTCTCGTGCCTGCGTCCCCACAGCCAGCACTCCGGCTGAAAATCATCGTAGTAGGTATAAACTCCCTCGTCCGTCACCGTCGTCTGCGGGGTGATAATCCCCTCCTCGAGCGCGGCTACGGCGGTCGAGAGCTTCATTATCGAGCCGGGGGCATATCTGCCCTCGGTCGCTCTGTTAAACAGCGGCGCGCCCTCGGTCGCAGCAAGAGTCTGCCAATCGTTTTTATACTGCTCCTGCGAATACGTAGGCATTGAAAGGCAGACAAGCACCTCACCAGATGCAGGATCAAGCGCGACAGTCGCACCGCACTGCGAACCGACCGCCTCAAGCTGAGCATTCAGAGCCTCAAGCGCCGTTTTCTGCAGTCCGATATCAAGTGTCAGATATATGTCCGCGCCGCGCGTAGGCTCGGTCAGATACTCGGTAGATGTCACGTTGCCCGCGCCGTCGTAGGTCACGCGCATACTGCCGTCTGTCCCGTGCAGGTACTCCTCAAATATCGCCTCCGCGCCCGAGGTTCCGACTATCGCATCCATCGGATAGCCGAGATCGCTGTAATACTGAAGCGACGCGTCGGATATCCTGCCGATGTGACCGAGCAGCTGCGCCGCCGCTCCGTCGTCGTAATACACCCGCTCGCTGCGCTTCTCGATCGACAGTCCCGCCGGGCGGTCGGAGATAACATATGCTATCATGCTCATAGGCGCGTTCTCGGACAGCACGAGCCTGCCGCCCGCATTTCGTTTAGGCGTATCGCCGTCCGTGCCGCCTGAATCGCCGCTCTCCGCAGCAGAGCCGTCCGACTCAGCCGCGCCGGCATCTCCGTTCGCCGGCTCCGACGTACTGTCCGCCCCCTCCGTCGTCTCCTCAACTACAGTAACGGAAGAATCGGCACCCGCCGCCTCGTTTATCGCCGCTTCAAGCGCCGCCGCATCGGCATAATCGCCCGCGATACCGCACTCGACGAGCTTATCAAACAGTGCTGCGACGGCATCGGTCTTTCCGGCAAACTGCCGCGCGTCGCAGTCAAGCTCGTATGTATAGTTATTGCCGACAAGCAGCGTTCCGTTCCGATCGAATATCTGTCCGCGCTGCGCGGGCACGGTAACGGTCACCGTCCTCTCGCCTGCGGCTATCTCACCCGGCAGCAGCGGCTCCCACCTGCCTATCTGCGCTATACGCAGCAGCATAAGCAAAAGCAGAACGGCAAAAACACACCCGGGGGCGATATATCTCATCCTCCCCACGGCTGTGCCGCGTCCGTTCCGCTCCTCTGTTTCTCTGCGTTTCATTCGCTCTGTCCCCCACGCCGCAGGGCGGCTCTCTCCTTGATAGATCCGATATCCGCATGGACATGCAAAGCCGCCTTATACGCATCGGCAGCGGTTCGGCACCGCCGTCAATGCACACTGCCGTCAATGCGGATCAATCACCGAGAATATCATAACCGAAATCACGTCTGAGCACCTCGGCGAGCCGACATACCGGCAGTCCGACGATATTGAAATAATCACCCTCAATACCGCTGACAAATATGCTCCCGCGCTCCTGAATGCCGTATGCGCCCGCCTTATCGAGCGGCTCTCCGGTCGCGACATAGCGCCCTATATCATCCTCCGACAGCTCGCGGAAGCACACCCGCGAGCCCTCGCATTCGACCGTCATACGCTCTCCGCGCGCGACGGCTATTCCGGTATAGACGGTATGGTGCGTACCGGACAGTCTGCGCAGCATCTGCGCGGCGCGCTCCGGCGTATGCGGCTTGCCGAATATCTCGCCCTCATAGGCGACGACAGTATCTGCGGCGACGACGATGCGTCTCTCCGATCCGGGCGGCAGCAGCTCAAGTGCCGCACGGCATTTGCGCTCTGCGAGCGTCATGACCGTCTGCTCCGGCGAGAGCGGCGGGACGTTCTCGTCGACGTCGGGCAGCAGGAGCTCAAACTCCGCTCCGACCGACTCGAGTATTTCATGGCGGCGGGGACTGCCCGACGCAAGTATCAGCTTCTCCACGGCTTAATAAACCTACCTATCAGTAAAAATATCGCAAGAAAAATAACAACCGACACCGACAGATTAAAGGTCAGTGCAAAGGTAAGCGAAATGACCCCGAGATTCAGCACGAGCGGCTCGGTAATACCGAGGCTGAGCCCGTATCCGAGCCACGACAGCCCGGGCACGGAGGCGGTAGCGTTTGCCACGCACGAGCCGACTACAACACCCGCACAGATAAGAAAAACCGTATAAAGAACATTTCTCATGCTCATATGCGTCACCTGCCCGTCGAGCCGAAGCCGCCCGCGCCGCGTTCGGTATCGTCAAGCTCCTCCGTCGGAATAAAAGCCGCCGTATATATCGGCACGAACATCATCTGCGCTATGCGGTCGCACGGCTGAACGGTATACGCCTCGCTGCCGTGATTTACGACCGAGACGATTATCTCGCCGCGATAATCCGCATCGATAACGCCTACACTGTTCGACAGCGTAATGCCGTGCTTCACGCCCATGCCGCTGCGGCTGAAAACGAGCGCGACAAGATCGCTGCGCTCGGGCGCTATCGCAATTCCGGTCGGCAGCTTTGCGCGCTCACCGGGCATGAGCGTCACAGGCTCCGCGATGCAGGCGCAGAGGTCGCAGGCGGCGGAGGCATCTGTCGCATATGCGGGCATGACCGCCTCCGGGCGGAGCTTCTTTATCTTTACCTTGAGTTCCATTTATGTAACCGTTGCCCCCGATTCGCGGAGGCACCCTTTCCTGATTATAAAGCCTGGTTATAAAAAGTGAGAAAGCACGCCGTAGGAATACTGTGCATCGCAAGCGGTATTGTACAAACCGCTTCTTCGCGCCGCCGTGTACAAGACAGCCGCCCGACATGAACACCTGAAAGCAATCGGGCACAGTCTGTCATTTTATGCGCCGAACGGCATCCGAGCGCGGCGGAAGCCCGTCCTCATATGCGGCTATGACCGCGTCGACCTCTCGCGCCGACTCGACCGAGAAGATATAGTGCTGCGAGACGATATCCGCGCGTACAAGCTGCTGTGCTCTGTCCGCCATATAGACGGGAACGCTATTGTAGATGAGCTCGCGCTCGCGGCAGCCGTCAAGCCGCTGCTCCGGTCGAACCGGGAAGCTAACTCCGCGCCGGTCGGTCAGACTGCGTACGCCGGTACGATGCTCGAGCAGCATCAGCGGCACCCTGCCGTAGACTATGACCGCGTGCGGCGCACGGATATCGCGGATGCGCGGCAGCGTCAGCTCGGGCGAGAGCAATATCTCGTCGAGGGCAAGGAGACGGACAGCCGAAGCACCGTCAGCGTAGCTTTCCGTATGCACACGCTCTTCCGCAGTGCCGTCTCCGACATTACGAGCCGCTGTCCTTTCCGTATGCGCCGTATCGCCGTTTTCGATATCGCCGTCGGCAGGCGCACCGCGCTCGGCAAGCGCCGAAATATCCGATATAAACAGCGGAGTGAGCGAATTCGTCACCCCGAAACGAAAATCTCCGACAAGTCGGAAGCCGATTCCGGAAACGAGCGGCAGCTGTCCGATACCCTGAACAAAGCACTCGGTGCAGCCGAGGTCGCGGGCACGTGAAAGCGCCGCGCGGACGGCATCGCGCTCGCTGTCATGCACCGCCGCAGGCAGTATGACGGAGGTCACGCCTCGGCGCTCCGCCTCATCTGCCGACAGATAGCTGTCGAGCGGAAGCGCGATACCGTCAAAATACCTGCGTGCCCGCTCGGTTATCTGCTCCGGCGAGGAAAATCGGGCAGTGCGGCGGATATCTGCGGCAGCTCCGTCACGCGTGTGCTCGGCATTTGCTCCGATATCCGCGGTGCGCTCCGCCGCCTCGCTCATCTGCCGCGCAAGTATATCATGCAGGGAGAGTATGCGCCGCTCGGCGGGAATTATTATGCTGCGGGCGATGCCTGCGCCGTCGGTTACGGCAGCACCGCCGTGTTTATCATCACCGACAGATCCGGCATTCTTTCCTCCGATACCGCCTCGAAGCCGAGCGGTCGCAGTTTTATCGCTCTCGCTGCGAATGCCGAGCATGCCGTCGTCTATCCCGTCGACATAGTAGCCGTCGGTAAAGCCGCTGCGTGAAAAAGCGTCGCGCAGCTCACACAGCTCGTCCTCTGTCGCGTTTCTGTGCTCGTCGAGCAGGCGGCGGTATATCGAGGTAACCGTGCGGATATAGGTCGGGGACTTCATCCGTCCCTCTATCTTGAGTGAGGCAATTCCCGCGCGTATCAGCTCGGTCATATGTCCGCCGAGGCAGAGATCGCGCAGACTGAGCGGGTACCCGCCGTTATACGGCAGACGGCAGGGCTGTGCACATTCGCCTCTGTTTCCGCTTCTGCCGCCGACAAGCGAGCTGAACAGGCACTGTCCCGAGCGGCAGACACAGAGCGCACCGTGGACAAATACCTCTATCTCAACGCCCGAGCGCTCGCACATGGTGCGGATATCACCGAGCGACAGCTCGCGGGCGGGAACTACACGCGAAAAACCAAACTCTCCGAGCAGCCGCGCAGCGCCGGTCTCGTGTACCGCCAGCTGTGTGCTCGCGTGCAGCTCCATATCCGGCAGAGCCTCGTGCAGCAGGCGGCAGAGCCCGGGATCGGCAACTATCAGCGCATCAACGCCGCACTCCTGAAGAAATGCAGCATAGCGCGCCGTCTCCTCAAGCTCGCGGTCGTAGAGCAGTGTGTTGAGCGTTACATATACGCGAACGCCGCGTTCATGACAATATTCCACCGTACGGCGCATAGCCTCGTCGTCGAAATTGTGCGCGTTCATGCGCGCGTTATGCATACGTCCGCCGAGATATACCGCATCCGCGCCGCTCTGCACCGCGACATGCATTATCTCCTCCGAGCCGCACGGAACAAGCAGCTCCGGCAGCGGTAGCGCTTCCGTCAACGGCGGGAGCGACGCAAGCGCGGCGCAGTATGCCTCGGACGGATGAGATGGTGCCATCGGGGCGGCGCGATGCTCTGCCCCACCGACATTATCTCGAATGCGTGCGTGCCCTGCATCGGACAAACGACCCGTGCGAGCTTGCTTATCACTCGTGCGGCTGTTCGGGCGGCTGTTCGGTCTGCTTCTGTTGCCCGAACGGCTGTCCGCGCGAACGCTTCTGCCGTCATTGCGTGTATCTCGGCGTGCATCCCCGCTATCGCGGCGTCCGACCGTGCGTATGCTTTTCTGCTTGCCGCCGCGCAGCTCTGCGCGGGCGGTGCTCATGCACACGTCATGCTTGTTTTTCCCGTCACCTCTGTGCGGGTAGCCTGCGCTGCCGTTCGGATCCTTTCGGGTCGGCTTGCGAGCCATCAGAGCGCGGCTTTTCCGTCGGAGCCTTCAGCCGACGCAGCGGCGGACTTTGCAGCGGATTTTGCCGCAGCCCCCGTCGCAGACTTCTCTGCGGGCTTTTCCGCAGACTTTTCTGCGGTTGCGCCGACAGCCGCCTCGTCAAGCGCAGCGGTCTCCTCTGCGAGAGTGGGGGTGTCTTCCGCAGTCTGCTCATGTGCAGGCATACCGAGCATTGCGCGCAGCGAAGCATTCTCCGCCTCGAGCTTCTCTATCGTCTCCTGCATGTGCTGAAAGCGCAGCGAATTCTTTATCTTGTCGTCGAAATAGTCGATAGCGCAGAAAAGTATCGCCTCGGTCTTGCTGCAGCGCTTGTTGCCCGAGACCATCTCCTCGATGCGCTGATCGAGCAGACGGACAAGTCCGTTTACATACTCCTCCTGCTCGTCGGATATGATGTTGACGGTCATTCCCGCGACCGTGACAGTATATTTCTGCTTCATATTCTCCCTTTCCGCATTGCGTGCGATTTATGCTTGCAATCGGCGCACGAATGCTGTATAATATCATTTGTTCATTTCCAAGCGGATCTGTTCTCTTTATTATATTATATTTTACGACGAATTAAAATACCTTTTTGTAAAAAAGTCGCCGTGCGGCGCCCATTTTGTAAAAAAAGATAGGATATGCAGATGAAAAGCAATATTAAAAGAATAGTAGTCAAGATCGGCTCCTCCTCCCTCTCGCACGAGAACGGACATCTCAACCTGCGCAGCATAGACCGCGTGGCACGCGTGCTCTCCGATCTCTCCGGTGCGGGAATGGATGTTATTCTCGTGTCGTCCGGTGCGGTCTCCGCAGGACGCGCAAAGCTCGGCTTTACCCACAAGCCCGATACCATCGAGGAAAAGCAGGCGCTCGCAGCCGTCGGTCAGGCGGAGCTTATGCAGATATACGAGCGCTTTTTCTCCGATTACGGCAGAAGCGTTGCGCAGATACTCATCACCCGCAGCACCGTCGACAATGAAACGAGCAAGCGCAATGTTCAGAACACCGTAAGCAAGCTGCTCTCGCTCGGCTGCGTGCCCATCGTTAACGAAAACGATACAGTGTCGTTTGAGGAGATAGAGTTCGGCGATAACGATACTCTCGCCGCATATGTCGCCGTGCTCGCCGATGCCGATATGCTCATCAACCTCAGCGATATCGACGGTCTCTATGACTCCGATCCGCACTGCAATCCCGATGCCGGACTCATCTCGCATGTGCCCGAGATTACCGATGATATCCGCAACTGTGCGGGCGGCTCCGGTTCTGATTTCGGCACCGGAGGTGTCGTAACAAAGCTGCACGCAGCGGAAATAGCGCTCAAACACGGCATTCCCATGGTGCTCACCGGAGGTACTCACCCCGAATATATCTACGACATCATCAAGGGCAAGCCCGTCGGCACCCTCTTCGGAACGCTGGAATAAGCACGAGACGCGGGGAGGAACGGGAGACGAGCGGGAAACGCGCGGGAGGGAAACTTTTGAAAAAGTTTCCCCCCGTACCCCCTTTCAAAACTTTTTAAATAGGGGGAAAGGCATAACGGTGATCGGAAATAAGATCGCAATGCATTATTCGGAGCAGGGTGCGAATGCCCCCTTCAAAGCTTTTATACCGATGAGCATTTTCAAGGAGCAAGGACGATGGCTCGGAGCTGATCAAGAGTTTCGCAAATCACTGCAAAACAAGGCGTGAATTTTTGCGCTCCTGCGCCGCTCGGCATCCATCCGAATTCGTCGCACAAAGCATCAAAACGCGCAGCGTCCCATCGGGCGCTGCGCGTCGTTTTTTATATCATTACTTTTCACCGCGTTGTCTCAGATGGTAGGTAAAATACGCTATTATTCTTCGATTGACCCCGCCGTGCTCGAGATCCTCACCCTCGAGTATAACGCCGTCGCCGGACATCAGCTCGCCCATATCGGTCAGCTCGACCTTAGAGCGAAAGACCGTCTCGGTGCTCGAATACACGACTATCTCGCCGCCTATGACCGCGATGGAGCCGCCCCTGCCGATTACATAATCGTCGGTATAGCTGCCGTCGGCATTAACGCCGTCGCCCGTCCGCTCCGTTATATAGCGCACCGACATTCCGTGCAGCCGTGCCGCCATATTTCGACGAAAGATCGGCGATTTTTCATTATTCTTTCTGAACATTCCGAAAAGGCTGAACTTACCCATATGACCCTCCAATATCCACGGTCATTATATCACATCGTTCAGCGTAATGCAAGCGGCAGTTTTTTTCTGAAAAAAGCCGACAAATCGGAGAAATAAACGGACGCACGAGCCTCTGAGGTCATACGTCCGTTTTTCACTTGATTTTTATCCGGTCTGCGCAGGTCGAGCGCAGGAATAACATATCTCGATATCTCATACTCATTGAATGGGCAGAGCATATCATCGCGTCTGCCGCGGCGCGACATACCCTGCGGTCTGGTCCGCCGGGCAGATCGGTCACACTCTGTGGCGGTAGAGCGTTCTCGTTTTGACCTCTGTATCGGCACCTTCGGAGACGGGAGTATCGCTCCAGCTGCTCCAGTCCGACCACGTATAGCAGGTATATGTAACGTCTCTGCCGCGCGAGCGGTACTGTGTATTAGTCATAACGTCGAGCGAATCGCCCGCGCTTGCCGCGTCGGTGCTCCACTCGCTCCACTCCGCGCCTGCGGGAACGTAGTTATACTGCGTCGCCTCGGTAGTGAGATAATTCTTGCCGTCGGACGGAACGTCGGTCACCGGACCGAGCCACTCACCGGGTCTGCCGTCGGGCGATTTTTCACAGTACCAGTAGACGGTGCGTGTGCGAATATCGGATGCGCCTGCGGGCGCGCTGTCCGTCCAGCCGCTGCGTGCACGGGTGCTGTAAACCGTTCTGTTCTCAACGCCGAGGACATCACTGCTCGATATCGGCATATCGCTCCAGTCACTCCATTCGCCCCATTCTCCGAATGCGGTACGCGAGCTGTCGATCTCCCATCCGGATATCGTGGCACTGTCCATTGGTACC
>QWCN01001998.1_pt1 | contig 28502 bp, 23 predicted proteins | sample 1972711 | NCBI WGS metagenome assembly QWCN01 (sample SAMN09866707, study PRJNA288562) | Human gut metagenome isolate term1_stool, whole genome shotgun sequencing... | isolation source: gut | host: Homo sapiens | place: USA: California
AATCGATCGTTTTTTTAGATCAATATCTAGAATCAGTATAATCAGATTATTTGCATGGGGATGAATGTAATTCTTCCCAAAGACAGTTTTTACGTGCTGTACCTGTTTAAGGATGGTGCGTGAGGCACATGGGCATAAAACGTTAAGCCTGATTCTACAGGTTAGTGCGCGAAGCGTATCTATATTAATCGTGATATATTGAATTTTTATTAACCAATCACGAGAATTTCCAGATTTCACAAGCTATAAAATATGTCAGAGGGTACGAGAAAAATGCATTGGTATGCGGCGTACACTAAAATCAATCAGGAATTAACGATTAAAAAGCGATTAGATCACTTGGCGATAGAAAACTATCTAGCCATGCGTGATGAGGTGCGTGAGACTTCTTTCGGGAAGAAAAACGTGCGGGTAATCTTGATCCCTCATTTGATTTTTATTCGGACGGATCAAACAACAGCTTTCTCGTTACTTAATGAACATGGTTTAAACGTCGTTTACCTGAAAGACTTAGAAACTCGTCATTTGCTGATAGTTCCCGATAAGCAAATGCGTGATTTTATGTTCTTGCTTGACTTTTCAGATTCCACCGTGGAGGTGATCAATGAAGAGTTGAAGCGAGGCGATCGGGTAAGGGTAATCAAAGGTCCGCTAATTGGACTTGAAGGAGAATTGCTCCGCATAAAGGGGCATAAACGCGTAATAGTACGCCTGGAAGGGGTTGTTTCTGTGGCAACCTCTTACATTCCGGGTTCATTCCTAGAAAAAATAAAATAGAGATAGTGGCGATGAATCTTAATGATTTGTACAAGAAAGTATCGGCCATCCCGATCGGGGATTTTCCTCCATCTGCGTTGTCCGGCTTATTGCATGGGTATATCTCGGTTTATTCCATTGTGCGAGTAAGCCCGTGGTTGGAAGACGTGTATGGTAGCCAATGGGACATCCATGAACGGATTCGAGAAATAGCGGGAGAATTAGCGGATTTGATACAAGATCCGTCTGTGACATTGGAAGATCGAGTTGGACATATTGCCGACTTGATGGAGGCTTATTTGACTTATTCCGATATGGATTTTTTAGATATAGCGTTGGATGCGGCTTACGGGATTATATCCCCGGAGGGTAGAGATGAGATTGTATTACCTTGTCGAACACCGGAGATGTGTAGGTTGTTGTGTAGTTATTACTATTTTACGGGAGAAGAGAGGTGTGCGGAGTTGGCGGGGGAGATTATCAAGGAGAGGGGTACGGAAATTTTCAATAAATCTGTTGAAGAACCATTGGAAAATAGATGGAATTGGTATCGGGCAGAAGAATTTTACGAGAATATCATTGGGGAAGAAAAACATGAAAAGGTAAAAAATATGTTGATGCTTGAAGAAGAGTTTTGGAAGCAGTTTGGGAAAGATATTGATAGTAAAGATTTGACGGTTTCAACATTATGCTTTGACAATTTAGCGTTAAAGGAATATTCATTAATCTAAAAATAATTTATGAAAGCTTGTTTTATGGGGTTAGGCTATATTGGCTTGCCCACGGCGATTATTGCCGCAAAACACGGGATTGAAGTTGTTGGAGTGGATATAAATCCGGAAGTTGTTGCTCTAACTAATCAAGGAAAATTGCATATCATAGAACCCGGAATGGAGGAATATCTTCAGGAAGTGGTGGAAAAAGGATCATTAAAAGCTTCTTTGAAACCGGAAGTTAGTGAGGCTTATTTTATGGTTGTTCCGACACCTTTCAAGGGAAATCATGAACCGGATATTTCTTACGTGGAAGCGGCTACACGAGCCGTGTTGCCTTTGCTAAAAGAGAATGATTTGTATGTAATCGAGTCAACGTCTCCGGTGGGAACAACAGAAAAGATGATGAATTTGATTTACACGGAACGTCCGGAATTACGGGATAAAATATATATTGCTTATTGCCCGGAACGGGTATTGCCTGGGAATGTGATTTATGAGTTAGTGCATAATGATCGGGTTATCGGAGGAATTAACGAGGAATCGACAACAAAAGCAATTGCTTTTTATTCGCAATTTGTTCAGGGTACTTTGCATCGTACCAATGCTCGTACGGCAGAGATGTGTAAATTGACTGAAAACTCTTCTCGTGATGTGCAGATCGCTTTTGCTAACGAACTTTCTTTAATTTGTGATAAAGCGGGAATTAACGTGTGGGAATTGATTAATTTGGCTAACAAGCATCCCCGCGTGAATATTCTGCAACCGGGATGTGGTGTTGGAGGACATTGTATCGCTGTTGATCCTTATTTTATCACGGCAGATTTCCCGAGAGAGTCTAAAATTATTGCTGATGCCCGAGAAATTAATAATTACAAAGCTTTTTGGTGTGCAGAAAAAGTACAGAACGAGATGCTTAAATTTCAATTAAAACATCATCGTACGCCTGTTATCGCCATGATGGGGTTAGCTTTTAAACCTAATATTGATGATTTACGTGAATCTCCGGCTAAATATATCACTACGAAGGTGATGCAGGGATGTAGTAATGCGGATATACTCGTGGTTGAGCCGAATGTGAACGAGCATAAGGTATTTAAATTGACCAATTATAAAGAAGCTTACGAGCAGGCGGATATCGTGGTAATGTTGGTGGCTCACGATGTGTTCAGAGAATTACCTTGGACAGATGAGAAAGTAATTCTTGATTTTTGTGGAATCTATAAAAAATAAGCGTGAAAAAAGTAATGTTGGTTTTTGGGACCCGTCCTGAAGCTATAAAAATGGCTCCCTTGGTAAAAGAGTTCCAGAAATATCCGGAACAATTCCAGACTATTGTTTGTGTGACAGGTCAGCATCGAGAAATGTTGGATCAAGTACTTCATATATTCGAAATCGAGCCTGATTATGACTTGAATATCATGAAGCAAGGGCAGGATCTGTACGACGTGACTGCACGAGTTTTGACTGGGATGCGTGACGTGTTGAAAGAAGCAAGACCCGATGTCGTTTTGGTACATGGAGACACAACCACTTCAACAGCAGCAGCCTTGGCTGCGTTTTACCAGCAAATTCCGGTAGGGCATGTAGAAGCTGGTTTACGAACACACAATGTTTACAGCCCGTGGCCGGAGGAGATGAATCGACAAATAACAGGGCGAATCGCCGCTTATCATTTTGCACCAACACCTTTAAGTCGTCAAAATTTGTTAGCAGAAGGAATTCGTGATGAAAAGATCACGATAACAGGGAATACAGTTATTGATGCCTTATATATGGTAGTTGAGCGGATAAAGGACGATAAAACATTGGAGTTTGGTCTAAATTGCTCCTTGATAAAGGCTGGGTATGACGTGGATCGTTTAAATGAAGGTAGGAAACTGGTATTGATAACGGGACATCGAAGAGAGAATTTTGGCGAAGGTTTTATTAATATCTGTAAAGCAATAAAAGCATTGGTCGGAAAATATCCGGATGTGGATTTTGTTTATCCGATGCATTTAAATCCGAATGTGAGAAAGCCTATACACGATGTGTTTGGGGAAGATTTGTCGAATTTGAAGAATATGTTTTTTATAGAACCATTAGAGTATTTGAGTTTTGTGTACTTGATGGAAAAATCAACAATTGTATTGACGGATAGTGGGGGAATTCAAGAGGAAGCTCCAGGGTTAGGAAAACCTGTTCTAGTTATGCGAAATACAACGGAGCGTCCAGAGGCTTTGGAGGCGGGAACAGTCAAGTTAGTAGGGACGGATTTTAATAGAATTGTGGAAGAAGTGTCTCGTTTACTAGAAGACCAAAGTTATTATGGAGTAATGAGTGAAGCGGTAAATCCTTATGGAGATGGTAAGGCTTGTCGGAGAATTGTGAATTTTATATAGAATTGTTTATGTTTTTTGATAGAGTATTTTTTACTTTATCTAAGATGAAAATGTAATATTTAGCATTTTAATTTGAGAGAATATTTATTATGGTATTTAAAATAATGATCTAATAGATAGGATGTTATATTTTATGATAAAATGATAAAGAGTCTATTTCCCCTTTGGGGGAATTCGTGAAATTGTTCTAATGTAAAATAAGAAAGTTCTTTCTTCTGAAGAAAAATGAGGGGAATGATTCGTTATGTCAGTAGTAGGATTTCCTATAGGTGATAATTTGTAAAAATAAAGTTATTTCTACTGAAACTTGAAAGATAGTGGAGGTTATTTGAGTTTTACATTATATATTGGCTATATATTAATAATTGAGGATTGATAAACAAGCTTTCGGAAAGGAAATTTTTAAATTACAAACAAATGAGATCGTAAGTATAAAAAGTTATATTGGTGTCAAAGGAAGAATTGATATAAATGTTTCAACCTTTTGAGATAGGAACTAAATTAATTATAAATGACAGATAATCTTTCCAATAATAAAAGAATAGCTATAAATACTTTGATGTTATATATCAGAATGTTTCTTGTGATGGCGATTTCTCTTTATACGAGTCGAATAATCCTCAATACTTTGGGTGTTGAGGATTTTGGCATATATAATGTTGTCGGTGGAGTGATAACTATGTTAGGATTTCTATCGTCATCTTTGTCTGGTGCTGGGTCGAGATTTATTACATACGCTTTAGGTAAAGGAGATAAAGAAGAACTGGGACAAGTGTATGCGACAGTAACGATTATTCACTATTTACTTGCAGGAATAATTGTGTTATTAGGAGAAACTGTTGGATTGTGGTTTGTTTACAACAAGTTGATTATACCTGTGGTCAGGATGGAGGCAGCATTGTGGGTTTATCATTGTTCCATATTAACAATGGTCATAGCCATTATCAGTACTCCATATAATGCCCTTATTATTGCTCATGAAAAAATGAATATATTTGCATATATATCTGTTGTGGAAATCGTATTGAAATTGGCAATCGTTTTTGTACTTGTTTATATACCCTATGATAAGTTGATTACTTATTCGATTTTTTTGATGTTAGTTCAGTTACTAGTAAGGATTGCATATAATATTTATTGCCGAAAGAGTTTTCAAGAAAGTAAAGTTGAGTTAAAATGGTATCCTAAATTGATAAAAGAAATGTCTGTATATGCAGGTTGGACAATAAATGGAAATCTGGCAGCAGTTGGTTATACGCAAGGGATTAATATATTGTTGAATCTTTTCTTTGGACCAATTGTGAATGCCGCAAGGGGTATAGCAGTTCAAGTTCAGGCGGCAGTTATGACGTTTGTAAGTAATTTTCAGACGGCAGTTAGGCCCCAGATTGTAAAATCGTATGCTCTTTATGAATTGAAATATATGCATAGTTTGATAGTTCGATCTTCTAAATTCGGTTATTATCTTGTTTTAATATTGGCGTTTCCCATAATTTTGTGTATAGAGCCGATATTGAAATTATGGCTTGGTATTGTACCTGAGCATACAAATATTTTTGTTGTCATTATGCTAATATCTGGATTGATCGAACCTATGAAAGTTGCTTTGATTAATGCTATACATGCTACAGGGAATATTAAAAAGTTTCAATTGTATGAAGGTTCAGCCTTGCTCACAGTTATCCCAATATCTTATGTTTTGTTGAAGTTTTTTAGTATTTCGCCGGAAATGGTGATATGTGTCTATCTAATAATACAATTATTGACGCAGTGTATAAGAGTGTATATAGTTCTTCCAAAAATTTCAATGACATATCGTTATTATTTTATTAATGTTCTGAAACCAGTATTATTTACTATTCCGTTTTCGATTATTCCATTTTTTGTACTTCCTTCTGTAATAGAGGCATCCTTGGAAAAATTAGTATTGTATATGACTATCGGAGTGATATACATATTGATTTGTATTTTTATGGTTGGAATTAATCAGTATGAACGTAAAAGTATATTTGTTTTAGTGACTTCAAGATTTAAGAATTCTTTGTATAATAAGCTTTGATTTTTAACATGGTACAACTTTCAATTATCATTCCCATATATAATGTGGAAAAATATATTAATGAATGTTTAAAAAGTATTTATGATCAAAAGGTTTGTGATGATGATTTTGAAATAATTGCAGTAAATGATGGAACACCAGACAAATCAATGATGATTGTTGAAAAATATGCATTAGAACATGATAATTTGAGAATAATTAATAAAGTGAATGAAGGAGTTGCTTCTGCGAGAAATGTTGGTATAGCTAAAGCCATAGGGAATTACATCGCTTTTGTAGATGCTGATGACTACATAGAAAAAGATTCATTGGAAAATATTTTTAAATTTTTGTATGATTCTACAGATGATCTTATTGTATTAAAAACAAAATACCCTGATATAAATGAAGAGACTGTGTGGAATAAAAGTATTATTGAAAATAAGAGATACACAGGGATAGAAGTGTATGGTATTTCTTCTAAAAGTGCCTCATGGGGAGTTTTATATAAGCGTAAATTTATTAACTGTTATATTTTAAGATTCCCAGAAGGAATTAAAATAGCGGAAGATACTATATTTATTTTTATGTGTATGATGTATGCACAAACTATCGTATTTAAAAATGTAATCATGTATAATTATTTGATGCATGAGGGAAGTGCTTCACGTTCTTATTCAGAAAGCTATATTGTCTCTTATTTGTTAGGTCTTAATTATTTGTGCGAGTATGATAATAATCATACTTTGACTAGTGAACAAAAAGTGATTCTGAATTATATAAAATACAGATTGATAGTGCTTGCAATTAATGCATCTTTTCGAATAGAATATCCTTTTAAAAAATTGTATGAAAAGATTAAATTTTATTTGCCTATACGTTGTGTGAAAAGAATGAAAAATAAAGGTAAAATTTGGATATGGCTGTTGAATAATTTCTATCCGTGCTTATACTTAAAAATGAAAATAGCCTATCATCGTTCGTTGAAATGAATTTTTATTATTCAGTCTAAATTTATAAAGAATTATATTGACTAATATATACGATGTAATGTGTTTTCAAGATAGTTATAAAATTTAGAGATATAAATGTATAAAAAATGAGTACATCGTATTTAAAGAAAATATTATGAGAAATAGTAAGTTGAAAAAAATATTGGTCTTTGCATTTTATCCCTTGGTATTATTGAGGCGGAAAATAATTGTTTTAAAACAAAAACGATTAGCAATAAAAGATCCATTTTTATATATTTCAATGAATTACGAAAGGTATTATAAGAAGAAAATGAATCTGGAGAATCCAACGACTTTTTATGAAAAAATATTTTGGATGGAATTTTATTCGGATACTTCAGAATGGACTCGTTTAACAGATAAAGTTACTGTACGCGATTATGTGAAAGAATGTGGTTTGGAAAATATTCTTAATGAGATCTATGCTGTTTATGAAACAGTACCAGATAAAGAGACTTTATTTAAAAACCTTCCGAATGCATTTGTTTTAAAAACGAATAATAGCGGTGGAGGTTCTGCTATTTTAGTACGTGATAAAAAATCTTGTAATAAGCGTAAAATAATTAGAGATATAGCAAAATATTTTAATGATGATTATGGGGCATGGACTGCACAACCTCATTATTCTGCCATAGAGCCTAAAATTATTGTAGAAAAATTACTTATAAATGAACTAAATCCAAATAAATCTCTTACTGATTATAAGTTTTTTTGTTTTAATGGGATTCCTTTGTGTGTGAATGCTATTGAAGATCGAAATTTGGAATTTCATACTGCTAATGATCAATACTTTGATATGAATTGGCAAAGAATATGTTTGGATCGTAAGGATGATGAAATTCTCGATATAGAACAGCCATATTCCTTTGATGAAATGATTCGTATTGCAAAAATTTTATCTGCTCCTTTCCCTTTTGTAAGGGTAGATCTGTATGAAGTAGATCATCAACCTATTTTTGGAGAATTGACATTTACTCCTGGTATGGATGGATTTTGTTTATATGAACATAATTTCTTGCATTATGCAAATTTGATTGATTTGTCAAAAGTTCGGAGTGTATAATTTTATTGTTGATATATACTTAAATTGTTATGAATATATTATATATAACAACATTTTTCGATAATATTGGGAGTTCGGCAGCGGTCAGAAATTATGCTTTGGTGAATGGTTTTATCCAAAATGGACACACGGTTGATGTACTGACAGTGAAACATCCTGAAATAAAAGTATCTAAACTTTTCACTTCTTGCCCATGTCGGAATATCTTCCGCATTAAATTAGGCATATCTGATTTTGTTGTGAAAACGGCTAAACAACAAGCATTGATTAATAATTCGATTCTGAAAGAATTTAAAAAGGTCGTGAGAAATTTATTGTTTTTTCCTGATATATATTGTAATTGGCACAAACTTATATCTGTAGAACGATATACCAATTATGACTTACTGATTTCATCATCTGACTCGAAATCTTCACATTTTGTGGCAAAGAGAATTAAACGATATAACCCTCAATTAAGGTGGATTCAAATATGGGGAGATCCTTGGTCTATAGATAGCACTTTAGATGTAATGTCTAAAATTAGGGCGAGAAGAAAAGAGAAACAGTTGCTGATGTGTGCGGATAAAATAATTTATATATCGGAATTGACTTATCATACAATAAAGAGTAAATATCCCAATTTATCTGATAAAATTAACTATGTTCCCCGAAGTTATTGTTATGAAGTACATAGAACGACAAGAAATAGAGATAAAAAGATTTTTGATATTGTATATCCTGGAGGCTTAAATGGAGAACGTTCTTGTATTAATTTTTTGAATGCAATTGATACATTTAATAGAACGAATGATATTAAATTTGAAGTACATTTTTATGGAACCTATTTAAATAATATCATTCAAGAATTAAACCATTATGATTTTGTGATAATTCATCCGATTGTTGATTTTGAAAAAATGATTGAAATCTTTAGGGACACGGATGCCCTACTTTTTATTAGCAATAGGGCTGAATCGACACAAATACCAGGAAAATTATTTGACTATATGGGGACGGAATTACCGATTGTATGTATACTGTCAGATGGTAATGATAGTGTGAAAAATTTCTTATCGCATTTTAGTAAATGTCTCTTTTTTCAAGATAACTTTTCTGAAATAGCCCATCAAATTATAACTGGGAAATATGAAATAGAACGACAATTTGCTTCTTCTGTTATTGCTGATGAAATATTAAAGTGATGTTTCTTTATTTATTGTCATATATATCTTGTTTTGTATTAGGAATAAGCAAACAACGATATAATAAAGTTATTTCTTTTGCTTTATTAGTGTTTCTTGCTGTTTTTTTATGCTTCGGTTATTTCTGTGGTTCTGATTGGAGAAATTATGAACTATGGTATTATAGAGTTGATTTAGAAAGATTATTTTATAATTATTTTGCAGAACCGGGGTATTATATTTATATGTTGGCTTTCCGTTTTTTTTATATAGATTTTTGGCATTTTGCTATCTTTACTAAGTTGTTGTGTTTTGTTAGTTTTTATAGTATGCTTCATTATTATTTGAAAGAACGAGTTTGGTTGGGATTAATGTATTTTGTTCCATGGTATGGATTTTTTCTCTTTATAGATTGTCCTTTTAGAAATTTGATAGCTGTTGCTATATTTTTGATAGCGATACGTTTCTTTATTCAAAAAAAGATGATTTTGAGCCTATTTTTGATTTTGGTCGCTTCAACCTTCCATGTGTCAACTGTTATATTTTTGCCATGTATCTTTTTTGTTGGGAAAAAAGTACCGACTAAACTTTGGGTTTTATTGTATGTCCTTTTTAATATATTCTTAGGGTCACGGGAATTATTGACTAATGTACTTTCTTTGTTATTTGGTAATCTTCCTTATGTATCAGCTAAAATACAAGGTTATCTTTTAGATGGGAGTGAAGCTGCTGCGGATGGTAGCCTTTTTTCATTAGGAATGATTATTCAGCTTGTCTTTTTCATATTGTTGGTATGGAAAAGACAAGTGATAGAAAGGCAGCAAAATGGCATTTTCATTTTTAATTTTGCGATGATATACCAATTATTTTATCGAATAGCATTGACAATAGAACTATTCTCTAGATTTCAGTTGTTTACTTCTGTCTTTTTCTGTATAGCTTTGATTATGTTGTTACAGGCATTTAAACCATTTTCGCAAAGATTGTATTTAGTATATTTGTTGTGTATTGCAAGTGTTGGAACGACAAAACTTTTTGTAGATTATCGTTATATTCCCTATACAAATTATATTTTGTATATGTTTCAGGAACAACCATCTTACGAATATAGGTCACAATATAATTACATGCATTCTCCTTACAATAAATAATTTCATGAAAATTTCTGTAATTATACCTACTTATTCTCCTAGAGAATATTTATGGGAATGTCTCGATTCATTGTGTGGGCAGTCTTTTTTTAGATGGGATTTTGAAATTCTATTAATTCTTAATGGAACTAGAGAACCATACTATTCTTTTATAATCGAGTATATAGAAAAGCATCCTGATGTATTGATTACATTATATTATACCGAAATTGCTAGTGTGTCAAACGCAAGAAATATTGGTATAGAACATGCTATAGGAGAATATATCACTTTTATTGATGATGATGATTATGTCTCTTCAGTATTTTTGGAAGAATTGTATAATAAAGCTAGTCATCAAGTTATATCATTGTGTTATCCAATTGCGTTTATTGATGGAAATAATACAGTGATACCTTACAAGAAGACAAAAGTATTTGAAAAAATGAGTATGAAAGGAGTGCAACCTTTCTATAAAGGTTATGCTTTTTTTTCTGGACCTTGTATGAAGTTAATTCATCGTAACATTATTGGTAATAAGCGTTATGACCTTAGGTTTAAATTGGGTGAAGACAGTTTATTTATGTTTGCTATATCAGATAAAATGAAGAAGATTGATTTTACCTCCGAGCGGGCGATTTACTATAGACGTTTTAGGGTTAATAGTGCTATGACATTGAAACGTTCACGTGGTAAGTTTTTTATAAATTCTGTTAGAATGATATGGGTATATACTTCTTTATTCTTTCGTGGTTTACCACATTACCATTTGTTGTTTTATTTTACACGTGTTTTGGGTGCTATAAAATCTATTGTATGTAAATTTTAAAGATATGAGAAGTATTTATAATTGCATTCTTGAAAAAGTAATTATGCCATTGGGAGATTGGCTTAATGCTTCTTCTGTTATGAAAGAATTAAAAAAATGGAGAATGTATGGTACATTAGAATGTTCCGATGTAGAGAATATTGCTCAGGTTAATTTGCAAAAATTGTTGGAGCATGCGGTTTCGAATGTTCCATATTATCGAAAATTAGGTATAGGAATGTTACAAAATTCACCATACGAGTGGCTTCAAAATTTCCCTATTATGAGAAAGGATAATATGCGTGTACACATTGATGAAATGATTGCAGATGGTTATAATAAAGAAAGGTTGGTTATATGTAAAAGTAGTGGATCTTCGGGGATACAAGGTACGACTTATGAAAGTAAGAAAGAGCAGTCCATACATCGAGCAATACAAATTTTATTTTGGGAATGGAGTGGTTATTATTTAGGTAAAACTGTTGTACAGACAGGAATGACTCCACGTACTTCATTGAAAAGATTAAAAGATTTTTTGTTAAGAACACACTATATATTTGCTTTTAGTCATGATGAAAGTCAATTTATAGATTTATTGCATAAGATCAAAAATAAGCGTAATATTCATTTGGCAGGTTATGCTTCTTCATTAAATGTATTTGCTGAAATTGCTAAGAAAAAGAATATTAACAATATCCATTTTGATGCTGCGATTAGTTGGGGTGATAAACTTTTTGAAAAATATAAGCGAAATATATTTAATGTTTTTGGGTGTAATTGTTATGATACTTATGGGTGTAGTGAGGGGGTCCTCATTGGAGCTAAAAAAGATCTAGATTTCTTTTATATAATGTCTCCACATGTGTATGTGGAAATTGTAGATAAAAATGGAAATCCTGTTCCTGACGGAGAATTAGGCTATGTATTGATTACTCGATTAGATGCTTTCTCTATGCCATTAATTCGTTATTATATAGGTGATCTTGCTGTAAAATTGCCTAAAGATAAGTACCCTCAAAAAAGGGATCTCCCTTATCCGTTACTTGAGCGAATAATTGGACGAGATACGGATATCGTTCGTACCCGTAATGGGGCTTATTTAGTTGTACATGCTTTTACGGGAATATTTGAACATTATCCTGAAATATTGCAATTTAAAATTATCCAATATAATCTTGATGGGATTGAAATTGAATATATTAAAGGTAATGGATTTTGTGTTGATGTTTTGGAAGAAATAAAAGATAGAATTATTCAAGGTTTGAAAGATGAACTTATGATCACTTTTAAAGAAGTGGAAGTAATTAAAGCTACAAAATCTGGAAAGCCCCAAATAATACAATCATTTATTTGATTTTGATGTGATTGGTAGGAGGAGAAATTTATATTTATCCATATTGTGAATGTCGTTCTAGATGGTATATGTGAGATTGAACCATTTACATCTATGTATGTTCCTGAATTTAATAAAAGAGAAGAACGACGAAGTTTCCGTATTTCTTTTGCTAGGAAGCTAGAGACTATTATACAATGAAAATTTTATTCTTAACTTTTTATTTTGAACCGGATCTTTGTGCTGGGTCATTTCGTAATACACCGTTATTTCGAGAGTTATTACGCCAAATGGATGAAAAAGATTGGATTCATGTAATTACGACACAACCGAATCGTTATCAGTCTTTTCATGTCGAGGGGCAAGCGAGGGAAATTGGTGATAATTATAGGATAGATCGGATTCGTATTCCGGAACACAAGAGTGGTTTTGTTGATCAAGCTCGTTCTTTTCAGGTGTTTTATAAAGAGGCGCTGCGATTGGCGAGAAAAGAGCGTTATGATTTGGTGTATGCTTCTTCTTCAAGATTGTTTACTGCTTTTTTAGGTAGAAGAATTGCTAGAAAACAGGGTATTCCTTTGTATTTGGATATACGAGACATTTTTGTTGATACGATTAAAGATGTATTCAAGGGGAGGAAGGTGATCCGGATTCCGGCTGGGATTTGTTTTGAATGGATTGAACGGTATACATTTTCGGGAGCAAAACATATTAATTTAGTTTCAGAAGGATTTAAAATGTATTTCGAAAAATACAGAAAACCTGTTTATTCGTATTTTACGAATGGAATAGATGATATGTTTCTTGATGTCCCGAAGTCTAAGCGGCAAGCTGCAGAAGTGAAAGTTATTACTTATGCCGGGAATATCGGGAGTGGACAAGGGTTAGAAAAGGTGATCCCCATGGCGGCTAAAAAATTAGGAGATCGCTATTTTTTCAGGATTATCGGGGATGGTGGAATTAAGACATTATTAAGAGATCGAATAAAAGAATTGGGGGTTCGTAATGTGGAGTTGTTAGATCCGATGTCAAGAGAAAAATTGATAGGATATTATAATGATTCTGATTTTCTGTTTTTGCATTTGAATGATTTGGAGGCATTTAAAAAAGTGCTTCCGTCGAAATTGTTTGAATATGCGGCATTTGATAAACCTATTATAGCGGGCGTTGGTGGTTATGCGAGCCAATTTATTCGAGAGAATTTGAGTAATTATATCTTGTTTGCACCAACTGATGTTGAGAGTATGGTGGAACAAATATTGAAATTTGACAGGGGGAATCAAGAACAGGGGGATTTTGTTAACAAGTTTGCCCGGAAAAATATAATGAAAGAGATGGCACGCTCTATTCTTGAGTGTCGTTAGTTTTATTAGTGTATATTTATGAATATTCTTATTACAGGAATCCACGGTTTCGTGGGTTCTAATCTTGTGTTGTCCTTAAAAGAGCGGCATATCCTTTATGGTTTGGATATTGTTGCCCCGAAAAAAGAGGGGGTGATAAAGACTTATTCGTGGGATGAGTTGGAGGGAGTGGAAGGGATTGATGTGATCGTGCATTTGGCCGGGAAGGCGCATGATACGAAAAACGAGGCTGTGGCGCAAACTTATTTTGATATAAACACGGGATTGACCCGGAAAGTTTTTGATTACTTCCTGAAATCTTCGGCAAAGAAATTTATTTTTTTCAGTTCGGTAAAGGCGGTAGCGGATTTTGTGGTGGGGGATAAGTTGACGGAAGAGGTGATCCCGACACCGAAGGGGCCTTACGGGGAGAGTAAAATTGCGGCAGAGAATTACATCCTTGAACAATTGAAAATTGAAAATGGAGAATTGAAAATGCACGGAAAGCAAGTGTATATTTTGCGGCCTTGCATGATTCATGGGCCGGGGAATAAGGGGAACTTGAATTTGCTGTATAGTGTGGTGAAGAAGGGGTTACCGTGGCCGTTGGGGGATTTCGAGAACAGGAGGTCGTTTACTTCGGTGGATAATCTTTGTTACGTGGTGAATGGGTTGGTTGAAAAAGAGGTTCCGTCGGGGATTTATCACATGGCGGATGATGAGGCATTGTCAACGAACGAGTTGATACGAGAGATGTGTGAGGTAATGGGGAAGAAGGCGCATATTTGGCGGATGAACAAGGGGTTGATGAAGGAGTGTGCGGGGTTGGGGACGCTGTTGCATTTGCCGTTGAATTTGGAACGGTTGAGAAAATTGACAGAAAATTACGTGGTGTCGAACGAGAAGATCAAGCGAGCTTTGGGTATTGAACGGATGCCGGTGACGGCGATAGAAGGGTTGAGGAAGACGATAAGATCGTTTACTAATTGTAAATTTTAGATTTTAAATTGAGCGATTTTCGATTAGCTGATTGTTGAATAGTAGGATCATTCAATTTCGGGATACTTTTATCTTTTAGTTCTTAACTTTTAGTTTCCATGTTGTATTATTTAGTAGTGTTTGTGGTGCTACTGGGGGTGGAGTTGCTCTATTTCCGGGTGGCAGATCATTTTAATATTATTGATAAGCCGAACGAGAGGAGTTCTCACACAAGAATCACGTTGCGGGGAGGAGGGGTTGTGTTTTACGTGGGGGCCTTGGTTTATTTTGTTGCTAGTGGGTTTAGTTTTCCGTGGTTTATGCTGGGGTTGACGTTGATTGCAGGGGTGAGTTTTGTGGATGATGTGCGGTCCGTGACGCAGCGGGTAAGGTTGGTGGTACATTTTGTGGCGATGTTATTGATGTTTTATCAGTGGGGAATGGTGTCGTTACCTTGGTGGTATGTGGTGGTGGCTTTGGTTGTCTGTACGGGGATCATTAATGCTTACAATTTCATGGATGGAATTAACGGGATCACGGGGGGATATAGTTTGGTGGTGTTGGGGGGATTGGCGTACGTGAATGGATGGAGTGTTCCTTTTGTTGACGAGAGGATGATTTACACGATGATGGTGGCGGTGTTGGTGTTTGATGGGTTTAATTTCAGGCGGAAGGCGAAGTGTTTTGCAGGGGATGTGGGGGCGGTGAGCATTGCTTTCGTGATTTTGTTTTTACTAGGGCGGTTGATTCTGGAAACGGGGGATTGGAGTTATATTATATTTTTGGCAGTTTACGGAGTGGATAGTGTACTGACAATCATACATCGGTTGATGTTACACGAGAATATCGGGTTACCGCATCGGAAGCATATGTACCAGTTGATGGCGAACGAATTGAAGATTCCTCACGTGGTGGTTTCTTTGTTATATATGGTGGTGCAAGTCGTGATCGTGGCGGTTTATCTGGCTATGCCGGGGATGCATTATGCCTGTTTGGGTGGAAGTGTTGCCGTATTGGGAATAGGGTACGTGTTGTTTATGAGAAAGTATTTCAAGTTACACTTGATGGTGAAGTGATTTGAAATTTTGTTATACAAGGATTGGGCCTCGGAAATTCCGGGGCTTTTTTGTTTGTGGGTAAATTGTTTTTGTGGGGTAGTGGTCAATGAAATTCGGGTAGTGATTCCGAAAAAGTTGAAAAATTTTTGGAACTGATTCCGAAAAAGTTATATTTGGGGAGAAAATATGAAACAATTATGATCAAACGGAAATTGCGAGTTTCGGGATTTATACGAGAATAGTGACTTTCAGGTGATACTTATTGAACTCGTGTTAAGTATAAAGAAGTGATTATGGGAAAAGAATATGTTGATACTATTTGTGTCGGATTAGAATGCTTTAGCAATAAGATAGGTTATCAGTCAGATGTATATGCCAAGAATGAGGAGACCATAAAATATCTGGTCTGTGATGTATCTGGAAATAGTCAAAAATTTATAGATAAATACAATGCAAATGCACAAATAGTTTCTGGAAGAATAGCACGTATAAAAACGTTTATCAGTACTTTGTGTAAGGTTAAATCGAAAAATGTAGAATTGTATTGTAGTGGTAGAATGGCCATATATTATGCTGTTGTTGCAAAATTGTTCAGACGCAATCTTATAGTAATATTAAGGGGGCAGGAATTCTCGCAGGGGAAATTACAACTTTATTTGATAAAGCAGGTGTTAAAATTGGCAGATTTGGTAATAGCCAAGGAGTATAATCTAATGGAAGATGCAAGGAAATGTAATTTGGACGATAAGCTGTGTTTCGTTCACAATGCTATTCCATATCATAATCAGAATTTGTTGAGCTATGATGAGAAAGATATAGATATTATATTTATGAACAGTCCGAGGAAGAAGCGTCATGTTTTGTTTTTACTGGAGGTATTTAAGCGATTATTATATGAAATGCCGACGTTGAAAATTACACTTGCAGGATTCGGCATTTTGAATGAGAAAAAAATATTGATTGAGCCGGCGTATCAAGAAGAAGTTTTAGAAAAGATAAGAGAGCTCGGGCTTGAAGATAAGATTACAATATTAGGTTTTGTTCCTAATGGAGAAGAGTTACTCCGAAGAAGTAAAATATTCGTTTTTCCAGCTGAGATTGTTTTCTGTAACTATGCCTTGCTTGAATCAATGTCGTATGGATGCGTTCCGGTTGTGGCGGATGGAGAGGGCGCTGATATGGTTGTTAACCAAAATATCAATGGGATGATATGCTGTCGGGATATTGAACTTTTCAAAGAGTCGATATTGCAATGTTTAGACAGACAACGCTGGGACTGTTTATCGCCTAAAGCTGTAGAGACAATACTAAAAAGATTCTCGATAGATGAGTGGTACGATAAAATAAGAAAGGCTAAAAGTTCGATCTTATGAAGATGTTGTTGATAGGTGTTTCTGGATTTTTTCATTTTTCGTAGAATGTATGCGTTTTTCTGAGACTTGGAGCGAAAAAACTCATAGTCGGGGTGTAAAGAGTGATTTTTGTAATGATCAATGAAATTCGGGTGGCTATTCCGAAAAAGTTGAATAATTTTTGGAATTGATTCCAAAAAAATCGTATTATTCTTTTAACCGAAATTTAAGAAATGAGCTGAAAACCAGTAAGAAAATATACTTCTATGATAACGGGATTAGGAATGCCTTAATTGCCAATTTTAATCAAATTGAGGGACGAACTGATCGGGGGGCTTTGTGGGAAAATTTTTTAATATCGGAGAGGAAAAAGTTTTTGGAGTATGATCGTTTGTGGGGGAATTCATGGTTTTGGCGAACAAAGGAACAGAAGGAGATTGATTTGGTTGAGGAGCGAGATGGAAAGATTATAGGGTATGAATTTAAATGGAATCCTGATCAGAAAGTGAAAATTCCTCGTTTGTTTTTGGATTCCTATGAGAATAGCGACTTCCAAGTAATACATCGGGATAATTGTGATTCGTTTTTGCTTGAATATTGAGGGGAATTGAGATAGGGGTTAAAAATATTTGAAAAATAATTGCGAAAATATTTGGAAATCGGATATTTTTGGTTATATATTTGTGACATCAAAAATCTACACGATGTTTTAAAATCAGCGACATCGTTTCAACCATTCTCTTGCAGGATGCATTCAGGGAACTCAAGGTAGTCCCACCTTACAGTTAATCTTATTGTTTTATTTAAAAATTTGTAATTATGGCAATTCATGATTCTGTTTTGTTGGGTGCGATGTCTCAATCTGTTGATAACCTTACCATGTGCGTGTGTCGGAAGCTTCGTATCGTAAGGCATAAAGCCAAACACGTGACGAATCCCCGGACGGATAAGCAGCGGGTGCAGCGAGCCAAGATGAAAGCAACGATTGAGCTGGCTCAGGCGTTTGCCCCGATAGCGAAGATCGGTTTTCCGGCAATGGCCGCCGGACAGACCGGGTATAACGGATTCGTATCGGCGAACTTGCAGGCGGTGACGGTTGACGAGGGTTTCGTGGCGACGGTGGATTATTCCAAGTTGGCGTGTTCTTCGGATTTGAAGTTACGCACGCCTAAAGTGACGGCGACTCTTGCGGATAAATCGATTACTTTCACGCAGGAAAGTCAGGAAGCATCGTCTTGGGCGAATAGGGATGACCAGGTGTATGCAGTTGTGTACGAGAAGGCATTGAACGAGGTAGAAATGGTGAAGTTGAGAGAGCGAGGAGAGAACGGAGTGACGAGTTTTGCGTTACCGGAAGACTGGACGGCTGCCGAAGTGTTGGTGTATGCTTTTGCCACGACGGTTGCGGGAAGGAGAACTTCGAGAACATTGGCAATAAGCATGGAATAGGCTATGAATAAGTTGATTGTATTCATGTTGGGTTCATGCTCGACGTTTAGTATCCATCTCGGTTTGATGTATGTCAACTGGTGGGATATGCTGTTCACGCACGCCATGAGTCTGGTTGGAGGGGTGGTGAGTGCGGTGATCGTGGCTTGGTTACAACAACGTTGGAAAGAACGAGGAAAGATAAGGTGATGTTATACGAGAAAGGGGCACGATCAACGGCCCCTTTCGTTATTGATAGGGGTGTTCGGGCGAAGAATATAAATTGCACAGATGTGTGTTGCACAAAGTTGTGCAATTGGGTGGAAAGAGTTACTTTTGGCTTGAAAAAACAAATGTGGTAAGTATGATACAAGAATATCAAGTTAGTGGTTTTCGGGTGAGAGAGTACGAGGAGCTGGGGTCCACGAACACGGAAGCAGAACGTGTGGGGTGGAGCGAGTTGGAAGATAAGATGGTGATTTTGACGTATAGGCAGACACAAGGTCGGGGACAAGTCGGGAATCATTGGGAGAGCGAGTCGGGGAAAAATATATCCATGACGGTGGTGTTTAAGCCGAGGGAGTTACCGGCGGGACAACAGTTTGCGGTGTCTATGGTGATTGCTTTGGGGGCTTGTGATTTTATTTCCCGTTACGTGAACGAGTGTTCCGTGAAGTGGCCGAATGATATTTACGTGGGGGATCGGAAGATTTCCGGGATATTGATCGAACATTCCATCATGGGGCGTTACGTGGGAGGTTCTTTGTGCGGTATCGGGGTGAATATTAATCAAGAACGTTTCTTGTCCGATGCACCGAATCCGGTTTCCTTGTTTCAGTTGATCGGGGAGGAGATTCCCGTGGAGCAGGCGTTGGAGGAGTTGCTGGATTGTATTGGAAAGCGATATGAAATGATACGGGATTACGAGGGGCTGGAACGTGATTTTTTGAAGGTGTTGTATCGTCGGGAGGGAGTGCATGACTGGGAGGATGAACGGGGAATATTCCGGGCGTCGATTCGGGGGGTGAACGAGTTCGGACAGCTGGTGTTGGAGGACGTGGAGGGGAATGAGCGGGTGTATGGTTTTAAGGAAATCTCCTATAAATTTTAGATTTATGATTTACGATTTATGATTTTAAATTTTAAATTTTAGATTTTAAATTGCGGAGTTTTGATTATTTTTGTGCAAAACATGGATAACTTATGGTAGAGAACTATTCGGAAGATTCTATTCGGACGCTGGACTGGAGGGAACATATACGCTTGCGTCCCGGTATGTATATCGGAAAATTGGGGGACGGAGCGGCAATGGACGATGGAATATACATATTGGTTAAAGAGGTGGTGGATAATAGTATCGACGAATTCGCGATGGGAGCGGGAAGCGAGATTATTATCAACGTGGAGGAACGGACGGTTTCGGTTCGGGATTTTGGACGAGGAATTCCATTGGGTAAATTGATAGATGTGGCTTCGAAGATGAACACGGGGGCCAAGTATGATTCTGAGGCTTTCAAGAAATCCGTGGGATTGAACGGTGTCGGTATAAAAGCCGTGAATGCCCTTTCCGAGAGTTTCATTATCCAGTCCTTCCGGGACGGGGAGACGAAGCGGGTGCGATTCAATAAAGCGTTGATCGTGGAAGATCAGGAGGTGGCACCGACCACGGAACCGAATGGTACGTTGGTGACTTTTATCGCAGACAAGGAGTTGTTTGGTAACTACCATTATATCATGGATTACCTGGAGGCCATGTTCAAGAACTACGTGTTCCTGAATTCCGGGCTGACCATCAATTTTAACGGTCAGAAATTGCATTCCAAGAGGGGGTTGTATGACTTGTTGTCGGAGAATATGAGTGGAGAGGGGTTGTACCCGATCATTCATTTGAGGGGGAATGATATTGAGATGGCGATGACGCACGGGCGGCAATACGGGGAAGAGTATTACTCTTTCGTGAATGGTCAGCACACGACGCAAGGGGGAACGCACTTGGTCGCTTTTCGGGAAGCCGTGGTGAAAACAATCCGTGATTTTTACAAGAAAGATTTTGATTTGGCCGATATTCGTACTTCGATTATCGCGGCGATCAGCATAAAAGTACAGGAACCGATGTTCGAGTCGCAGACGAAGACAAAGTTGGGTTCCAAAGATATAGCCCCGGAGGGTCCTTCGGTGCGTAATTTTATTTTTGATTTCGTGACGAAGGAGCTGGATAATTACCTGCACCGGAATCCGGACACGGCAGAGTTATTGTTGCGTAAGATTGTCGAGACGGAAAAGGAACGGAAAGCGATGTCCGGTATCCAGAAGATCGCAAGAGAACGAGCCAAGCAGGTTAGCCTGCACAATCGTAAGTTGCGGGATTGTCGGGTACATTTCAATTCCAACCATGAACGGAAGACGGAATCGTCGATATTCATTACCGAGGGAGACTCTGCCAGTGGGTCTATCACGAAGTCACGGGACGTGAACACGCAGGCCGTGTTCAGCTTGCGAGGTAAACCGTTGAATTCTTACGGGCTGACCAAGAAGATCGTGTACGAGAATGAGGAGTTTAATCTTTTGCAGGCAGCGTTGAATATCGAGAACGGGATAGAGGAATTACGTTATAATAATATTATTATTGCCACGGATGCGGATGTGGACGGGATGCACATCCGGTTGTTGCTGTTGACCTTTTTCTTGCAATTTTTCCCGGATGTGGTACGGTCGGGGCACTTGTACATTTTGCAAACCCCGTTGTTCCGGGTGCGAAACAAGAAAGAAACACGCTATTGTTATTCAGATGCGGAACGGGAGAAGGCGATCAAGCAGTTGGGACCGAAACCGGAGATTACACGATTTAAAGGTTTGGGTGAGATTTCCCCGGATGAGTTCGGTGGATTTATCGGGAAAGACATCCGTTTGGAACCGGTACGCATGACAAAGCAGGACCCGATTGGAACGATTCTATCCTATTACATGGGAAAGAATACGAACGAGCGGCAGGATTTTATTATAGATAATCTGTACGTGGAGAAGGATGAAATCTAACCATTTTATGATTTTAGATTTTAAATTGCAACTTTCAATTTTCAATTCATATGAGTGACGAGATAAACAACGAGGAAGTGGATGAAGTAGAGAACGTGGAGCCGGAGCAACAGGAAGAAAACGGCCGGGTGCGGTCGATTCAGCATTTGTCGGGAATGTTTGAGAAGTGGTTTTTGGATTATGCTTCCTATGTGATTCTGGAACGTGCGGTGCCTTACGTGAATGACGGGTTGAAACCTGTGCAGCGTCGTATATTACACGCGATGAAGGAGATGGATGACGGGCGATTTAACAAGGTTGCCAATATCGTGGGGAGTACGATGGCTTATCATCCGCATGGAGATGCCTCTATCAAGGATGCCCTGGTGCAGTTGGGACAGAAGAACCTGTTGGTGGATTGCCAGGGAAACTGGGGAAATATTCTGACGGGAGATGATGCGGCTGCCGGACGTTATATCGAGGCGCGTCTTTCGAAGTTTGCCTTGGAGGTGGCTTTTAACCCGAAGACGACGAACTGGAAGTTGTCATACGACGGTCGGAAGAGAGAGCCGGTGACGTTACCCGTGAAGTTCCCGTTATTGTTGGCTCAAGGGGTGGAAGGTATTGCCGTGGGATTGGCTTCGAAGATATTGCCGCATAATTTCAACGAGTTGCTGGATGCCTGTGTCGCTTATTTGAAAAATGAAGATTTTGTTTTATATCCGGATTTCCCGACAGGAGGAATGATCGACGTGTCGAAATATAATGACGGGTTACGCGGGGGAGTGGTGAAAATTCGGGCCAAGATAGAGAAAGATGCCGGGAATAAGATCTTACGGATCACGGAGATCCCGTTCGGGCGGACAACTTCTGCCTTGATCGATTCGATATTGAAGGCGAACGAGAAGGGAAAGATCAAGATCAAGAAGATTGATGATAACACGGCAGCAACGGCCGAGATTTTGGTATATCTGGCTGCGGGCGTTTCTTCCGATAAGACGATAGATGCTTTGTATGCCTGTACGGATTGTGAATTGTCGGTTTCTCCGAACTCTTGCGTGATCGAGAATGATAAGCCGATTTTTATGCCAATTACCGATATTTTACGGAAATCGGTGGACGAGACGGTGGCCTTGTTGTTGTTGGAGTTGAAGATTAAGTTGGGCGAGTTGGAGACGGATTGGCAATATTCATCTCTGGAAAAAATATTTATTGAAGAACGTATTTACAAGGATAAAGAATTCGAGGAGAGTGAATCGATAGATCAAGTAGTGGTTCACGTGCGGAAACGACTGGAACCGTTTCTGCCGGAATTAATTCGTCCGGTGACGGATGACGATATAAAGCTTTTGTTGGAGATCAAGATGAAACGTATCTTGAAGTTCAACTCGGAACAGGCTGAGAATTATATCAAGGGATTGGAAGAGGAGATTGCCCGGGTGAAATTTGACATCGAGCATATTATTCCTTACTCGATCAATTATTACGAGAATATCAAGAAAAAGTACGGTAAAGGTCGGGAACGTCTCACGGAAATTCGGAATTTCGAGAATATCGAGGCCACGAAAGTCGTGGTGGCAAACGAAAAGTTGTACATCAACCGGGAGGAAGGTTTTATCGGTACGGCCTTGAAGAAGGACGAGTTTATCTGCGAGTGTTCGGATATTGACGACGTGATTGTGTTCCGGAAGGATGGTACGTATTACGTGACTAAGGTGGCAGATAAGTTGTTCGTTGGAAAAGACGTGCTGCACGTGAATGTGTTCAAGAAGAATGATAAGCGTACGATATATAACGTGGCCTACCGGGATGGTAAGGTGGGACCGTCTTACGTGAAACGTTTCTTCGTGACGGGAACGACCCGCGATAAGCAATATAACCTGACGAAAGGTACGCAGGGATCACGGGTGTTGTATTTTAGTGCTAACCCGAACGGGGAGGCTGAAGTGATTAAGGTATGCCTGAAACCGAAACCGGGAATGAAGAAACTGGTGTTCGAGTATGATTTTGCAGGCTTGGCGATTAAGGGGCGCGACTCACAGGGGAACGTGTTGAGTAAGAATGATATTCACAAGATTTCGCTGGTACAGAAAGGAGCATCCACGCTGGGAGGTCGGAAGATATGGATTGACGAGGATGTATTACGGTTGAATACTGATGGGCGTGGCCGTTACTTGGGAGAATTTCAGGGAGAAGATCGGATTCTGGTGGTGAATAAAAACGGTACTTACTACACGACGGATTATGATTTGAGTAATCACTACGAGGAGGGATTCTCGGTGATCGAGAAATATGAGCCGGAGAAAGTATGGTCGGCTGTTTTCTTTGATGCGGAACAGCAATTCTATTACTTGAAGCGTTTCCGTTTCGAGAATGTGGTGCGTCACACGTTGTTTATCGGGGAAACGGAAGGTTCGTATCTTGTAGCTTTGAGTGGTGAAAAGCGGCCCCGGTTCGAGGTTGTGTTTGGTGGGCGTTACGAAAGTCGTCTGGCTGAGGTGATCGTGGCGGATGAGTTCATTGCCGAGAAATCATACAAGGCTCGCGGAAAGCGGGTAACGACTTACGAGGTAAAACAGATTAACGAGATCGAACCTTTGGATAGTGGGGAGGAGGAAAGTGAGGATACGACTTCGACCGATATTGATTTCGAAATCACGAATCCGGATATGCTGAGTGACGAGGCGCAGATGAAGTTGGATTTTGAATAAATGGCGGGAGTGATAAGTATGAAGTACTTTATCGTGGGATATATGGCAAGTGGTAAGTCCACGTTCGGGAAGGAATTGGCCAAGGATAAAGGACTTCCTTTTCTGGATTTGGACGAGAGTGTCGAGTCCAGGGAGGGACGGTCGATTTCGGAGATTTTTGCCAAGGAGGGGGAGGAGTATTTTCGGAAGAGGGAACGGGAGATCTTGCATGAAATATGTAACGAGGCGGATGAATTCGTGCTGGCCACGGGAGGGGGAACACCTTGCTTTTTTGACAATATGGACTATATGAACCAAGCGGGAACGACTGTTTTTTTGAACACGTCGCCTCTTGTTATTGTCGATCGCTTGAAACGGCAACGTGCCGACCGGCCTTTATTAGCGATGTATTCCGATGATGAGTTGGAATTTTTTGTTCGGGAGCATCTGGAATCCCGACTTTCTTTTTATTTGAAAGCCAAGGAACAGGTATAGTACCCGTGTCACGTGAAAGTGCGGGGCGTGTTTATTGGGAAATAAGCCCCCACGTGGCAACTAAAGACGTGTGCCCTACCCATCATATTCGATCAGCCCAAGTGGCTTTGAAACGAAGGGGAATGGAGTGAGAAACGTCCATCCCGACTTATTTCCCGCTGAACTCTTTTCGGAATGATCCCAACTTTCTTTTATTTCCGTTTACAGATTTCGTTGTACGAGCAAGTACGGCACTTTTCCGGTAGTTCCGTTTGCGTGAACGGTACTTCGGGTGAAAAGAGTTTTTCCAATAATTGCACGAGTAGATCTTGAAATTCCGGTTCGTATGGTTTAAAGCGATGAATCGGTTCTTTGTTACATTTCAACAGATAGCTGTAATTGGGCGTGAAAAGCAACTTTGTGCTGTATATTCCCGGAAGAATCGGGTCGGTACCGGGATTTTCATACTCGTACATCATGCAATAGAGCAAGGTTTGGAAAGCCGCTTTATTTCGTTGTTTGTTGTTTGAATCAAAGATGGACGACAGGTCTTTGAGATCGGTTTTGTCGGTTCCGGTTTTGTAGTCTATGACACGGGTTCCTTGGGCTACCCGGTCAACCCGGTCGATGTCTCCTTCCACGTAGATCACTGTGGGATGATCAAAAGCAGAAATCGTGACGGGCATACGATATTTTCTTTCCATGGAAATGATGTGGAAAGGGCATAACGTTTTATCAAATTCGAAAACCTTCTTCACGTACTTTTTCACTACAGATAGTACAAGGTCATTAGCCCCGCTTTCCAGCATTTTGGATACGGTTGTGTCATATAACTTCTCGTAGGCAGCCTGGATATGTTGTTCAATCAGTGAATCGTTTTTCATCAAGGCGTCGAGGCCTTCTGCTGTGATCTGCCCATCGGGGAAAGTTTGGTAGAGAGATTGTGTACTTTGATGGAAAATAGTCCCCAACAGGCGGTGATCCAGTTCTTCGGCCATCTCTTCTTTCTCTTTGATCCGGGCGATGTATTTGAAATAAAATTTCAAGTGACATTCCATGTACGTGTTGAGTGCGGATGGCGAGATTCCCCGCTCGTTTTCATCCGTGTAACTTTTCAGTTGCTCCAGAATCGATGGATTTTTAGGGATGGAAATGGTGGGGTTGTCTTGAACCGATATTCTGTTTTGGAAATGGATTTCCCGGATGGGTAATCCCGATTCGTATTTTATCTGGTAAAGGAAACGACTCATCTCACCGCTACTCATGCCTTTCGTGACATCCGTGTATAACAGTTTGATGTTTTTAGCCCGTTGCAAGAGACGGTAAAAGTAATAGGCGAAAAGGGCATCCATATGTTCCGGGGTAGGTAGTCCGAATCCCAGTCGCAGGTTGTAGGGGATAAATGACGAGGCGTGCCCGCCTTTTGGCAGAATCCCCTCGTTGGCAGACAGGATAATCAGGTTTTTGAAATCTAGCATACGGGTTTCCATCAATCCCATGATCTGCATGCCTTCCAGCGGTTCTCCGGAGAATGGGATGGACTCACCTTGTAATATCTTGTGAATAATTTGCAGGTAAAACTTGTTGTCCGGGATAATATTTTCTTCGATAAAGGTGTTTTTTATGCCTTGAATCGTCGTGAAAATCGTGAATAGAAATTCCTTTTCGATGGCTAGGCTTTCATGGCCTTCGGGTTGTATGGAAGTAATCAGTTGCTTCAAAATGCGCAACAGGTAATCGAGTAAGTTCTCTTCCGACGAGGAGAATATGGCCCGTGTGATGTCACTGAATTGAAGACTTTTTTCTGCCACGTACACGATATTGTTCGTGTTGATGTAATTCGTGATCTTTGGAATATCTTCCGAACAGGAACTTTTTATCAGTTTATGGTTCAACAGGGCAATGACCGGTTTGTAGTAATAATGGGTCATTTCTCCCTCTTTCTTGGCATAGTGCTTTAAATCTCCCAGCATGGCAATCAAGGCGGCAACAGATGTGTTTTGTGCCGGGTACCCCATCGTGATGTTGATTTTGTCGATCGTGTCGGGAATGGAGTGAATAACCGGGGTGAGTAGGCTTTCGTCGCAAAGAACGATGGCCGTGTCCGTGTATGAATTTTGCCGTTCCGGATGGATCTGTTCGATCAGTGTCGGGATTAGTTTTGCCTGTCCGATGGTTGAGGGAACAGAGATGTACTCGATGGCTTTGTCGTTGTACCGGAAGTTATTGAAATGTTCCAATCCAAGGGCATTGGGAAACAGTTTCATATTCTCCCGAATGTAAAGTCCCGCTTCGTGGTTGTCGTTTGCCGAATAGTACAAGTCGTAATCCCAGTAAAAGAGGGCTTGTCGATTGTCCCGAAAATAGGAAAATATCCGTTTCTCGCATTGATTCAAGGCATTGAATCCGGCAAATATCAGTTGGTGATCGGTGTGATGTTTGGAGAGTTGTTCGCAGAACAGACGTTGTCCCATTCCTTCGTAACACAGGTTTTCAGCGAGTAGTTTTGCCTTGAAACGGGTGTAGGTTGGGTAGAGTTTATCCCACACGTTCAAGAATTCCTGTTGTTCCCGGCTGTATTTTTCCGAGTTGAAACTTCGCCAGAAACTTTGAATAAACTCCACCTGTTCCGGGGTAAGGTAGGGGAAGGCAGATTCAATTTCTTTTAATGCCGTGATATTTGAAAAGAGATCTTTCGCATCCACGAGATATTTATCAATGTCATCAAAATCGCCAAGTAACATATTGCCCCAAAAATAGAAATCGTCAAAACGTTCGGTCGTCCCGGCGTACTCTTGATAGGTTTTGTAAAGTTTGATGATAAGAGTCAGTTCTTCGGCTTTTTTCAGTCCGGTTTGGCGTTCTATGAATTCGCTCAACGTCAGTATCTCCGGCATCCACACGGGACGATCAATCAGTTGGGCCAGTTCTTGAGCCAAGAATAAGCCGGCTCGTTTGTTCGGGAACAGAATGGTCAGGTTGTCAAAATTATAGCTGTATTTCTGAATCAGATCTTTTGCTAGGAGATGGAGAAACGAATTCATATTTTATTACTATTTTTGTTTCGGAACAAATTTACAATTTAATCATTAGATTCAATATAGATTTATGCTGAAAGAACTGTTATTAAAAAATAGAAGTTACCGTCGTTTTGTTCAGGATGTTCGGATCTCACGGGAGGAATTGACGGAATTGGTCGGGCTGACTCGGTATTGTGCATCGGGAAGAAATGCGCAGGCGTTGAAGTATAAGGTGGTGGCAGATGTTGATTTGTGTGACAAGGTGTTTCCTAATTTAGCATGGGCAGGTTATCTAAAAGATTGGGATGGTCCGGAAGAGGGAGAACGTCCGGCAGCTTATCTGATTCAATTGTTGGATACTTCTATCGTGGAGAACTGTTTGTGTGATGACGGGATTCAAGCACAGACTATATTGTTGGGAGCCGTGGAGAAAGGGTATGGTGGTTGTATTATTAAGGCTTTTAAGAACGAGTCTTTGCGTGAGGTATTGCAATTACCGGAGCATTTGAAGATCATGTATGTTATCGCATTGGGTAAACCGAAAGAAACGGTGGTGTTGGAAGAGATGAAAGACGGTGATTACAAGTATTGGCGGGAGACGGACGGATCGCATCATGTACCGAAACGGGCTTTGGAAGAATTGGTGATTCTGTGATAATTGAAGGTTTGATTCTAAATTTGGGATTGTAGAAATGAAATTACTTTGTGCGGAGTATAATGAGGCGGGTGAGGTAGCCTATAAT
>QWCN01002013.1_pt1 | contig 28369 bp, 23 predicted proteins | sample 1972711 | NCBI WGS metagenome assembly QWCN01 (sample SAMN09866707, study PRJNA288562) | Human gut metagenome isolate term1_stool, whole genome shotgun sequencing... | isolation source: gut | host: Homo sapiens | place: USA: California
TTGTGAAGTAATTTCTTCTTCAACTTCCTCAGATGATACCACTTCGTTTTCTGCAGTCTCAGTTGTATTTGTAGCTTCTAAAGATTCCTTCTCAGATTTCGCCTCTTCTGGTTCTGAAACTTCTTCGGTTTCTGAAACAGCTTCCTCGGATTTTGCTCCTTCTGGTTCTGAAGCTTCTTCCTCGGATTCTGCCTCTTCTGGTTCTGAAACTTCTTCGGTTTCTGAAACAGCTTCCTCGGATTTTGCTTCTTCTTGTTCTAAAGCAGCTTCCTCAGGCTTTGCTCCTTCTGGTTCTGTAGCTTCTTCCTCTGATTTTACATCGCCCTCTGCCTGCTCTGGCTTTAAGTTCAAAAGCTGCTTTACTTCTTCCTGCTTTTTAAGCTCCTCTGCCTCTTTTTGCTCTTGAAGGGCTTTTGCTTCCTCTGCCTTACGGATTTCTTCTTTTTCTCTTCTGACTCTTTCGAGCGATTCAGATCCGTTTGCAAAGTGCTTTCTTACAGCCAGCTTATAAAAATATTCGGCATCATCAAGTGACTTTTCTGTCACATTACCTTCCTCATAAAACTTTCCAAGGTAATAACATGCCTCTCCATTTAACTTTTTCTCCTGATCCTTTGCTTTTGACAGCCACTCAAATGCCTGCTTCTCATCGATCTCGGCCACCTCGCCATTAGCAAAGCTAATACCAAGAACGACAGCAACTGTTGGATCACTGCTGTCTGCACACTCAGATGCCCATCTGCATGCCTTTTTCAAATCATACTTTGCTGCATCCTGATCAAAATAATAATGCACCAGATATTCCTGGGCACGTGTATTTCCTTCCTCTGCCGCCTCTGTCATCAGACGCTCTGCAATGGAAATATCCTTTACCGCTAACGGATTTCGAAAATAAATCTGTGCAAGCTCAACCTTCGACTCAGAATAACCCTGTCTGGCTGCTTTAAAAAACCATTCTGCAGCTTTTCCGTAGTTTTTGCTTACTCCGCCATAGCCATTTTTATAAATTAGTCCCAGATTATGCTGCATCTGCGGATCACCGTGAGATGCGGCACTGCTGTACCATTTGAGTGCTATGATTTCATTTGCCTCTACACCGATGCCAAATAAAAAGCAATAGCCTAAATTATACTGTGCATCCGCATAGTCCTGCTGTGCTGATGCCTGATACCAGTAAACAGCAGCAGCTTCATCCTTTTCCACTCCTCGGCCCTCTGCATAGCAATTTGCCAGTCCATATTGAGCCTGCGGATTTCCAACCTGGGCAGCTTCGTAAAACCGCCTTGCCGCTTCCTGAAACCAATATCCGGCAGCAGACAGATCCTGCTCTAGTCCAATGCCTTCCTCATAGCAGATACCAAGCTGATACTGTGCTTCTGCATTTCCTGCATTCGCTGCTGAGTAAAAACACCGCGCTGCTGCACTGTGATCCACAGCCGTACCGGTTCCATTTTTGTAGCAGATACCAAGCCTCGTGAGCGCCTCAGTATTTCCCTGCTGTGCCAGGCGGTACAATTCTTCAACTGTATGTGTATTCATGCTTGTACCCCTTTGAAATCTTATCATAAATTGAATCACAACAATTTTACCACACTTAATGCTTCTTCGCAAGCACTATGCCGCAGTTTTTGTTCTTACCATTTTCTTACAGTTCACGCGTCAGGTTACGAAAGCCCTTCGGTGTAATGGTTTCGTCGCCGGACCAAACTCCGCAGGTTCCTTTTATGTTCTTTCTTATCATACATTACTTTGAAAGACCTGCTCCAAGTGTCCGGCTCGTGAAATCCATTCACCTTCGGGCTTTGCCGCAATATGGATTATCCATGAACTGTAACACATTTTATCAATTTTCGGAATTTTTTCAAAAAAAGTGTTGACAAATTAATATTCATATGATAGTATATAGAAGTCGGTTACAAAAGCTGACAAACATAAAGGGGTATAGTTCAATGGTAGAGCAACGGTCTCCAAAACCGTAAATACGGGTTCGAATCCTGTTACCCCTGCTTGAGAGACATCCATTATGGATGTCTTTTTTGTTGTATAAAAATAAACAAGGGACGCTGACACAGCCGTCGAAGCGCCCCTCGTAGATTTCTTCATCACTTTTCTTCTCGTTTTACATTCGCATTTAAAAGATCAAATAATTCTTCCCGATCTTCTTCTGACAATTCATCATTCCTCACAAGAATCCTTTGTTCGGCAATCGTTGTCAAATAAATGTAATCTTTAAATATTCCCCAATTTTTAAATGCCTCCCATTGTAATTCGCTATAGCTGAAATCAGTCCACACAATAACACCATCTTGATCAAATCCATATTCTCGTTCACCGAATGTTGCTCGCTTATCCAATTTATTCTGTACTTTCTTTAAAAGAAATTTCTGATAAGCAATCATTCCTACTGTAGCAAACCATAGAAAAAAGGCAGCGCTTACGATTCCCAAAATTTTAGATTCCGTGGTTTGTCGGAGAAAAAATGTACAATACAGCAACGCAATTGCCAAAATAGCCAGCACGATTCTGAAGAAATTTTGTATTCCACGACTTACAGAATGCTTTAGTTGCATTTCAATTAACGCATCACATTCTTTTTGCGATATGTCTATCTTATATCGAATCAATCTCTTATCCTCCTTATAATCATCTTTTAATCATCTTTGTGGCTTCACGCCCCCTGCATCTTCTCAATTAGCCCCGCGGCTTCCCTGACGGTCGCCACCGGAATGCACTTCATCCCTTCTGGGATGGTGATATCCTTCGCACTGATCTTTGGAAGAATACAGCAGGTAAAACCAAGTCTTGCAGCTTCGTTGATTCGCTGCTGCACCATACTTACACCACGAATCTCTCCTGCCAGTCCGACTTCTCCAAAAATAACAGTGTGTGCATCAATCACGCGATCACGAAAGCTTCCTGCAATTGCCATGACGACTGCCAAATCTAACGCAGGTTCACTAATCTTTATTCCTCCCGTGACATTTACGTACGCATCACATGAAGATAGTGCCATACCCATTCGTTTTTCCAAAACAGCAATCAATAAATTTACACGATTTCCATCAATTCCGGCACTCGTACGTCTTGGCAATCCAAAGCTTGTCCGGCAGACTAGTGCCTGCACCTCAAGCATAATTGGGCGCGTTCCTTCCATAAGACAGGCCGTGACCGTTCCACTGCTGTCAAGGCTTCTTCCTTCAAGCAGGTAAGCAGAGGGATTTGCAACTTCCTTTAAGCCTGACTGCACCATTTCAAATACACCCATCTCATTTGTCGCACCAAAACGATTCTTTACTGCACGAAGAATACGGTACATTGCACTGCGGTCTCCCTCAAAATAAAGCACTGTATCCACCATATGCTCAAGCACTCTCGGACCTGCAACTACACCTTCCTTTGTCACATGGCCGACAAGAAAAATCGTGATGCTCCTGCCCTTTGCAATCTGCATAAGCGTATTAGTACATTCCCTTACCTGACTGACACTTCCCGGCGCTGATGAGATATCTTCGCGATACATAGTCTGAATAGAATCAATCACTACCACCTGCGGCATTTCCTTTGTGATCGTATTATCAATTTTTTCAAGATTTGTCTCCGATAGCAGCAATAACTCACCCGAAAAACCGCCAAGACGATCCGCACGCATCTTTACCTGACGGGCAGATTCCTCACCTGACACATACAGTACCTTTTTGCCAGATACAGCAAGATTTCGGCATACCTGCAAAAGAAGCGTTGACTTTCCAATACCAGGATCACCGCCAACAAGAATTAAAGAACCTGTAACAAGACCACCGCCCAAAACACGATCCAGCTCATGAAGCCCTGTACTGCTTCTGTCTTCCTCATCTGTACTTATCTCTTCAAGACGAAGCGGCTTTGATGCTTCTAGTCCCTGCTTTTTCGCGCCGCCTGATTTTGTTGTGGCAAAACTTCCTGCCGTAGGCTCTTCAACAAAAGTATTCCACTGGCGACATCCCGGACACTGCCCCATCCATTTTGCGGACTCATATCCGCATTCTTTACAAAAAAAAGCGGTTTGTTTTGCCTTCATCATTCCTCCTAAAAAAAGAGGACAGGGATCTGGCCTCAAGCAGCCACAAATCCCGTCCCCATGATTTGCCATATTGGGCTATGTATGAACTATATGAGCGAGTTCATTATTTCTTGCAAATCTGAACCTTCTTTACACATCCCGGCTCAAGCTCAAGTGAGATTACGATCTTTCCGGAAAGGTTAGTCTCATAATTTTCAATTACGGCATCATCCACACTTACCTGATACTCAGTGTCATCCTCTACTGCAACGATGATCTGTGTATCCTGGAAACCATTTACGATAAAGGACAATGTATCCTCAGTCTCCTTATAATCGGTAACTACGGTTCCCGGTGTTGACTCATAGGCAAATGTCTCGTTTTTCTCTAATCTGGTGATATCATGGAAAGTCTTTACCTTATATACATCTCCGTCAAATACATAATCCGAAACCTTACCTTTTGTCGGAAGATCATAATTTCCAAAGCTTAATGTATTGTCTTCCTCAGTGCGGATTAATTCCTTAATTCCTGCCATTACTGTTTCCTCCTGATTTTTGCTACTGCATTGCATCGTATACTATTTGCGGCCCACCCCACAGGCGAACCGCCTATCGCTATTTCAGTATAGCATATCAAATTTGATTTTCCAACCAAAAATTAAACTTTATTCAGCCTTTTTTACAGGCGTTTTTCTTTTATGGCGCACAGAAAATTTCAGTCCATTCTCACCCTTTTCAACTGTTACGCTGTCACCGCGCTCTATACGTCCCTCTAGTATTTCCTCTGCCATTGAATCCTCAAGGTATGTCTGGAGAGCTCTTCTAAGCGGACGTGCACCATATTTTTCATCAAAGCCCTTGTCAATCAGATAGTCCTGTGCTTCATCTGTCACCTTAAGCTTGAGTTCCATGTTTTCCATTACTCTTGATGTGACTGAACGAAGCATGATATCAAGAATAGCTTTCATATCCTCCTTATACAGCGGATGGAATACAATGATCTCATCAATACGATTTAAAAATTCCGGTTTGAAGCTTTGCTTAACATCCTCCATAACCTTTGCCTTCATTTGCTCGTAGTTTGCCTTTGCATCAGATGACGCACCGAATCCTAAACGCTTTGGTGACATAATATTGGCAGCACCGCAGTTAGAGGTCATGATGATCACTGTATTTTTGAAGCTCACTTTTCTGCCATGCGCATCTGTAATCTGTCCATCATCAAGCACCTGAAGCAGAATGTTAAATACATCTGGATGTGCTTTTTCAATCTCATCAAAAAGAAGTACACTGTATGGATTGCGGCGAATACGCTCTGAGAGCTGACCACCCTCTTCGTATCCTACATATCCTGGCGGTGAACCAATGAGCTTGCTGACGCTGTGCTTTTCCATATATTCGGACATATCAACACGTATAATTGCATTTTCTGTTCCAAACATTGCCTGAGCAAGTGCCTTTGACAGCTCTGTTTTTCCAACACCTGTTGGACCTAAAAACAAGAAAGAACCGATTGGACGCTTTGGATCCTTTAAGCCGACACGTCCTCTGCGAATTGCCTTAGAAATAGCAGTTACAGCTTCCTGCTGTCCGACAACGCGTTCATGAAGCACATTTTCAAGATTCATCAAACGCTTTGCCTCACCCTCTTCGAGTGAGCGAACCGGAATCTTTGTCCAGGTAGAAACAACATCTGCAATCTCATGCTCTGTTACCTGTAAGCGCGTATTTTCCTTTTCCTGCTCCCACTTTTCCATCAGACGATTGATCTGTGCCTGTTTTCTATCCTGCTTTTTCTTGATCTCTCCAGCTTTCTCGAATGCTTCTTCCTGAATTGCACTTTCCTTTTCCTGATTTAAGCTTTCAATATCTTTTTTAAGCTTTGATACTGCCTCTGGCGCAACAAATGCTGTTAATCGAACCTTAGAAGCAGCCTCATCGACAAGATCAATCGCCTTATCTGGCAAGAAACGATCATTGATGTAGCGTGATGAAAGCTTAACAGCCGCCTCTAATGCTGCATCTGTAATCTTAACTCTGTGATGCTCCTCGTAAACATGGCGAAGACCCTTCAAAATAGCAACTGTCTCATCCTCAGAAGGCTCCTCTACCATAACAGGCTGAAATCTTCTCTCAAGAGCAGCATCCTTTTCGATGTGCTTTCTGTACTCATCAATAGTAGTTGCTCCGACAATCTGAAGCTCACCTCTTGCAAGGCATGGCTTTAAAATATTAGAAGCATTCATAGCTCCATCTGCGCCGCCTGCATCGACTAATGTATGGAGCTCATCAATAAATAGAAGTGTCTGACCATCGTTTCGCACTTCATTGATCACATTTTTCATGCGCTCTTCAAACTCACCGCGATACTTTGAACCGGCTACCATGCCAGCCATATCGAGTGTCACCACACGTTTTCCAGAAATAGTATCTGGCACATTTCCCTCATAGATACGGCTTGCCAGACCTTCTGCAATCGCAGTTTTTCCAACACCAGGTTCACCGATCAGACAAGGATTATTTTTTGTACGTCTGCTTAAAATCTGGATTACACGATTAATCTCCTGCTCACGGCCTATAACCGGGTCAATCCTTCCCTCTTTAGCAAGCTCTGTCAGATCTGTACTATACTGATCAAGAAGCGGTGTTTTACTTTCTGAGTTTCTTGTGTACTGAAGTGATTCCACATCTTCCCTTGCCGCTGCCACATCGCCATCCTTTGCAGATACAAGCTCTATATAGAGCTGACGAATATTTACTTTCATTGTATTCAAAAGCTTTGTTCCGGCACAGTCGAAGCTTTTGAGCATTGAGATTAAAATATGCTCTGTTCCAACCAGACTGGAATGAAAGCGCTTTGCCTCTAAGTAGCTGCTTTGGATTACGCGGTATGCTTCCGGTGAAAATCCATCTGGTTCACGCACACTGACGGAACCCGTCGGTGTAATGAGCGATGAAATCAATTCCTCAAGACGCTCCTCTGTAACGCTCTGTTCCTGCAAAAGCTTACTTGCCACGCTGTCCGAAACACGCACAAGGCCAAGAAGAAGGTGCTCAGTTCCGATATAATTTTGCTCTAGCTGCGCAGCGGCTTTCTTTGCCTCACCTATAACTTCCTGTGCCCGATTTGTAAATCGTTCAAACATAAGTGTTTTTCCTCCATATGTGATGAGTTACGGCTGCACAAGCTCTGGCAGACAGCTTCTAAGATAATCTGCACGCAGCTGATTTTGCTTTGATACACCTGTCGTCTTATTTTGTGCTGTCAGATTTGCCTCCTGCATTCCCATCATAATTTCATAAAAATTGCAATATTCCTTGAATCTAATAATTTGTTTTTCCTGTCCCCAGCGAAGCTGTGATACAAGATGCATGCCCATCTTCAATGTCATGAGCTTTGAATAACGAATCGTACCATATGCCTTATAGCAGATATCCTCCACCTCAAGCCTATGCTGTTCAATGGAATTATCGCGAAGTGTTCGCTCCTGACTGGCAAGCTGACCGCCTACTTTATCAAGAAGCTCTAAAATTTCCTCCTCGCTTGTTCCAAGTGTCTTTTCATTGTACAGCACATACATATTTCCATTTAACTGTCTGTCATTTGAAAAAGCTGGCTTTAATTTTAATCCAAAACGCCCAATCTCGTCAACCATATCATCAAAACGGCTGACAGAATCAAGAAGTGCCAGATGAAGCACAAGATATGCTCTCATGCCAGTTCCTATATTAGTAGGATATGTCGTAAGATAACCAACCTGATCATCAAACGCATATGGATACAGCTCATTTATATAATCATCGATCTTATCCATCTCCTTCCATGACTGGCGAAGCTGTGAACCTGCATGACTTATCTGCATCCGAAGGTGATCCTCACAATTGATTGTCAGACTCACGGCATCATCTGCTGAACAAATCAGTCCTGCATATCCAGGCTCCTTTGCTGCACGGCGGCTAATCATGCGCCGTTCACGAAGGGCATTTCTTTTTGTCTGCGTCATCGTTAAAAGATCCCATGTCTGGTAACTTCTTCCATCAAGGCTGCCGATTCCACAAAGCTTTTCTTCAAGCTCCTTCGTCAGCCTTTTTGCATCCTCTTCCTCTAATTTCCACGGAAATTTGTAATCACGCAGGTTGCGAAGCAGACGGATTCTGCTTGCAACGATTACATCATTTTCCGCATCCTTCTCCTCATACCACTTCATCACCGGCCTGAATCCTTTCCTTAATCTTTTTGATCTCATCACGGTAGTAGGCTGCCTTTTCGTAATCTTCCTCCAAAACAGCTTCCTTTTGCTTTGCCTGACAAATCTCAAGCTGCTCCTGCAAGCTCTGACGCTTCTTAGCATCAGCTACCATATCTGCATGAATCTTTTTATCACCCAAAAAGCGCGGTTTCTTTCCGGTATGGGAATTATTTCCCTGTATCTTTTTAATGCTGTTATTTATTAAAAGCCCGAATGTATTGTAACAGTCCGCACAGCCAAAGCGTCCGTCCTGAACAAATTCTTTGTATGTCATCCCACAAGTCGGACAGGACAGCTTAGATGCGTCCTCCTCCTCGCTGCGTCTGGAATCGCTGATTCCAAGGATTCCTGACAAAAGTTTTGCAAATGGGCTTGAAGAATCCATAAGGATTCCGCCCAGATCAGACTGAGATGCACATTCACTGCACAAGTTGCGCTCCGTCACAGTCCCGTTTACTACTTCCCGGATGACAATGCTGGCTTCCCTCATCCTGCATTGCTCACAAAGCATAGTTATTCCTCCTCACAAAAATAACTGTTTTCGTCCAAAACAAATTTAATTTTGAACATCTGACAAATGTTTGTTGTAAATCTCATCCACCAGCTCGTGGATCTCTTCTTTTGATATATGCATGCAGCCTGCCTTCGCCAGTGTGACAGACAATTCTCTTCGAATTTCTTCGATTGCCTCAATTTTATCAACATCTACACTGACAATAGCACCTCTTCTGCGATCTAACTTTACATAACCTGCCTGTCTGAGTACTGTGTATGCTTTATTGACAGTGTGCATATTTATGCCGATCTCATCTGCCATATTTCGTATGGAAGGCAGCTGATCTCCATCACAGATCTGCCGCTTTGCGATACCCATAATAATCTGGTTAGTAATCTGCATATAAATTGCTTCATCACTGTTAAAATCTATCTTTATTATCATCTAATCACCTGTCCTCGTCCTGGCCATCATCCAGTCCGGCTAACCAACGATCCAGCTCGGCCTCTTGTTCTTCATCATAATCGCCGTAATCGTCTTCATCATCTGTATAGCCTTCGTCATAATCAAAGTCCTCTGGCTCTTCGTCATGCACTTTTGGTCCTCTTGTATTCTGCGTTCTTTTCTTCTCAAGCAACTCATCAACCTGCTTTAAGAGAATATCCTGCTGCGTCTGAGCAAGCTCCCACTGCTTTTCCTGTTCTTTTCTGCGAGCCATGCGCTCATTTCTTTCCTTTTTGTAGCGCCGTTTTGCCGCTGCCCTTCTAATAAAGACTGCAATCCACAAAACAACTGCCAGTGCACCGCATCCTAGCACGCCATATGTGACATATTGAAGATTTCCTGAGGTAACAGTTTCTGCAAAAGTCTGAAATTCATTAACGGTGTTTGAAAGAAGCTCATTTTCATCACCCGGCTTAGCCACTGACTCAGAAACACTTTGAGCTGCCTGATTTGTCTGTGACTGGGAATCACTTTGTGATGTCTGCTCTTTTTGCTCTCCCACCTGCACATGAATGTAGTAATGTCCGATGTTGCCATCCTTATCGGTAACAGTAACAACAATCTCGTTTTTTCCTTTCACAAGATTCGTATTTCCGCTTACCGTATAAAAGCTGTTCTCATCGCTTGTAACGCCTTTTACCAAAATCTTCGTCACATCCTCTGCAACCGTTACATTGTAATCAGTTACATCCGGCTCAAAACGGATAGTACCTTCGCTTAATGTCAGCGACTGCAGCTGCACTCCTTCATTCGCAGATGTTCTTTCAAGTGTCGCTGCTTCCTTCTTAATTATCATATTCATTCCCCACACCTCGTTGTTCTAAACCTTTGTAGGCATCTGTTATAGACAGAATAGCACACCTTTGTAAAAAAAGCAACACTAATTTCCTCCTTCCTGTGTTCCATGTCCGTTTGGATCGACCGGATACGCCTCATGGCCTATCGCATCATACCAACCCACAATACGATCTTTAAAATCAGGATGCGGATATAGGCCTGTATCCAAAATGGCTACCGTTACGCCTTTTCCTGTATAAGAAAGTGATTCTTTGCATACACCGCCTGTTGGCACAATAATCTGTTCTTTTTCAATCTGTCGCTCCTCACATGTTAAATTGGCATAGCGCCCCCGTTTTTTCTGAAGACACTCACAATCCACCTCATAAACTGCATTCTTCTCTATAATAAGCATATGTCGCTCCTTCTTGTCATCTGCTTACTATAACTTATGTACTAACAAACATGTTGTCCGCATATACTCCATTAAAGAAAAAAGAAAATCGAAGAGGTGCCTTATGCAGCAAAAGCGCCACATTCAGATTTTAAAAGCCTCTTTGCCGTACATGCACTCGCCGCTTCGGGAAGCCTGCCGTATCTGTGTGCGCATGTTTGAGCTTCAGCAGGCAATGCACAGGCTTGATGAGGAAGAAGAATCTCTTGAGGCCTGCAGTAAGGATGACCAGGATCCGCTCACAGGCTTATCTCAGTCAATCCGCGAATACTGCACGCCTAAGGAGCTTGAAACGCTTGACATGGTAACAAATCTTGCCCAGATGGCACGACTTTATCGCGAATATGAATCAGAAGGAGGCGCCAAGCACGATGACAACACCATTTGACAATATGTCCCCTGAAAAAGCTCAGTTTATTAAACAAATCGTCAGTGATGCAGCCGGCAAAAATCAAAATGAGCTGCTTCCATTTCTTCTTAACATCAATCGCCAAATCGCTGGAAAGCATATGAGCTTTAGCGATGAAGAAACAGATGCACTAGTATCACAGCTGACAAAAAATCTTTCTCCAAAGGAGAAAAAAAGAGTGGAGCTTTTGCACCAACTTTCCAAAATGCTGGCAAAGCAAAGCAAAAAGACACCTCCTCCTCAATCTAATACTTAATATATACGCATGCAAAAAGAGACAGGAATATTTGCGTCATTCCTGTCTCTTATTTTTTATACAGCGATATTTTTATTTTTCGTCTTTATTTTTATCCGGATCTGCAAAACCATTATCTGAATCTTTTGAATCAGACATATCTGCCCGTTTCGCTTTCTTTAATGTTTCCTCAGAACTATTTGATGCTCCATTTGAGTCTTCATTTTTTTGCGCATTCTTCTTACGGCGAAGTGCAATAAATACACACAGCCATATGCCAATAATTATGATAGCAGCAATCAGTACAATACGAAGTGTATACGGATCATTTTTTAACTGGTCAATAATCTTTTCAACTGTATTCTGTCTGTCAGCTTCAGGTGCAGATGCATTCTGACTGGAAGCACTCTGGCTCAAAGCCCCATCTGTTTCTTTCTCACTTGACGCCGCCTCAGAAACGGTTTCATTCTTGGAGGCTTCATTTGAGGAAGATTCACTCTCTGAAACAGCTTCTTCTGATTCATTTTCAGCAGCCTCAGATGATGACTCCTCTGACATACTGCTTTCAGCTTCTTTTGATGCTTCTTCAGAGGCATTCTCAGACTCTTCTTCTGACGATTCGTCCTCTTTAGAAGCAATTTCATCTTCCATTGTCAGATAATCAGTCTTAATATAGCCTTCCTGACCATCTGCCTCGACACGGCACCAACTTGCATGATAACCTGTCACAGTAACCTCAGTGTCTGCATCCAGCAATGTAACTGACGGACTGTACTGTGTCGGTCTCTCTCTTAAATAAACGGAACTAGTTGTAGTTGCCTTTGTATTAGTATCCTCGAAGGTATAGCCAGTTGCGTACTCGCCCTCCTTCATATTCTCAAGCAGATAATCGAGCAATTTAGCATATGCCTGAAGGTGCTCATATGCACGCGTTCCAAACGTATTCTCAATAAATGTCAGATTATCATACTCAGCCTTATGCATAATAGTACCGCCATTAACGGCCGAATTGCTTGTCTGATAGAAATTTGTGTACGGCTCACCATTCCAGTTTGAAGCTTCACAATAGATATAAGGAATACCTACATTAGCAAATGGCATCTGATCACTCGCTGTTGCTTTTGTAGGTGTCGGGAAACTGTCGTTTACATCTGGATGGAAAGACATATCAATACCAAGAAGATCTGCTGCTGACTGTGCCTGATAAACAGCCCAATCCTGAACAATGCTTCCACTGTCATCCACAGTGCCTCCATAGAGATACATATTATCGCCAGCTGCAATCGTATCAATATTTATCATACATGCAATGCGGTCGCGCTCTTCCTGACTAAGATTATCTACATAATACTGACTGCCAAGACAACCCGGCTCCTCTGCTGAAAATAGGATGAAGCGAATAGTATACGGTGATTCTTTTGTGCTGTAGATACTTGCAAGCTCTAACAGTACGCCGACTCCCGATGCATTATCATCAGTACCAAAAGTCTGCTCCACACAGTCATAATGTGCACCGACTACAATAACACGATCACTTGCTCCCTGCTTTGAAAAAATAAGATTTTCTCCATAGCATGGTGTCACACCATCAGCTGATGTCATGGTAAACGGCTGTGCCATATACTCATAGCCCATCGTAACAATCTGTGCCTTTAACCATTCCTCAGCTCCTGACAGCATTCCGTTTGATGAATTGACCTGACGATATGGATAATTAGACTGCAGCTGCTTCATGAACGCATATGCACTATCGCCATACTCAGCACGAACAGTCTGTGGAAGTGAAGCTGCACACATACCAATTATCAGACACAATGATAAAACTGTTGCTTTTATCCTTTTGCAAATCTTCATAGAAACCTCTTTTCCGAAATCTGGTAAATACTCAGAGCCATGCAAAATTGCATTCTGCGTATAGATCTGAAAATCACAATACTCGTTTCAAAAATTGTCAAAGCCGCAGCACTGCCGCATTATGCGACTGTATGCTGCGGCTTTATTTCACATTATTTCATAACGATGTTGATAATTCTTCCTGGAACATAAATCTCTTTGATAATATTTCCAGTCAGCTTATCCTTGATTACTTCTTTTCCTGCTGCAATAGCAGTATCCTTATCACAATCTCTTGCGATAGAAACAGTACCCTTTGTCTTTCCGTTAATCTGAACGGCAATCTCTACTGTATTTTCAACAGTCTTTGCCTCATCATACTCTGGCCAAGCCTGCTGATACAGACGTCCTCCAAAACCGCAGTCTGCCCACATTTCTTCTGTGATGTGAGGTGCTACTGGATTTAACAGAATTAAGAATGTCTTTAACTCGCCCTTTGTGATGCTGCCCTTCTTGTAGAAATCATTTAAAAGTGCCATCATTGCAGCGATTGCTGTGTTATACTTTAAGGTCTCAAAGTCTGAGGAAACCTTCTTCATAGTCTGATGCATCTTAGTTTCCATATCCTTAGAGAAACCTTCCTCATCAGTCAGCATATCCTGCAGCTTCCATACACGCTCTAAGAAACGACGGCATCCCTTTACACCCTCATTGCTCCAGCTTGCTGCAAGCTCAAATGCACCGATAAACATCTCATAAGTACGAAGTGTATCTGCACCAAACTCGTTTACAATATCATCCGGGTTGATAACATTTCCACGTGACTTAGACATCTTCTCACCGTTCTCACCAAGAATCATTCCGTGAGAAGTTCTCTTCTGATACGGTTCCGGACACGGAACAACACCCTGATCATACAGGAAACGATGCCAGAAACGAGAATACAGAAGATGAAGTGTAGTATGCTCCATACCGCCATTGTACCAGTCTACCGGCAGCCAATACTTCATAGCTTCCTTGCTTGCCAGTGCATCGTTATTGTGCGGATCAGTATAGCGTAAGAAATACCATGATGAACCTGCCCACTGAGGCATAGTATCAGTCTCTCTCTTTGCCGGACCGCCGCAGCACGGACATGTTGTATTAACCCAATCAGTCATAGCAGCTAATGGAGATTCACCATTATCAGTCGGCATATAGCTTTCTACATCTGGAAGCTCCAGCGGCAGATCGTCCTCTGATAACGGAACATATCCACACTTTTCGCACTTTACGATCGGGATCGGCTCACCCCAATAACGCTGTCTTGAGAATACCCAGTCTCTTAACTTATAGTTTTTCTTTGGTGTACCAATCTTATTCTCTTCAAGATACTCAATGATCTTCTTCTTTGCATCAGCAACCTCAAGTCCATCAAGGAATCCTGAGTTTACAAGTGTTCCTGTCTGAACATCAGTAAATGCAGCATTCTGAACATCTCCGCCTGCTACAACCTCAACGATTGGAAGGTTAAACTTCTTTGCAAATGCCCAGTCTCTCTCATCATGAGCCGGAACTGCCATTATTGCACCAGTACCATAGCTCATCAGTACATAATCAGAAACCCAGATCGGGATTTCTTTTTTATTTACCGGATTAACTGCCTTTAAGCCCTTGATCTCAACACCGGTCTTATCCTTTGCCAGCTCAGAACGCTCGAAGTCAGACTTCTTTGCTGCTTCCTCACGGTATGCAACAATCTCATCCCAGTTGGAAATCTGATCCTTATACTTATCAAGATATGGATGCTCCGGGGATACTACCATGTATGTTACACCAAATAAAGTATCCGGGCGTGTTGTATAGATGCGAAGCTTATCATCTGCACCAGCGATTGAGAAATCAACCTCTGCACCATTTGAACGGCCAATCCAGTTTCTCTGAGAAACCTTTACCTTCTCAACATAATCAACGCTGTCAAGACCATCGATCAGCTTATCTGCATATTCGGTAATCTTTAACATCCACTGGCTCTTCATCTTACGAACAACAGGGCTTCCGCAGCGCTCACATACACCGTTTACAACCTCCTCATTTGCAAGACCTACCTTACAGGAAGTACACCAGTTAACAGGCATCTCTGACTTATATGCCAAGCCTGCTTTGTACAGCTTTAAGAAGATCCACTGTGTCCAGTGATAGTAATTCGGATCAGTTGTGTTAATCTCTCTGTCCCAATCGAAGGAATAACCTAAAGACTGCAGCTGATTTTTGAAACGAGCTACATTATTCTTTGTAACGATCTTCGGGTGAATATGATTCTTAATTGCGTAGTTTTCTGTTGGAAGACCAAATGCATCCCATCCCATTGGATACAGTACGTTGTAGCCCTGTAATCTTCTCTTTCTGGCAACAATATCAAGTGCTGTGTATGGACGCGGATGACCTACATGAAGTCCCTGTCCTGACGGATATGGGAACTCAACCAGCGCATAATACTTTGGCTTGGTGTAGTCATCTGTTGCGGCAAATGCCTTCTCATCCATCCAGACCTTCTGCCATTTTGATTCAATTTCTTTTGGATCGTAATTCTTGTTCATTGTGTTTTGTGTTTCCTTTCCGGGTCTCTTCTTATGAAAAAAAAGAGCCCTTTCTTTCTCTTTGTATAGAGACGAAAAGACTTCGCGGTACCACTCTATTTCAAGGCAACCATCTGCCTTGCCCTCGATCTTCTATAACGGGAATACCCGCCGCCAACTACTCCGTCTTTATATAATGACGTTTCCCTGCCGGTGCTCTAAGGTCAGTTCGACAGTTATAAGCTGCTGCCTTTCACCTACCGGCAACTCTCTGAAGCTCTCCCCTGCTTACTATTCCTTGTCATTGCATTTTTTTCACTTTTTTACAATACCATAGAAAAAGGGGGCTTGTCAACCCCCTCTTTCTTTCAAAACTCTTAATGTTAGATTGTTGTTCACGAAGTTAGGTTACGAAATCCCTTCGGTGTAATGGTTTCGTCGCCGGACCAAACTCCGCAGGCTCCTGTTATGTTCATTCTTATTATACATTACTTTGAAAGACCTGCTTCAAGTGTCCGGCTCGTGAAATCCATTCACCTTCGGGATTTGCCATAATCATTAACTACACCGTAAACTGTAACATTATTGTTCTTCCTTCTCAGCTGCCTCAATAATCTTCTTCTGGACATCCTGAGGTGCCTGCTCGTATCTTGCAAACTCGTAGGAGAACTCGCCCATACCACCTGACATTGCACGAAGATCGGTGGAGTAACCATACATCTCTGCCATTGGCACATCTGCTGTTACCATCTGCTTGCCGCCTGCTACGTGATCCATGCCAAGTACTCTGCCGCGGCGCTTATTTAAGTCACCCATAACATCACCGACAAGTTCATCCGGAACGGTGATAGAAACTGATACGATTGGCTCTAAGATCGTTGGATTTGCCTCTGCAAAGCCCTTCTTGTAAGCAAGAATTGCAGCCATCTTGAATGCAAGCTCTGAAGAGTCTACCGGATGATAAGAACCATCAACAAGTGTTGCTTTTAAGCCAACTACTGGATAACCTGCGAGTGTACCCTTTAATACAGACTCCTGAATACCCTTTTCAACTGCCGGGAAGTAGTTCTTCGGAACAGCGCCTCCTACTACCTTCTCTTCGAATACATATGGTGTATCAAGATCACCTGATGGCTCAAATACCATATGAACATCGCCGTACTGTCCGCTTCCGCCTGTCTGCTTCTTATACTTACCCTGTACCTGAACTTTCTTTCTAAGTGTCTCGCGGTATGCTACCTTCGGGCGATACAGCTCGATCTCAACCTTATAACGATTCAGAATACGGCTTGCAACAACATCAAGCTGCTGATCACCGATGCCATAAATCAGTGTCTGGTGATTTTCTACATCGTTCTCAAGACGAAGTGTCTGATCTTCCTCTACCATACGTGCAAGTGCACCATTGATCTTATCTTCATCTGACTTATTCTTTGCACGGTATGCCTTGCATGTATATGGCTTACTTACCTGCGGTCCATCATAAATAAGTGTTGCACCCTTTGTAGAAATGGTATCACCTGTGGAGATCTTTTCGATCTTTGCCAGTGCACCAATATCTCCTGCGCGAAGCTCTGGAACCTCAATGGTTTCTTTGCCGCGAAGCAAATACAGCTTAGACGCACGATCTTCTGTTCCCTTATTTACATTATAAATGCCATCACCGGCCTTTAATGTACCTGTTACAACTTTAATTAAGGAATACTTTCCGATAAACGGATCTACTACAGTCTTAAATACCTTTGCAGACAGATGCTTGTTCTGATCACACTTTACCATTACAAGCTCTCCAGTAGATGTTTCCTTTCCATGGTTTATTGTATATTCAGGTGATGGGAAATATTTCTTAATTACGTTCATCAGCATACTGGTACCCTGATTATGAATACCTGATCCAACTAATACAGGAACGATCTGACAGTCCATAACGTGAGTTCTAAGTGCAGTAGAAACTTCCTCATAAGTAAACTCTTCACCTGCAAAATAACGCTCCATCAGCTCCTCGCTTGTGTCAGCAACAGCCTCAACAAGTGCATCACGGCTGATGTTTAAGTGCTTATCCATATAATCAGGAATATCGCACTCTTCATATTCGCTTGTATCATTGATAAAACGGCGGCCCTTCATCTTTACAACATTTACAAAGCCGACGAACTTTTCATTCTCACGGATCGGCACATGGAACGGTGCTACCTTACGTCCAAAACGATCATTTAACTCAAGAACGATCTTACGATAGCTGGCCTGATCATCATCCATGCCCGTTACAAAAAACAGTCTCGGCAGCTTATACTTTTCGCAAAGCTCCCATGCCTTTAATGTACCAACCTCTACGCCAGATTTGCCGTTGATCACGATAACAGCGGCACCTGCTGCGTGGCAAGCCTCCTCTACTTCTCCTACGAAGTCAAAATATCCAGGTGTATCTAAGAAATTGATCTTGATGTCCTCGAACTCGACCGGAACTACGCTGGTCGAAATGGAAAACTGACGCTTCTGCTCTTCCTTATCATAATCGCTGATGGTGTTTCCGTCCGTCACCTTTCCCATCCTAGCTGTAATACCGGTCTGGTAGGCAATAGCCTCAACAAGTGTTGTCTTACCACATCCGCCATGTCCCATTACTACAACGTTGCGGATGTTTCCAGTTTCATAAACCTTCATAAGTCACGTCCTCCAATCTTTCTTTGCTTTCCAAGTTTATTTTGTCTCTTTTGCAGTATACAATTTCGAGACCCCTTGAAATCTGATAGATATATTATATAAAATATTTCAAATAATTGCAACTATTTTTTCACATTTTTGATATGGTTTTTATTACAATTCATGTTACGAAAGCCATTCGGTGCAATGATTTCGTCGTTGGAACTATATTTCGCGCTTTAAAGTGAAAAAGCTTGACTTTCCCCTCCACTTTCGCTACAATACGTTCAGACACTCTGGTTTTCCTATACTGCCAGAGCACGGAAAGGCAAAATTATGAAGCTTAAGACAATAGGATTTATCGGGCTTGGACTGATTGGCGGTTCAATCGCCCGCAGAATAAAGCAGGTTCACCCTGATACCGTAATTATGGCTTATATGAGAACACGCAGCACGCTTGAAGAGGCAAAGGCTGACGGCATTGTTGATATAATTTTAGATGGTGTAGATGAGACACTTCGCGCATGTGACATGATCATCCTTTGCACTCCCGTTTCTTTTAATGAATCGTATTTAAAGGCTATTCGGCCATTTATAAAGCCTGGCTGCATTGTGACTGATGTTGGCAGTACAAAAACAGCTATTCACGAGACGGTAATCGCACTTGACATGGAGGACTGCTTTGTCGGCGGACATCCAATGGCAGGCTCTGAGCGCACTGGATATGCATGCTCAAAGGCTTCTCTTTTGGAGAATGCATATTATGTAATCACGCCGACTTCAAAGACAACGCAAGATCAGCTCGACACAATGATTCAATTTGCCGCTGATCAGGCAGCTATTCCGCTTGTACTTGACTATAAAAACCACGACTATGCAGTTGCCGCAATCAGCCATGTACCGCACGTGATTGCATCATCCTTAGTAAATCTCGTTGCTCAGTCTGATTTTCCTGACGGCACAATGAAAAAAATTGCTGCAGGCGGTTTTAAGGACATCACAAGAATTGCATCTTCCTCTCCTGTTATGTGGGAGCAAATTCTTTTTACAAATAAGGACAATATTATTTCCTTATTAGAGGATTACAAAAAGGCAATTGACCAGACAATAACCGATCTAAAAACAGACAATCATAAAGACATTTACGATATTTTTGAGCAATCTGGTACATACCGCAGCTCCATCAGCGATAAGCGCGGCAGTGCAACAATGAATCCGGAATATGCCATCTTTTGCGATATTCCTGACCAACCAGGTGCTATCTCTGTCATTGCCACTTTGCTTGCCTTTGAAAATGTCAGCATTAAAAACATCGGAATTAACCATAACCGTGAACATATGGCTGGTACAATCAAAATTGAGTTCCATGATCATGCTTCCTGCGAAAGAGCAACAGAATGTTTGGAGTACCATCATTATCCAGTTTATCAGAAAAAATAAATATATTCAGAAAGAATTTCTATGAAGATAGTAATTGATTCTTTCTCCGGGTGCAAAACCAACACAGCTGACGTAGGCTTTATCGGACTTGAATATTGCAAATCTTGTCGAGAAAGAAACAGCTTGTGGAATGGATTTATAAGTTTCTTACTTGCCAGTGGGGACATTAATTCAGCCAACGTACCTGTCCCCCTGGTCTTTGATTATGTATTCCATCTGTGTTTCTTTTGGCTTCAGTCCCATTTTTTCATAAAATGCTTTTGCTGAATCGTTTCCTTCCCAAACATTTAAAGTAACTTCATAGCAACCGAGTCTCACCGCCTCTTTTTTTACATGTTCAAACAGCTTCTGACCGATATGCTTTCCTCGAATCGTTGTGTCCACACATAAATCATCGATAAATAGTGAGGTAAACTGCACCATATTGTTTGAAAATGGCTGCTGTCTTAATTTGCAAAATGCATATCCTACCACTTGATCTTTTTCATCCACTGCTACATATACCGGATTTTGATCATCCTCAAACATCTGTAACAGTTCTGCATCTGTATATTTTGTTGTTCCACTCACAAAAACATCTGGTCTTATTTTTGCGTGAATTTCAAGAACCTGTGACAACAGATCCATTACTTTTTTGATATCTTTTTCTTCAGCTCTTCTGATTTCAATTTGCTTCTCCATAATTTTTCCTCTCGATTATTTTATCGTATCTTTATCGTGACTCTGCCTTTTTCAAAATCAACACCCAATCATTTGCTTTCTCTTTTCTTAAATCAAGCTTGAAGCAGGTGTTCCAATACCAATCTGAAACAGCTTCACTCCTGATATATGGCTCATCAGCAGGACAATAGGAAGCTATACTTTTCATTTTCCTCCACATTTTCCACACCAATGGCATCCATTACAGCTATATCTTCTTTTACAAGTTTTGCATCGCGGCTGTATTGGAACATCGGTCTCTCCAGATGGATACGACAAACCAGAACGCTTTGCCTGTACACTTTGGTATGCTTTCGGTATACGATAAACTTTTCCATCTTTAACAAATACATTGCCTGTTCCGATAAAGTCAAATCGAACATTTTCCTTTTCACACTGATCATGTAGCGATTTTACCCACTCATATCGACAGGGACGATTTCCGTCATAGTTTTCTCCATCACAAAGAACTTGTTCAAATTGCTTTGTTGCAAGATAAGATTCAACATGCACTTCAGATAAAATCGGTGCAATCATAAAAGCCTTGTGTTTTGCTGGAATATCAAGTAATATCGGCAATCTTTCATCGGCTCTTTTTTGATTTTCCGTCGTGGCACAAAGTATTACATTCTCCCAGCCATCATTCCAATCGAACGGAAGACACTGCTGGATTCGCCCAGCTCTTTTGGTCTGAATCCAAAAAGAAACATCCGAACGAATCCGAATCATATCCCATATTTCATCACGCCAGACATCTGCTTCTTCCAGAAAAAAATCAGACGTCATGCATACATGCAGCATTGTTCCAGACGGTATTTTGTAGATTCCCTGACGTGTTTTCTTTAAGGGAAGATTAAAATTCGTTTTGGTTTTATATATCGAACTTCCATCTTGATCCCTCTGTGCATCTAAGTAGTACATATAGCAGTGATCACAGCCTTCGCTGTATTTGTTACATCCATGCCACGGATTCCAGATATTCATTTTCATAATTCCGCTCTTGTTTCCTCTGGCACTGCTTCAATATCTTCGATCGTTTTCAATGCTTTTTCATCGCAAGACGCATTGATCTTGTCAAACAACTTTGCACATGCCAGTGTATCCTTCCACGGCACAACATCACTTTCTAATTTTCCAGCTTGAATACAGCGAATTGCATCTTGAATCTCATATGTAAAACCATTTTTTGTTTCTTGATCTACAAAATGCTCTTTTAATTCTCCGTCATTTCCATACAAATATGCCTCTGATGCATAGTGAGGATGTGGAAGAACGATTTTTCCAAATCGGCCATAAATTACCATCTGCTCCTCTAACTGTGCAACAAAGCTTGTCAGCAAATCAGCAAATGTATCTTCAAAGCAAATGGCAACATGGTCTGTAACATCGACACCGGTATCGCTCCAAGTTGCCGACACGGATATATTTTTAATTGCCTGGTTTAAAATAAACGTCGTGATTTCATATGCATAGACCGTGATATCATTTGCCGCGCCACCTCCCAACTTTGGATTAAAATACCGATTTTCTTTGTCATCTGGCGCTACAAATCCAATATTACACTGCAAAACAGTTGGCGTTCCGATCTTTTCTTGTTCCACCCATCTTTTTGCCTGTTGCACAGCAGGAAGATACCGACTCCACAAAGCTTCCATGACAAAAATCTTTTTCTCACTCGCTAGCGTATACAAGTTATTCGCTTCCTCTGAATTTTGAAACATCGCTTTCTCACACAAAACTGGTACGCTGTGATTTACGCAGAGCACACTCAAGCGATAATGATCATTTGTTGTCACTGCAATATAGGCGCAATCTGGTCTTTCTTTCTCCAATAACATCTCATAATCATCATAATAGCTTTCAACACCATTCTCTTTTGCAAAGTTTTCTGCTCGCGCAAGACTTTTACTGGCAACTGCACATACCTCGCATCCATCAATTCGCGATACGGCATCACAAAACTGCCTTGCAATATGACCTGCTCCTAAAATGGCAAAACGAAATTTTTTCATAAGGGTCCTCCTAGTATCAACTTCTAAGTTCTTCTGTAATAATTACATCTCTATCAAACGGCTCACCAAATATTTCCTCTGCGTAACTTAAAATATTGCTCAATGTCATTAAGATAAGACATTGATTCAGCTATTGCACTATCCCCCTGGTCTGATAAACGCTTCTTTAGCTTAGGTGTAGATTGACACCCAAGCTGTCATCAATGTGATCTTTATTTACAATATAATCATGTCATGATGTTGGGACAAAAGATGTTTTGACACGGCATTTCTTGTGATAAAATGCAATGCCATATTTCAATATCTTTGTATATCCCTTCTCACGCAACTCTTGATCATAATTTTTATCTTCGATCTGCTGCAGTGCATCATCGCATTCCTTATCAAGTGCGTTTTCTGTTTTGCTATATTTCAGCTCCAATACCATTCCAATGCGCAAATCATCTTCATTGACTTCAATTAAAATATCGCTAAAGCCATCACCAGATTCCTTATTTGACGTAGCCTTCCAAGCCCCCTGTGATCCGAGAATGCCAATTAGTAATCCATGATAAAAATTTTCACGAATCGACTTGGCAAAAGAATCACGAATACTGATTGTTTTTCCCATATACTCTGTCAATGCATGCTCCATAGTACTAGCATCAGATGCTAACATTGCGTTGCAAAAACTTCTAAGAAGTTCTCGATTTTGAGAAACGGATCTTTTAAATAGTGCTAATACACGGCGAACCATGCAATCACAAATCTCGCGGTTTGGAATTGCTAAATGATAACGTCCATCTGGCTCTTTTCCACGCTGTGTTAAATATCCTGTCATAAAGAGTGTACTCCACATATTATCAATATTGGAATACAATTCCTTATAAGTTATCATTTCATCCACCTGTTTAACAACCGTATCACCACTTACCAATAATTCCAGTTCGCTTTTCGTCAACATATGCGGATCGTTCATACTGTCAACAAAATGCTGAATAACCTCATTCCCGCTGGTATTCATCCAATAATTCTGAAGTTCAGCATTCGTATTCTCCTTATGATCCTCACAATAGTTAACAACATCCCATGGACAATACACGTCTGCATTGCCAAAGCGATAGCCATCGTACCATGCCTTTACTTCCTCAAAATGACTATCTAATCCATAATAGACAAGCATTTTCCTAACTTCCTCATTTGTAAATCCAAAGGTTTCGTCAAACTCTGTATTCGTGATGGAATAGACTTTAAAATTATTCAGACCAGTAAAAATACTTTCCTTCGCAATTCGTAAACATCCTGTCAACACTGCAAATGCAAGGCTGTCGTTTGTTTTCAAAACATTTCCAAACAAATTTCGGATTAAAAGAACCATTTCATTGTAATAACCATTTTCATATGCTTTCGCCAATGGTACATCATATTCATCAATCAGCACAACTACCTTTTTTGAAAAATGCGCCTCCAATAATTCTGTAAGCTCCTGAAGACTGCTTGTGATTGTATCCTCTTCCATATTTCTGCTTAAAAGCTGTGTTAGCAATTCTTTATCAAAAGAATCCAGCTTTTCGCTTTTTAAAAGAAGGCGGTGACGTCTAGCTTCCCTGTTAATTATTTTGATAATCTGTGCTTTTGCTTTCGTATATGAATCTGCATCCACACCTTTTAAACTGATTGCAATAACAGGATATTTTCCCATATATTTTTCGCACAGCTCTGCATTTTGTGAAATATAAAGTCCATTAAATAATTTTGAATCTGTTCCTGTTTCAAAAAAATATCGCAGCATACTCATGTTCAATGTTTTGCCAAAACGCCGCGGACGAGTAAACAATGTCACCTTGCTTCTTTTGTCAAGAACCTGCTCAATCAATGCCGTTTTATCAACATAATAATAACCATCTGTTCGTATTTCTTTAAAATCTTCAATTCCAGTTGGCAGCATTAACTTATTATCCATCTGCATCCGCAGGATACTGCGTGGTACCCCGCTCCTCCTTTCTTTCCAAAATAGTTTCTGTATCGTTTACAATCTTCAAAACCAACTTCTCATACACTTGTTCTTTTCATGTACTCAGTATAGTATATATTAGGTTCATATGCAAGAAAGACAATCAATTTACAAATCAATATTTCTTTTAGTCCTCCATGTCATTACTATCTGTCCACAGCTCACATTGTGTCATCACGATCTGAACTGCATCCTCTTCTCCTTCTGGCGGATATCTATGTCGTTTTAGCAATCGCCTGATCATAATACGCATTTTCGCTCTGGCTGATTCTCGTTTCTGCCAATCAATCTGCTTATTTTTACGCAGCGTATCAACCAACTCTTTTGTAAGCGCAATCAATTCTTCATTTTTATAAAAATCTTTGATAGCGTCTGGTTTTGTCAAAGCATCATAGAATGCCAATTCCTCAGATGTAAGTCCCATCTTATTTCCTTCCTGATGGGCTGCTTTCATTTGCTTTGCCATATTTAAGAGTTCTTCTATTACCTGCTCATTTGTCAGCATTCCGTTCAAATAAGCATTCATGACTCGCTGAATTATTTCACTGAATTTCTGTGACTTTACCACATTCGTGTGTCGATAAATATGCACCTGCTCTGCGATCAATTTCTTAAGCAATTCTACAGCAAGATTTTTTTCTTTCATCTTTGAAATTTCTTCTAGGAATTTAGGATCAAAGAGAGAAAATTCTTTGTCGACATCTGAAAACAAATTGATAACGCCATCACTCTGAACACTTGATTTCAAAAGCTCATTAATTCTTGCATTCATCTCCGGAAGAGAAATCTTTTTTCCTACTCCCTTATTCATAAGTCGTGTCACTAACACCCTAACTGACTCAAAAAAAGCTGCTTCTATGCGTAACTCCTTCTCTGCAAGAGATGAGCAAAGCGACAATGCCTGTTTCAGCATCATACTTTCCTTTAGAAAAGTATCTCTCTCATCTATTTTATCAACAGCAACAATAAAGTTTACTCCACCACTAATTGCCTTTGAACGTTCCAGATTTGTGCCGTCTATAAACTTTGAATAATCATACCCATAAAAGATATCCCGACATACTGAAAGCTTTTCAAGAAACTTTGGATATGCAATTTTCGTGATATCTGTATCTCCATAGTTCTTTTTATCTCGTGCAGTATAATCATTCATAGCTTGTTTCAAGGCTGCTGCAATTCCCACATAATCAACAATTAATCCACCTTCTTTATCGTTAAATACGCGGTTTACTCTTGCAATCGCCTGCATTAGATTATATCCCTGCATTGGCTTATAAACATACATAGTCGCTAATGACGGAACATCAAAGCCAGTCAGCCACATATCCACTACGATTGCAATTTTAAGTTGGCTCTCATCATCTTTAAATTCTGCTGCCAGTTCATCTTTATGATGCTTATTTCCGATAATTTTACTCCACTCTTCTGGATCTTTATTGCTTCCTGTCATTACAATAGCAACTTTTTCCGTCCAAGAAGGTCGCAAAGACAAAATACGCTCATATATCTTCATAGCAATTGGTCTGGAGTATGCCACAATCATAGCCTTTCCAGTAAGCAGGTTTTTACGATAATTCTCGTAATGATTTAATATGTCATCTACAAGAGAATTAATAGTTTTCTCATTTCCAAGAATTGCTTCCATCTGACCAAGTTCTTTTTTGCTTCTCTCTATGACCGCCTGATCAGCATTATTTGCCATGAGATCATATTCCTGATCAATTCGTCTTAATGTTGCTTCATCCAATTTCAACTTAATGACACGACTTTCATAATAAACAGGACGTGTTGCACCGTCTTCCACTGCCTGAGTCATATCATAAATATCTATATAATCACCAAACACTTCTCTTGTATTTCGATCCTTCATAGAAATTGGTGTTCCAGTAAATCCGATATAAGTCGCATTTGGCAGCGTATTTCTTATAACACGCGCCGTTCCGATTTTGATTTCACCAGTCTTTATATCTACTTTCTCTTTTAGACCATACTGGCTGCGATGCGCTTCATCTGCCATAACAATAATGTTTCTACGCTCAGAAAGACAATCAAATGCTTCCTCAAACTTCTGCATAGTTGTAAAGATGATACCATTTGCCTTTCTTCCATTCAGCCAGTCCATCAAACCAATTATAGGTTTCTCTCCTTTTCGTAGATGTGCATTTCTCTCCATATCCTGATCAGACAGTTTTCTTTTATCTGCCTGAACTGCATCCTGCCGTAAAAATCTTCTGCACTTTGCAAACTGTCCATAAAGCTGATCATCCAAATCATTACGATCCGTTATCACAACAATCGTAGGACTATCAAGTGCATCCTGTAACAAATGCGCATAAAACACCATCGACAGTGATTTTCCACTTCCTTGCGTATGCCAGAAGACGCCACCTTTTCCATCTGTCTGTGTAGCCTTCTTTGTTGACTCAATGGCCTTTTTCACTGCAAAATACTGATGATATCCTGCCAGAATTTTTGCCTGCTTTGTTCCTTCATTGGAGAAGCAAATAAAATTCTTTATTATATCCAACAGCCGCTCTTTTTGAAATATGCCTTCAAAGAAAGTATCAAATTGGGCATGCTGTGTATTTTCATAATCACCGTCTTTCGTTTTCCACTCCATGAAACGATCTTCGCCAGAAGTAATTGTACCTGCCTTCGATGTCAGCTGATCACTCATAACACAAATACAATTGTAAATAAACATAGATGGAATTTCATGCATATAATTGCGAATCTGTGTATATGCCTCCGAAGCATCCGTTTCCTCTCTCGATGGAGATTTAAGCTCCATAAGAACAATTGGAAGACCATTTAAAAACAGTAAAATATCCGGACGCTTCGTACTATTTTCAACAAAACTCCATTGATTCGCTATAATGAAAGAATTTCTGTCAGGATTTTTATAATCTACAAGATACACTAAACCAGAGCGCTCCTCATTTCCAACAAAGTAGCGCACTTCAATTCCGTATTGAAGATATTCCATAAAAAGCTCATTCTTCTGAACTAACTCCGCATTCTCAAAGTTTTTCAGCTTATATAATGCATCTGAAATCGCATCATCTGGTAATGTTGGATTCAAACGATGAATCGCATCGTCTAGCTCATCCTCATATAATGGACTTCTGAAATCTCGCTCTAGGTCTGGTGCATATATATGCTGATATCCCATATTTTGAAAAAGCTCTATAACAGAGCTTTCATAGTCTGCTTCTGTATAAAATCCTGACATAATTTCACCTTCTTTTTCATTCGTTCTCTCGTTTAAAATGAATTCTCCACAGCTTTTCTATATCACTATAATTTGCATGTTTATTCTTAGCTGTATTTGTATCTCCTACCCGAGTATAGATTTGATTGTCGTTAACTCCTTTATATCTCTGAGTTAAATAAAATGGCACATATTTGGAACTTTTACATACTATAACCGATATTTTTTTACTCATATAGTACATATTTTTAACCTCTATATCCGGCATATGATCTCCCGCAAAACTAATTGTTTTTAAAAGATCATAAATGTTGTTTGACTTCAAATCTTCTTCAATGCCTATTACCGAAGAATCATCACTCACACCAATTATCAAATATGCATCTCTATTCTCTATATTGTTTGACAAACACAGTATGTCATGTACAAGATCTTCCTTTTCTTTATGAAATTCCATTTTAAAATCGTAATAAGAGTCTTCTTTTTTTGATCTAATTAAGTTTACAATTTCCTGATTTAAAGGATCTATAACAAGCTCTTTACTTTTTAATCCATCAACAATTTCCTTCAAACAAGTTTTTTCCCCTTGGTCTGCCTTTCCATTAACAACTGAATTCTTTACTTTATTTGAATCGTAAATGGTTACAATAGCTCCGCTATTATTAAACTTAAATTGCCAATTTTTTCCGTTATTTTCTCTTTCTGTGCAATCGCTAATTTCATATCCGATTTTTTGCAATCCAGATTTAATATATTCAATATCAACACTAATCTTTGACATTCTTACTCCTTTCGTATGTTAAACAAGAATTTA
>QWCN01010829.1_pt1 | contig 28171 bp, 27 predicted proteins | sample 1972711 | NCBI WGS metagenome assembly QWCN01 (sample SAMN09866707, study PRJNA288562) | Human gut metagenome isolate term1_stool, whole genome shotgun sequencing... | isolation source: gut | host: Homo sapiens | place: USA: California
GATCAACCTCGGCATGGCCACCGCCGCCGAGGCCAAGGCCATCAAGTCCGACATGCCCTTCCCCGAGTGCGGCGCGATGAGCCAGGGCTATATCGGCTACCACCTGCAGAACGCCATCGGCAACGAGCTCGCCTCCCGCGGCATGAACAAGGACGTCGCGACCGTCGTGACGCAGGTGCTCGTCGACGAGGCTGACCCCGCTTTCCAGCATCCGACCAAGCCCGTCGGCGCGTTCTACGATAAGGAGACCGCCGAGCGCATCGCCGCGGAAAAGGGCTACACCATGGTCGAGGATGCCGGCCGCGGCTACCGTCAGGTCGTTCCCTCCCCCAAGCCGATCGACGTCATCGAAAAGAACACCGTCAAGGCGCTCGTTGACAACGGCACCGTTGTCATCACCGTTGGCGGCGGTGGTATCCCCGTCGTGCGCAAGGACGGCAAGCTCTACGGCACGCCCGCGGTCATCGACAAGGACTTCGCCTCCGCCAAGCTCGCAGAGCTGCTCGACGCGGATATGCTCGTCATCCTGACAGCGGTCGAGAAGGTCGCCATCAACTTCGGCAAGCCCGATCAGAAGGGTCTCGACACCCTGACGCCGGACGAGGCGCGCAAGTATATCGACGAAAAGCAGTTTGCCCCCGGCTCCATGCTGCCGAAGGTCCAGGCCGCCATGTCGTTTGCTGAGAGCAATCCAGGCCGCGTCGCGCTCATCACGCTGCTTGAAAAGGCAGCCGAGGGCATCGAGGGCAAGACCGGCACCCGCGTGCAGATGTAAATCCCGCCAAACCTCCCTAAAAAGGGCCCGTTTCAAAAAGCGGGCCCTTTTTTTCGTGCTTTCTCCGCTATGGACAAAAATTCATGCTGCTTTTTTGGTCAAGTTTGACCCTCATTTTTTCTTTTTTCTGTTGCTAAATTTTTCCTTTTTATGTATCATGGTGATAACGGTATTCAAATCTTTTGATTGCCGTAAAATTTAAGGAGGATTTACCGAAATGAAGAAGTTCCTTGCACTGCTCCTGAGTCTCGTGATGGTTCTCGCCCTTGTCGCCTGCGGCGATAAGAAGGACGATACCAACACCGACGATCAGGACAACAACGAAGTCACCGATTTCAAGGTCGGCTTCATCATGCTCCACGACGAAAACTCCACCTACGACCTCAACTTCATCAACGCTGCGAAAGAGGCCTGCGAGACGCTCGGCGTCGAGTACACCATCGTGACCAACGTTCCCGAAGGTCAGGAGTGCTACGACAAGGCCGCTGAGCTCGCCGACGCCGGCTGCAACATCATCTTCGCCGACTCCTTCGGTCACGAAGACTACATGATCCAGGCCGCGAAGGACTTCCCCGACGTGCAGTTCTGCCACTCCACCGGCACCAAGGCGCACACCGAGGGTCTCTCCAACTACCACAACGCCTTCGCTTCCATCTATGAGGGCCGTTATCTCGCCGGTATTGCCGCCGGTATGAAGCTCAACGAGATGATCGCCAACGGTGAGTTCACCGCAGACGAGGCCAAGATCGGCTACGTCGGCGCCTTCACCTATGCCGAGGTTATCTCCGGCTACACCTCCTTCTTCCTGGGCGCTCGCTCCGTCTGCCCCACTGCCACGATGGAAGTCACCTTCACCGGCAGCTGGTATGACGAGACCGCCGAGAAGGAAGGCGCGCAGAAGCTCATCAAGAACGGCTGCAAGCTCATCAGCCAGCACGCCGACTCCATGGGCGCTCCCACCGCTTGCGAGACCGCCGGTGTTCCCGACGTTTCCTACAACGGTTCCACCGAGGCCGCCTGCCCCAACACCTATCTGATCTCCTCCCGCATCGACTGGGCCCCCTACTATGAGTACGCCATCAAGGCTGCCATGAACGGCGAGGCCATCGACGCTGACTGGACCGGCACCCTTGCTACCGGCTCCGTCGTGCTGACCGACCTGAACGAGAACGTTGCTGCCGAGGGCACCGCTGAGGCCATTGCCGATGCGACCGCCAAGCTCGAGAGCGGCGAGCTCCACGTCTTCGACTGCTCCACCTTCACCGTGGACGGCCAGCCTGTCACCTCTTACATGGCTGACGTCGACACCGATCCCGACTACACACCCGACACCGAGGTCGTCCAGGACGGTTATCTGGCTGAGTCCACCGCCCGTTCCGCCCCGTACTTCCAGCTCATGATCGACGGCATTGATCTGCTGGATACTAATTTCGGCTAATTGTTTCTGCTACTACATATCGGGCTGCCTTCGGGCAGCCCGATATCTTTTTTCTTTTTATGGCACTTTTCGCTATTTTGCTAAAAATTTTTGTACGCTTCTAATTTTTTTTGTGTTTTTTTCTGTTTTACATTTACAACGCCGTTCAATTATGCTAATATATGACTTGTACAAATACAATGCTGCGGGGTTTTCTTCCTGTGCCCTCCAGCGGAAAAAGGGGTGACCGCCTTGGGAACTGCATGCGCAGTTAAAATGGAGAATGTCACGAAGCGGTTCGGCAAAGTGGTGGCGAACAACGCCATCAACCTTGAGCTGCACGAGGGCGAGATCCTGTCGCTGCTCGGCGAAAACGGCAGCGGCAAGACGACGCTGATGAACATGCTCTCCGGCATCTATTTCCCCGACGAGGGGCAAATCTACATTCACGGCGAACCCGTCACGATCGCCTCCCCCAAGGATGCGTTCGAACACGGCATCGGTATGATCCACCAGCACTTCAAGCTCGTCGATCTTTTCACCGCAACGGAGAATATCATCCTCGGCCTTGAAGGCAAGCTCGACATTGCCGAAGCCAGCAAAAAGGTCAAAGAGATCTGCGACAAATACGGGTTCGACATTGACCCCAATCAGAAGATCTACGACATGTCCGTTTCGCAGAAGCAGACCGTCGAGATCGTCAAGGTGCTCTACCGCGGGGCGGACATCCTCATTCTGGACGAGCCGACCGCAGTGCTCACCCCGCAGGAGACGGACAAGCTCTTCGCCATCATGCGCAACATGAAGGCTGACGGCAAGTCCCTCATTATCATCACGCATAAGCTGCACGAGGTGCTCGACGTGTCCGACCGCGTGGCCGTGCTGCGCAAGGGCGAATACGTCGGTGACGTCGCCACCAAGGACGCCGACCAGCAATCGCTGACCGACATGATGGTCGGCCACACGGTGAGCCTGAACATCAGCCGCCCCGAGCCGAAGGATGTTGAAAAGCGCCTCGTCATCGAAGGCCTGACAGCTTACGACGAGCTTGGCGTCAAGCGTCTGGACAATGTCAGCTTCACCATCAACGCGGGCGAGGTGCTCGGCATCGCGGGCGTCGCAGGCAGCGGCCAGCGCGAGCTGCTCGAGTCCATTGCGGGCCTCTACCCCGTCGCCTCCGGCCATGTCACGTTCTATCCGCCCGACGGCGGCAAGGAAAAGGAACTCGTCGGTCTCGACCCGATGAAGATCCGCAAGAGCGGCATTTCGATGTCGTTCGTCCCCGAAGACCGACTCGGCATGGGCCTGGTCGGCTCGATGGGCATGACGGGCAACATGATGCTGCGCTCCTGGCGCAAGGGTAAGGGCCTGTTCCTCAACCGCAAGGATCCCGAAGCGCTCGCCAACCGCATCTGGGAAGAGCTCGGCGTCGTCACGCCCAGCACGTCCTTCCCCGTGCGCCGCATGTCCGGCGGCAACGTGCAGAAGGTGCTTGTCGGACGCGAGATTGCCCAGTCCCCCGCCGTGCTGATGACCGCTTACGCCGTGCGCGGCCTGGACATCAACACCTCCTATACCATTTACAACCTGCTGACAGAGCAGAAGATGCGCGGCGTCGCCGTCGTCTATGTCGGCGAAGACCTCGACGTGCTGCTTGAGCTGTGCGACCGCATCGTCGTTCTCTGCGGCGGTCAGGTCTCCGGCGTGGTCGACGCCAGAAAGACCGACAAACGCGAGGTCGGCGCACTGATGACGCTCGTGAGGGGAGGCAACAAGGATGAATAAGAAACAGTCGCTCTTCCACATCGCCAAGCGCGATACGCTCCCCTGGTACAAGGCCGTTTTGATCCGCGGCGGCGCGATCGTGCTCGCTTTGATCGTCTGCGCGATCGTCACAACGCTGCTGACGGGCGAAAATCCCATCAAGGTCTACTCCACGATCCTCTACGGCGCGTTCGGTACGTCGCGCAAGAGCTGGGTCACGTTCCATAACCTCGCGATCCTGCTCGGCATCTCGCTCGCGGTCACGCCCGCGTTCAAGATGCGCTTCTGGAACATCGGCGCCGAGGGTCAGGTGCTCATCGGCTGCCTTGCCACCGCGGCCTGCATGATCTGCCTTGGCGGCAAGATCCCCAACGCACTTCTCATCGTCATTATGATCATTGCCTCCGTCGCAGCAGGCGCGCTGTGGGGCTTCCTCCCCGGTATCTTCAAGGCCAAGTGGAACACGAACGAAACGCTCTTCACGCTCATGATGAACTACATCGCGACACAGCTCGCCGCGTTCTTCATCATCGTGTGGGAAGTGCCCAAGGGCTCGGGCAAGATCGGTATCATCAACCAGAATACCGAGGCCGGCTGGCTCCCCGTTCTCGGCGGCCAGCGCTATCTCCTCCCGATCCTGCTTGTGGCGATCCTCACGGGCGTTATGTACATCTATCTCAATTACAGCAAGCACGGCTATGAGATCGCCGTTGTCGGTGAGAGCCAGCGCACCGCGAGCTATGCGGGCATCAAGGTCGAGCGCGTCATCGTGCGCACGATGATCCTCTCCGGCGCGATCTGCGGCCTCATCGGCCTGCTGCTCACCGCCGGTACGGACCACACGCTGACCACCACCATCGTCGGCGGACGCGGCTTCACCGCGGTCATGGTCTCCTGGATGGCCAAGTTCAACCCCATCATGATGATCTTCACGAGCCTTCTTATCGTGGTCGAATTCTTCATCACCTACAAGGTCAGCCTGCGCAAGGGCAAAAAGGAGGCGTGAGCGATGTTTGATCTTGCTTCTTTCCTTCCCCGTGCGGTCATGCAGGGCATTCCCCTGCTCTACGGCAGCACCGGTGAGATCCTGACGGAAAAGTCCGGCAACCTGAACCTCGGCATTCCGGGCGTGATGTACGTCGGCGGTATCTGCGGCGTCATCGGCGCGTTCTTCTACGAGCAGTCCACCCCGGCTGCCGACATGAACGCGTTCCTCGCCATCGGTATCCCGATGCTCTGCTCGCTTTTGGGCTCGCTTCTGATGGGCCTTCTCTACTGCCTGCTGACCGTTACGCTGCGCGCCAACCAGAACGTCACGGGTCTTGCACTCACGACGTTCGGCGTCGGCATCGGCAACTTCTTCGGCGGCTCGCTCATCAAGCTGACCGACAGCGAAGTCCCCTCCATCGCGCTGAGCGCGACGAGCGCCTATTTCAGCAAATCCCTGAATGTCGGCGGCTGGTTCGGTCAGGTCTTCCTGTCCTACGGCTTCCTTGCCTACCTCGCCATCGTCATCGCGCTGTTCGCGTCGTACTTCCTCAAGCACACCCGCACGGGTCTTCACCTGCGCGCCGTGGGCGAGAGCGCGGCGACGGCGGACGCAGCCGGCATCAACGTGACGAAGTACAAATACCTCGCCACCTGCATCGGCAGCATGATTGCGGGTCTCGGCGGCCTGTATTACGTCATGGACTACGCCTGCGGCGTCTGGTCCAACAACGCCTTCGGCGATCGCGGCTGGCTCGCCATCGCGCTCGTCATCTTCACGATCTGGCGTCCGAACGTCAGCGTGCTGGCCTCCATCCTGTTCGGCGGGTTCTACATCCTCTATATCTTCATCCCCACCGGCACCAACCTTGCCATCAAGGAGCTCTACAAGATGCTCCCCTACGTCGTCACGCTGGTCGTTCTGATCATCGTGTCGCTGCGCAAGAAGCGCGAGGATCAGCCGCCCGCATCGCTGGGTCTGAGCTACTTCCGCGAAGAGAGATAAAAAATCTTCAAAAACGGCAACCGAATCGGTTGCCGTTTTTGAGTAGGATCGCACTCCGCTCTGCGCACACGCCGCAGGCGCGTACACTCGCTCCGCGCAAAGTGTTTTTTGCCACGTACACGCCGCGGCAAAAAACGATCAAATTCATTTGCGCCGTGCGCGGCGCAAAATAGAGCGCGCATGTCGTCCTCCGCGACGGATTTCAATTTATTTGCGCCGTGCGCGGCGCAAAGTCTGCGACGCTTTTACGCTGTTTTGCCGCTGGAGGCAGCAAAATGCGCTTCTTGCTATTTTTCACTAAATCTGCCTGCGTTTGGCGCGGGTCTAAGAGGTATTGCTATGTCTACTCTGCTCATTCAAAACATTCGTTCGCTGGTGTCGTGTGATGACGCGGACACGGTTTATGAAAACGTCGATCTGTATGCTGAGGATGGATTCATCCGCGCGATCGGTAAAAATCTGCCGCAGGAGGCGGAAAAGGTGATTGAGGCGAGCCACATGCTCTGCTACCCCGGCCTTGTCAACACGCACCATCATCTCTATCAGGTCTTTTCCCGCAACCTGCCGGAAGTACAGAACATGGAGCTCTTCGACTGGCTCAAAACGCTCTATGAGATCTGGAAAAACCTCGACGAGGACGTCATCCGCCTCTCGACGCTCACGGGCCTTGGCGAGCTGATGAAGCACGGCTGCACGACCTGCTTCGACCATCACTATGTCTTCCCTGCGGGCGCGGGCGACCTCATTGGCGCGCAGTTTGCCGCGTCGGACGAGATCGGCGCGCGCATGTACGCCTCGCGCGGCAGTATGGACCTCTCTGTCAAGGACGGCGGCCTGCCGCCCGACAGCGTCGTGCAGACGGTCGACGAGATCATGGCCGATTCCGCCCGTGTCATCGAGAAATACCACGACAAGTCGTTCGGCGCGATGCACCGCGTTGCGCTCGCCCCGTGCTCGCCGTTCTCCGTGTCTGCCGACCTTCTGCGCGAGAGCGCCGTGCTCGCGCGAGAGTACGGCGTGCGCCTGCACACCCACCTGTGCGAGACGAAGGACGAAGAACACTTCATGCTCGCGCGCGAGGGCGTCCGCCCGCTCGAGTACATGGAGCGCCTCGGCTGGACGGGCAGCGACGTCTGGTTCGCTCACGGCATCCACTTCAACGACGAGGAGCTGCGCGTGCTGGCAAAGACGCACACCGGCGTGGCACACTGCCCGATCTCGAACATGAAGCTCGCCTCCGGCGTCGCCCGTGTGCCCGAGATGCTGAAGCTCGGCGTGCCGGTCGGCCTCGCGGTTGACGGTTCAGCCTCGAACGACGGCTCATCGCTGATGGAGGAACTGCGCGTCGCGTTCCTGCTGCACCGTTTGAACAGCAGCAAAGCTGCCCCCAGCGGTTACGACGTGCTCAAGATGGCAACATGCGGCAGCGCGGCCATCCTTGGCCGCAGCGACGACATCGGCTCGCTCGAGGTCGGCAAGTGCTGCGACCTCTTCATGATCGACTCGCGCAGGCTCGAGCTCGTCGGCTCGTGCTTTGACCCCAAAAGCGTGCTCGGCACTGTCGGCGTGCGCGGACCCGTTGACTACACAGTCGTTCAGGGCCGTGTGACGGTCGACCACGGTCATCTTGTCACAGTCGACGAAGAACAGCTTGCGCACGACGCGGAGGCGAAGTGCCGCGCGTATCTGAACCGCTGAGGAGGCTGCCATGACCGTTGAGATCATCTGCGGGGACATCTCCGCCCTCCCCTCTTCCGACCATGCGACCGAACTTCTGCCGCTCACGGACGGCGACACGCTGACCCTCTCCTGCACAGACAGCGACCTGAAGGCCGCCTACCGCGTCCTGCGCGCCATCATGGACTACGGCTATGAGCACGCACAGCCGTCGCGCGTGCGTCTAATTTGCGCGGACGAGGCGTCGCGTAGGGCGTACTCCTTCCAGTGGAACATGTGGTTCGCCGCGGAAAAGCCAAAACACGAAGATTAAGAAGAAAAGACGAGCGAATTTTCGCTCGTCTTTTTCTCATAAATAGCGGTCCACTTTTTGCAAAATCGTCTCGTAGCGCTCGGCGAGCTCCTGCTTTGTCTCGCCGAACCGCTCGCGAAGCTCCTGCCGCGAACGGACAATGGTCTGCAACGCCTCGTCGCGCTCAATGCGCAGCCCCGCGGCGATCTCCTCGCTCAGCTCGCCCACGCTGGCAAAGGCCTCCATCAGCCCGCCCTGCGATTTGAAAAACTCGTCGCCGAAGCGCTCGCGCTTCGGATATTTTCCGCTGCGGTAATTGTCGATGACGACCTCGTAGCGTGCCATGGCGCGCTGCACCGCCGTCTCCCATGAAACGTACAGCTCGCGCTGGGCGTTTTCGCCGACCACTTGCATCACCTCCGGCGCGCGGCAGAGCTCTTCGAGCTTTGCCGCCATCGCCGCAGCGTTTTCCTCGATGCAAAAGCCGTTTCGCCCGTCGCCCACGCCCTCGGACGCGCAGGAATTTCGGATCATCACAGTCGCCGTACCGCTGGCTGCGGCCTCGCGCACGACAAGGCCGTTCGTGTCGAACGTCGACGGGAAGAGAAACAGGTCGGATCTGCCATACCACGCGCGGATGATCTCGCGGTCGGAGATCGCACCTGTGAAAAAGCAGCGGTCGGAGAGCTTCCGCTCTTCCGCATAGCTGCGGATCTCCGCGCCGTCTGCGCCCTCGCCGACAAACACCATGCGGAAGTCGACATTTTTCTCGCGCAGCGTTTTCAGCGCGTCTAAAATGATGCGGATACCCTTGTACCACATCAGCCGCCCGACGAAGAGAAAGACCGGCACGTTCTGCGGCAGGTCATATCTGCCCGTCGCCGCGGCGATGGCCTCGTCAGACACCCGCCCGCGCGGCACGTCCACGCCGTTTTCCATCACGATGTAGTCGCCCTCGTAGCCGAGCGAGCGCAGATTTTCCCCCGCCCCGCGGCTCACGACCCAGACCTCATCGCAGCTTGCGATGTTCTGCACCAGCGCGCGAATGGCGCTCTCCTGCAAGAGCTTGCCGCGCACAGCCTTGGCGATGTCGACATCGTACTTCGTGTGATACGTCAGCACGAGCGGCGCGTCGACCACGGCGCGCAGCGAGCGCGCCAGCAGGCACGACGTGATGGGACAATGCGTGTGCATCAGTTCGACCTTCTGCTCCGTCAGCACGCGCGCGGTCTCGGGTGAAAACGGATAGCCCGCCACGTAGCCGAGCTTCTTGCGCGTGTCGATGCTCGGGTAGCGCAGCACGGGGAATGGGAACGCGCTGTCGTCCGCGCCGGGCATTGTCGGCGTGACGACAATCGCATTTTCGCCGCTTTTCGTGATGTTTTTCGCGTAGTTCACGACGGCGTTCGCCACGCCGTCGATCTCGGGCGGAAAGGAATCGTTCAAAAGGCAGATGGTTCTCTTGTCCATGCCATTGCCCTCCTGTTGCTTGTTTTTCGGCAGCGCCGAAGTGTGATTCAGTATATCATTTTTCGCGCGAAGATGGTATACTATGTGTGAATTTTACGCGCTGTTTACTTCGGGAAAGGAGAACTTCCATGCGCATTCTCACATACACCGTGACGCCGGAGGAGGACGGCCGCATGGTCAAAGGCATCCTGCGCGGCAGTCTTCAGCTTTCCTACACGCTGCTCAAAAGCCTCAAATGGCGCGAAAACGCCATTTTATTGAACGGACAGAGCGTCCATGTCAACACAATCGTCCACGCGGGCGACACCGTCAGCGTCGTCCTCAGCGAGCGTACGCCGCGCGAGGACTTGTACTGCGCAAATGTGGCAAAGCCTGACATCGTCTACGAGGACGACGACCTGCTCGTGCTCAACAAGCCTGCGGGCGTCGCCATGCACCCGAAGTCGGGTGACGCCTCCGCGCCGAGCCTTGCGGCGATGCTGACGAGTTATCTCGGCGAGGGCAGCGTGCCGCATTTTGTGAGCAGGCTTGACAAAGGGACGTCTGGCCTCCTCATCGCCGCGAAAAATGGCTATGTGCACGACCGCCTGCGCCGCGCACTGCACTCAAGCGATCTGCGGCGCGAGTACCGCGCTGTCGCCGTCGGCAGAGTTGAACCGCCGTGCGGCGTCATCGACGCGCCGATCGGCCGCGCGGAGGGCTCCATCATCCGCCGCTGCGTGCGCGCGGACGGGCTTCCGAGCCTCACGGAGTACGAAACTCTACAAGTAAACGGCCGCTTCACGCTCCTGCGCCTGCGCCCACAGACGGGTCGCACGCACCAGCTTCGCGTCCACATGGCATACCTCGGTCATCCCCTCGCGGGCGACTGGCTCTACGGCATGGAGGACAAAACCCTCATCGCCCGCCCCGCGCTGCACTCGTACGAGCTGTGGTTCACCCAGCCGGTCACCGGACAGAAATTACACTTTACAGCGCCTATCCCGCAGGATATGCAGCGCTTGATGGAATGAAAAAGCACCGTTTTGGGCGGTGCTTTTTTCAGACGTGTGGTAAAATACCATAGGTCTATAACCAATTTTTACTTTTCCTTGTAGTACAAACGGCAGTGGCAGTAGCCCTCGAATTCGGGGTCAGCGATCTGGTCGCGGAACTCCTTGCACATGCAGACGTTGTCCTCGATCTTCTGCAAGCGGCAGGGGCACTGTAAATCGCGCTTTAAGAGCGCGGCGCGCAGGCGGGCGACGACCTCCGCGTCTTCGTTGTATCGAATTCTCATGCCTTGCACTTCTCCAGCATCGCCTTGATGTCGGCCTTATCGTGCACACCGACCATGCCGGTCAGCGTGTGGCGGTCCTGCACGACGGCGAGCGTCGGGATGGAGTCGATACCGAACATCGAAGCGAGGTTCGGCTGCTCGTCGACGTTGACCTTGCAGAACTTGACCTTGTCCTCTTCCCCGTTGAGCTCGGCAAAGACAGGCGCCATCATCTTGCACGGCTGGCACCACTCGGCCCAGAAGTCGATGATGATGAGGCCCGGATCGTCGAGCACCTCAGTCTGGAAGTTATCTTCCGTCAGCGTGACGATATCGGTGAACGTGCGCGTCTCGACGTACGGCTCGTGGAAACCGCCGCCACAACCGCCGCAGCCACCGCCGCATGCACTGCATCCGGCCCCGCAGCCCGCGCCGCAGCCGCCGGCACTCGCGCTGCTGTCGCCGGTCATCAGCTCCAGATTGCCCTGGAGGAAGCTGTCGACCGCCTCGTCGGCATTTCCGGTCACGCCGGAAATGAGCAGCATATGCGCGTTGTCGATAGCGGCGTGCGCACCCTCGCCGATATTCCCGCAGATGACGAGATCGACGCCGCGGGATTTGAGCCCGCCCGCGACCTTCTCGTGGTCGGTATCGTCAAACGTGACGGTCTCTTTTTCGATGGGCTTGATATCCTCGATGGTGTAAACGGTAAACTCCGTGGCATGGCCGAAATGCTGCATCACTTCGCCATTCTCGCAGGGAATTGCAATTTTCATAGTATGTTCTTCCTTTCCGGTCTATTGCTTCGGCGGCAGCGCCGCCGCTCGGGCCGTAGCCGTTCTGCCTTGTAATCAGAGGAACCCCGTGATAGAATGAAATTAAACAAGGCGATTCGCTGCAAAAAGACAACTGACAGGAGGTAGCACTTATGAAAAAATCAGAACTGGCGATCCTTTCCGTCCTCATCCTTGCCGCCGTGTTTGTTTTCAACGGCAAGATTAACAAAGTGACGAATCCCTGTGTGCAGGACTATGTCGCAGGTCAGGGGAACATCAGGGGGAATGTAAACGTCGAGGACTATTACGAGCGCGACGCGCGCTTTGCGATCGGCGCGGGAGAAGATGGGTATGCCGTTTTCAAGGACCCCGGCGAGGCCTTTGCCGCGCTGCGCGAGCACTATCCGGAGGGCATTTCGCTCATCCGAAAAGAGTTCCATCTGCTCTGGCTCTCAAAGCTCAATTATTCGTCCTATAAAACCTACGGCTGGCAAGCCACGACCGGCTCGGAGGAAGCGCGCCAGCAGGCCCAATTTGTCAGCAGGTTTTTTGATATTTACGAGAATAGCTTTAAATAAGATGAAACCATTATTATGGGAGAAACGATTTGGCGGGATCCTCTGGGCCGTCGTGTTGGGCGCAGCATTCCTCATGTTATCGATGCTCATCGTGAATTTTGTGTCTGGCATTCCATGGTATCTGCTCAGCAGTATGCTGCGCGCCGCTTTCGGAGTCATCATCCTGATGCTCGGAACACGGTTGTACGGGAAAACGACAAGGGAAATTCTAAGCCTTCACAACAGCAAGATCGCCATGTAAGCAGGTCTCGGTTTTCTCGTATTTCTGCTGTGCTACGTGGCCGCCGTCTATGTCGGATGCAGGGGAATTTCAGGCCTCACCGCAGGGCTGTTTTTCGCAAGGATCCTATTGCAGCAGCTCACGACTGCCCTTTATGAGGAACTGAATTACCGCTTCCTCATTTTGGAAGGATATTTCCACGGGAATAAAAGCGTTTGGAGCCGCCTGCTCTATGCCTTTGTCAGTTTTCTTGTCTTTGGGGCGGCTCATGTGGTGACCGGTTGGAGCACCTCCGCTTTCTTTCTGTCAGGGGCCATCGGATTTACCTTTGCGGTCATCTATCTCAAGTCAGGCAACATCGTCATTCCCATGCTGCTGCATTTCATTTATGATATCCCCGCAAATATGACATCCTACATTGAGTGGAAGGATGCCTCCCTGCTCGCAAGCATGAATTCCGTGCTCGAGATCGCATTGGCGATCATGTTCCTTGTGTCCCTTGTTATCCTGATCATTGACAAGAGCACAGTGGAGACGAAGCACACCGCTTCATAACCTCAAAATAGCAAAAACCGCCACAGCAGTTTCCTGCTGTGGCGGTCCTTTACTTTATACGGTTTTCAGACGCTTAGTCGTCCTTCTCTTCCTCGTCTTCCACAAGGTCAGCGGGGTCGAACTCGAGGGTCGCGCCGCAGTTGGGGCACTCGACCTTGCCGTCTTCGAGGACGGAATCGTCGAAGAAGATCTCTTCCTCGCACTCGGGGCAGGTCGTGGCGTAGCACTCCTCCTCGTCGTCCTCGTCGTCTTCCTCATCCTCGTAGTCGTCCTCGTCTTCATCATAGACGATATCTTCCACGTCGCCGAGGTCGTCGCTGATGACGTCCAGGCCGTCGCCGAGCTCCATGACCTCGTCGGTCAGGTCTTCAACTTCGAGAGCGATCTCGTCAAGAACGTCGGCGATCGCGAGGAACAGCTTGCCCTCGTTGGAATCCGCATTCAGGTTCATACCCTCCATCAGGCCCTTGAGATACGCGACTTTTTCAGAAATACCCATCGTAAAACTCCTTTCTGTTACCGGAACTACGATTTTCCTGTTGCTGCTTACTTAATGTCTATTACTTGGCGCGGCCGATATACTCGCCCGTGCGGGTGTCGATCTGGATCTTGTCGCCGATGTTGATGAACAGCGGCACCTTGATCTCCGCGCCGGTCTCGAGCTTTGCGGGCTTGAGGGTGTTGGTCGCGGTGTTGCCAGCCAGACCCGGCTCGGTCTCGGTGACCTCAAGGTCAACGAAGTTGGGGGGCTCGACGCCGAAGACATTGCCCTTGATGGACAGGATCATGCACATCGTGTTCTCCTTGACGAAGCGGAACGCATCGCCGAGCATGTCGCGGTTCAGGGGAACCATATCATAGGTCTCCTGATCCATGAAGTAGTACAGATCGCCGTCGTTGTAGCTGTACTCCATGTTCTTGCGCTCGATGGCCACTTCCTCGAACTTCGCGGTGGGGTTGAAAGAAGTTTCGGTCACGCCGCCGGTGACGACGTTCTTCATCTTGGTGCGCACGAAGGCCGCGCCCTTACCGGGCTTGACATGCTGGAACTCGACGACCTGATAGTACTTGCCTTCCATTTCAAATACTTTACCGTTTCTGAACTCACCAGCGGTAATCGTTGCCATAACTATTTCCTCCTGTATTCCCGAGGATATCATCGCTATCCTCAAATTCACAAAGTATCGGTTCTAAACCTATGGTATTTTACCGCATATAGTGCGGCAATGCAAGTGTTTTTCTTGATGTTGTGGGTGAAATTTGCAAATTTCAGGCGCCGCCGCGCGGCTCGACCATCAGCATCAGAACGCCGCTGCGCCGAGCGCCGAGCGTGTCGGTGAGCAGCTTGTCACCAAGCATTGCCGTCTCCCTCGCGTTCACGCCGTAGCGCGCCATCGCCTCGTGAAAGCCGCGCGTGCCGGGCTTGCCCGCGTGGCCGACGTAGCCGACTTTAAGCGGCTTGCAGAACTTTTCCACGCGCACGGGGCTTCTATTGTTCGACAAAATCGCAAACTCGATGCCCGCCTCCTTCAGCGCGCCGATCCAGCGCGTGAGCGACTCGTCCGGCTCGCTCTGGCTTTTGGGCGCGAGCGTGAAGTCGAGGTCGGAGAGCAGCAGCTTCACGCCATGCTCTTTCAAAAATTCCGGCGTCACGGCCTCGTAATTGTCAAACACCCATTGCGGGCAAAGCAATCTGAGCATATCGGTCTCCCATCGCGCATAAAAGTATTACGGTTATTATACGCGCCGAACGCGCTTTTCACAAGGGGGGATTTTTCTGCTCACCTACCTCGCCATCACGCCAAAGGCGCTCTCTGAGTGTGCCTCAAGGCCCGCACTGCCGCTCGTCCACGTGGCCTATGCCGTCGGTCAGGGCGGATGCCTGACGCGCTGCGACGCAACGGCCTTCCCGCGCGGCGGGCTCATGGGCCTTTCCGACCGCTGCACCGGGGCGATCCCACGCATCGACATTCTCTGCCGCACCATCGTCGCGGAATGCGTCAAGCGCGGCTTTCAGGGCGTGCTGGCGGACTTTGAGACCAATCCGTATTCTGACCGGCTTTCGTTTCTCTCGCGTCTCTCCGCCCGCCTGAGTGCGCGGGGGATGGCGCTCTACTGTCCCCTCTCGCTCCCGGCCGAGGGCGCAGCGCTCCTCGTCGGCACTGGCCTTTCCGGCGGGTCGCTGCGCGCGCTGCTGGAGGAAACCGCCTGCCGCTATGGCGCGGAGCGTCTGGCGCTCGACTTGGAACGCGTAATGATGGATTTTCCCCTCCCCTGTCCCTCCGGCTGCGGCACACCGCTCACGCGCGAAGAACTGCTCGCCCTGCGGGAAAAGCATCCATCGTCCGTCTATTTTTCCCGCGAGCTGATGGCGAAGTATTTCACCTACTCCGCGGGCAGCGGCACGCACTTCGTGCTGTTCGACGATGCGGAGACCTTGCGGCAAAAGGTCAAGCTTGCGCAGAATTTAGGCATTCAAACGGCGTTTCTCATGTTCCCGGAGATATCAGATCTTTTACCGGAGCTTTGAGCGGCGCAGCGCGCCGCGGGGGAGGGGATAGCAGCGCCGCAGGCGCTGCACGGGGCAAAGGGGGCCATTCTCTTTCACAAAAGAGAATGGCCCCCTTTAGATCCCCCAAGAGAAAGGTTTAGATTGGCAGTTTGGAGCTTGAACAATCTTTGAGCCTCCGGAATGCAGCTGCCTGCGCGCGGCTTTGCCGCGTTAGCATTGCTATACGATTTGATTTGCTCCTATCATCCGCTGTTGCGCAGCCGTTGGCGGCTCTGACGCCTTACGGATGCGGCACACCCCTTGCGGGTGCCGCTCTGCCAGTCTTGTAGAAGTGCAGCCTAATCACCGTCTAACGGAGCACTCATCAATGCGGCGAGCGCAGCAATGCCGCTATTTCGCAGGCAGTCTGCCGCCAAGCAAACGTCACTCGCGCCTCACGGCAGTAAGGCGCGGTTGCTGTCAGGTCGCGACTCGCAGGGATTCATGGCGAAGCCATGTACACCGCACTTACATTGCGCAGCGCGTGCAGTCATTCAAGCTATAAACTGCCAATGTCGGGGGTCGAGGGCTCTGGGGGATTCAAAGGGGGTATTCTCTTCGGAAAGAGAATACCCCCTTTGGTGCCGCAGCGCGCACGCCGCTCCCCCTCCCGCGCTCGCGCGGGAAAATCAGGGCACCCCTTTGGAAAAGGGTGTAAAAAAGACCCGCCACGACATGGCAGGTCTTTTTCTAAGCTAATTAGTAATAACGCTTGTTGCGGTTCTTACGGGCGGCCTCGCTCTTCTTGCGGCGCTTGACACTGGGGCTCTCATAGCACTCTCTCTTGCGGACCTCCGCCACGATACCGGCCTTGGCGCAGCTTCTCTTGAAGCGCTTGAGCGCGCTGTCGAGAGATTCGCCTTCCTTGACGTGGATCTCGGACATTTATGTTTTCCCTCCCTCCGATACACCCGGCTTGATCCTGGGCGCTCTTTAAGAGTCATTCACATGACTAACGGTGGTATTATATGAGAAAAATCACGGCTTGTCAATAATCTTTCCTCATATTTTTGAAAAAATCCGAAATTCCGCTCAGCAGGGCTTCACGATCAGGTTGACGAGCTTGTTCTTGACGTGAATGACCTTGACGATCTGCATGCCGGCGATGGCCTTGGCGACCTTCTCGTTCGCCTTCGCCGCCTCGACGACGGCATCCTGATTGCTGTCCACGGGGACGATGATCGTGCCCTTGAACTTGCCGCTGACCTGAACGGCCATCTCAACGGAGGAGGCGACGGTCTTGCTCTCGTCATACTCCGGCCACGCGCACTGCATCGCCATCTTGCCCTCGTACTTGGCGGCAAATCCCTTCTGCTCCCACAACTCTTCGACCATGTGGGGTGCGAACGGAGAGAGCATGAGCAGCAGCGCTTCAAAGTCGCCGCGGCTGAGACCGTTCGAATAGAACTCGTTGACCATAGCCATGAGGGCGGCGATGGCGGTGTTCATCTTCAGCGTGTCAATATCGTCCGTGACCTTCTTGATGGTCTTGTGGACGATGGGCGCGTTCTTCTCGGAAACGCCCTCCTCGTCCGTCACCTGATCGGCGAGGTTCCACACGCGGTCTAAGAAGCGCTTGCAGCCCTTGACGGCATCGTCCGACCAGGTGGCGACCTTTTCAAAATCGCCGATGAACATGATATAAAGGCGCATCGTGTCCGCGCCGTAAGCCTTGACGACATCATCGGGGTTGACGACGTTGCCGAGGGACTTGCTCATCTTGACCGCCGGGCGCAGCGCCTGATTGCCGTACTTGGCGATCAGCGCGTCCTTCTCCTCCTGCGTGGAGACGTTGCCGACGTAGTGCGGGTTCTGGCCAAGGATCATGCCGTGGCTCGTGCGCTTGGCATAGGGCTCCTTCGTGTGGACAACGCCGATGTCGTAGAGGAACTTGTGCCAGAAGCGGGAGTAGAGAAGGTGCAGCGTGGTGTGCTCCATGCCGCCGTTATACCAGTCCACAGGGCCCCAGTACTGCTCCGCCTCGTGGGAGACGGGCGCCTGGTCGTTGTGCGGGTCCATATAGCGCAGGAAGTACCAAGAAGAGCCGGCCCACTGGGGCATGGTGTCGGTCTCGCGCTTGGCGTCGCACCCGCACTTGGGGCACTTAGTGTTGACCCAGTCGGTCATCTTGGAGAGCGGGCTCTCGCCGTCGTCGGTCAGCTCGTAGCTGTCCACCTGCGGCAGGACGAGCGGCAGCTCCTCTTCGGGCACAGGCACCCAGCCGCACTTCGGGCAGTTGACGAGGGGGATGGGCTCACCCCAGTAGCGCTGACGGGAGAAGACCCAGTCGCGCAGCTTGTAGTTGACCTTTTCATGGCCCCATCCCTGCTCGACGGCGTACTTCTTCATCGCGGGGATAGCCTCCTTGACGGTCATACCGTTTAAGAAGCCGGAGTTGACCATGATGCCGGTGTCATCCTTGAGTGTGAATGCCTCCTTCGTGATGTCGCCGCCCTCGACGACCTCAACGATGGGCAGGCCGAACGCCTTGGCGAAGTCCCAGTCGCGCTGATCGTGGCCCGGAACGCCCATGACGATACCGGTGCCGTAACCCATCAAAACGTAGTCCGAGACGAACATCGGCACGACCTTGCCGGTCGCGGGGTTGATGACCTCGATGCCGTCGAGGCGAACGCCGGTCTTGTCCTTGTTGAGCTCGCCGCGCTCAAAGTCGCTCTTGCGGGCGGCGGCAGCCTGATAGGCCTCGACCTCGTCCCAGTTCTTGATGATGCCCTTCCACTTCTTGAGCAGCGGGTGCTCGGGAGAGATGACCGTGTACGTCACGCCGAACAGCGTATCGACACGGGTGGTGTAAACGGTGATATCATCCTCGGTGTTGGTCTTGAACGTGACCTCCGTACCGGTGGAGCGGCCGATCCAGTTGCGCTGCTGCGTCTTCACGCGCTCGATGTAGTCGACGTCGTCGAGATCGTCGATCAGGCGGTCGGCATACTTCGTGATGCGCAGCATCCACTGGCTCTTTTCCTTGCGGATAACGGGCGCGCCGCAGCGCTCGCACACGCCCTCGACGACCTCTTCGTTGGCCAGCACACACTTGCAGCTCGTGCACCAGTTGACGGGCATTGTCGTCTTGTAGGCAAGGTCGTGCTTGAACAGCTGGAGGAAGATCCACTGCGTCCATTTATAATAGTGTGGGTCGGTCGTGTCGATCACGCGGTCCCAGTCGAAGCCGTAGCCGAGCATCTTGAGCTGACGGGTGAAGTTCTTGATGTTCTGCTGCGTGACGATGGCGGGATGGATGTGGTTCTTGATGGCAAAGTTCTCCGTCGGCAGGCCGAAGGCGTCAAAGCCGATGGGGTTCAAGACATTGTAGCCCTGCATGCGCTTTTTGCGGCAGATGATGTCCATCGCCGTGAACGGGCGCGGGTGGCCGACGTGCAGACCCGCGGCGGAGGGGTACGGGAATTCGATCAGGCCGTAGAACTTGGGGCGCTTGTCCCCCGTCACGGCGGCGTAGGGCTTTACCTGCTCCCACTTGTCCTGCCATTTTTTCTCAATGGCTGCGAAATCGTACTTCATGGATCTTCTCCTTTATGTGAAATAGTATTTTGATGCGAAAAAAGTCCCTGACCGTTTTTCAAACGGTCAGGGACGTAACGAACACATTACGCGATACCACCCTGATTCAGCGCACGGTTCCCCGTGAGCCCTCAGCGGCTTCATAGCCTTGCCCGTAACGGGGGCGACCGTTCCGCCCTTTCAGGCGGACTGCTCGGGAGTGAGTCATCCACGCGCATTTTCCCACCGGCTCGCACCGACCGCCGGCTCTCTTCAGGTGAAAATCACGCGTCTTTTTGCTCCGTCATCGCGTTTTGCATAAGTTCAGCATGACCATTTTAGGCGTTTTGTCCCGCCTTGTCAAGCGTTATTTTTCCTCGGCGTGGGGCAGGATGGCGCTCAGGTCGACTTCCTCGCCGTCGGCCCACAGGTGCTCGAGGGAATAGAACTTGCGTTGTCGATGCGGATGAGTCTGATCTCCTTACCCTTTTTGCTGTCGAGCGCCTTGACGGCGATCTCGGCCAATTCTCTGGAAGGTAACATAGGGGTCTCCTTTTCTTATTTTGAGTTTTTGATCTTTTTTATTCTTTTACGTTACGGGCGCAGCCACTCCGGCATTTCGTCGCTGCCGGTCGTGCCGCTGTTGTCGCCGGTCGTTCCGCTCTCGCCTGTACCCGGGTCGGTCGGGGGCACGGGATCGACGGGCGTGGTGGGCTCGCTTGGCGTGGTCGTGCCGCTGTTATCGCCCGTGTTGCCCGGATCAACGGTCGTGCCGCCGCTGTTGTCACCGGTATTGCCGGGGTCGACCGTCGTGCCGCTGTTGTCGCCGGTATTGCCGGGATCGGTGGCCGTACCCGGGTCGGTCGTCGTGCCGCTGTCCCCTGTGCCGGTCTGTGAGCCGGAGGAGGAATGGTGGTTCTGCGGCTGGGCGGCCTTGCTGTCCTCCACATGTCCCGTGGACGAGGACACCGAGCCGTCCGAGTTGACGGACATGATGTCAAGGTCGCGCATCGTGAATGTCTCGACAAACGGGCTGAGCTCGTTGTTGACGAGGTCCAGCAGCTCCTGCGCGTTCGGCGTCACGTAAGACTGCATTCTGTGGTACACGCGGCTGTAACACGATTTGTTCGTGTTCGGCATCGTGACGAAGTTGACATTCTCGATCTTGAGCCCGCCCATGACGGCCTGCGAGCCGAACCACAGCATTTCCTCAAACGTCAGGTCGGAGGTAACGTTGTTTTTCACCACGCGGGCAAAGTCGCCGATCTTCGTCACGTTCTTGAGCTGCAAAAGCTGCTCGATCATCGCCTTTAAAAGCGACTGCTGCGTCTTGATGCGGCCAAGGTCGCCGTCCGGATAGCCATAGCGCATATCGGTGTCGTGGCGGTAACGCAGCACCTGCATCACGTCGCTGCCGCTGAGAAGCCGGTAACCCTTCGTCTGGTGGATGTGCAGGTCCTGATAGGGGTCGTCGTAGTTCATGTTGCGCGGCACATCGTAATAGACGCCGCCCATGGCCTTCACGATCTCGCCGACGGCGTCCCATTCGACAACGACCTGATAGTCCGGTTCAAAGCCGACGAGCTGGGCGATCTCCTTGTAAAGCGCCTTGATGCCCTTTTCGCCCCCGCCGTAGTAGTTGTAGACGGAGTTGATACGCTTGATATCCCACGGGACGTTGACCATCGTGTCACGCGGGATGGACATGACGGTCGCCTTCTGGTTCGTCACGTCATAGCTCGCGAGCAGCATCGTGTCGGTGTTGCCGCCGCCGCCCGTGTCGCGGCCGAGAATGAGCACGGTGTAGAAATCCTTGCTCTTTCGCTCGCCGCCCGCCTTCGGGCGCACGCCGTCGCCATAGTCGATATCGTCGATCTGCTCACTATTGTTATCCTTGCTGTCAGTGTCCTTGCTCGGCAGCTCCGGCGCGCGGATTTTCAGCAGATAGCTGCCGCCGGCGACCACGCCGCACAGCAGCGCGATGAGCAGCACCCTGGCAAAGATCCTCCCTGGGTGGGAAAAGGTCTCCTTGACCTGCTCCCAGGCCTCGTCGCAGTTGCGCTCGAAAAAGCCCTCTTTCCGGTGCGTGTACCGCCCCTCGTAATAGGGGTCTTCCCTGTCTCTCTCGTAAAGCTTTCTTTGATCACTCATGGGTATGTCCTCTCAGATATTCCAGCGCTTGCAGCGTGTTGTGGTGAACGGGGTTGCCCATCTGCTCCATTTCCTCCACGGTCATGGCAAGGCCCATTGCAAGGCCCTTGTCCAGATCCTCCCACACGACCTTGCGGAGGTCCTCCACGCCGTCGAAGTCGCGGTTCGGCTCGATGTAATCGGCAAGGTAGATGACCTTTTCAAGTAACGTCATATTTGCCTTGCCCGTCGTGTGCCACAGGATCGCGTTGTAAATCTCGTCATCCGCACCGTACATGTCGCGCGCGAGCGCCGCGCCGGTCTTGGCGTGCAGCAGCTTGAGCGCCTTTTTCTCCAGCTCGTCGAGTTCGATGTGGTAGTGCTCGCACATCGCGAGCTGCTCTTCCATCGAAAGGCGCTTGGTCGCGTCGTGCAGGAGCGCGGCAAAGCGCGCCTTTTCGACGTCCGCGCCGTACTTTTCCGCGAGCGCCTTGGCCGTCTGCTCGGTGCCGAGCACGTGCGGAATGCGCTTGGCCTTGAGGTAGGAGAGCGCGATGGGTCTCAGGTCCTCTAAGGTTAGACGTTTTAAATCGAGATTTGTTCCATAAAGATGCTTGCGGTAAATATATCCCAGCACCGCGGGGGCCAGAAGCCCATCCGTCTCCCTCTTCGGGATGCGCGCGCGCAGCTCCGTCGACGAGACGTCGACAAGGTTCGGCAGCGTCATCGTCACGACGCGGCTGCCCGGAAAGCGCTGGCCGAGATACTTGCGCTGCGGGGCGAAAAGCTCCTCGCCGTCCTTTTCCGTGCGGCCAAAGGCGCACAGGCCCGCATACCGCACGATCTCGTCCGGCTTGTACCAGTACTGGAACGTCAAGAACATATCCGTCCCCATCAGAAGCCACAGCTCATCGTCGGGATGCTCCTCATGCAGAATGCGCAGCGTGTCCGCGGTGTAGCTCTTACCGCCGCGCGCGATCTCCATGTCGGAGACTGTGACCTTCACGCCCGTGTCGAGCGCGATCTGCTCGCCCATCAGGCGCGTCATCGCAAGGCGGTCGTCCGCCCCTGCCGCGTCGGCGGAGAGCATCTTGTGCGGCGGGATACCCGCCGGGATGAGCAGGAGCTCGTCGAGCCCTAGATATTTTGCCGCGCTCTCGGCCGCGGCCATATGACCCAGATGCGGCGGGTTGAAGCTGCCGCCGTAAATTCCGATCTTCAAGTTTGTTCGACCTCTTTTTCTCTTTTACACGGTCTTCCTCGCTGCCTTGGGCAGCACGATCTTGTCCTTCTTGTCCTTTTTGTGCGAGGGGCGGTAGAGCACGAATTTCGTGCCGATGACCTGCACCTGCTCGCTGCGCGTCAAGGCGCTCAGCTCGTCGCACGCCTCGCGCGCGGTGAGCATGCTGTTTTCGAGCACGCGGCACTTGATGAGCTCACGCGCCTCCAGCGCGTCGTTCGCCTGCTTGACGAGGTTGTCGCCAATGCCGTCCTTGCCGATGTGGACGATCACGTCGAGGTCATTGGAAAGGCTGCGCAGATACGCGCGCTGTTTGCTGCTTAATTCCATAGTATTTCCTTATCCTTTTTATTGATGTTCCGCAAGATAATTCCTGAGCGTTTCCTTGAATGCCCGCAGTGCCTTGCCGCGGTGCGAGATCTCCGCCTTTTCTTCTGCCGAAAGCTGTGCAAAGGTCTTTCGCTTGTCAGGCACGAAGAACACGGGATCGTAGCCGAAGCCGTTTTCGCCCATCGGCGCGAACGCGATCGTACCCTCGACCTCGCCGTCGTCCTGCAAGACGTCGCCGTTCGGGAACGCGCAGGTGATCGTTGTGTGGAAGTGGGCGCGGCGGTCGGCCTGACCGTGCAGCATCTGCAAAAGCAGGCGGTAGCGGCCGGTGTCGTCCAGCCCCTCGCCGCCAAAGCGCGCGCTGTAAACGCCCGGGCCGCCGTTCAGCGCGTCGACGCACAATCCCGAATCGTCCGCGATGGCGGGCAGCTTCGTCGCCTCCATGACGGCCTTGGCCTTGAGAAGCGAATTCTCGGCAAAGGTCTCGCCCGTTTCCTCCACCTCGATCTTTACGCCGAGGTCGGCCTCTGACACGACCTCCACGCCGAGCTCGCCCAGAATAGCGCTCATTTCCTTCAATTTCTTGGGGTTCTGCGTTGCCAAAACAAATTTCATCGTCAAACCTCCCACGGGTCTTTTTCCCGTCTCTTCCTGCTTTTTTCTTCCCGCTTTTCTTCCTCGCGCTGCGCCTTGCGCTCTTCGCGCTGCGCGCTCATCTTTTCCTGCCATGCCGTGAACTTTTTGTCGAGCTTATCGAGCGGCCACTCGATCTCCGGCACGGGAACAACGACCACCTTGCAGCTCTCACAGTAACGGGCGGGCGTGTAATAATCTCCTAACAGCCCCGCTCTGCCAAGCCAGACCTGTTCCTTCTCGTCGCCAGATCCGTCTTTGAGCATGCCGTCCTCACCTCTTGGACACCAGTAAATATCACGCAAGACAGGGATGGCTCCATCTCGCATTTCCTTTCCGCAATAGGGGCAAACAGAAGTGATTTCCATATTCGTCTCCTTATTGTCTCGCAGGTTTATGATTTTCCCATCAGATGAGCGCCTTGACGTATTCCTCCGCATTGAACGGCTGGAGATCGTCGATGCCCTCGCCGAGGCCGACGTACTTCACCGGCACGCCGAGCTCCTGCGCGATGGCAACGCAGATGCCGCCTTTGGCCGTGCCGTCGAGCTTCGTCAGGATAATGCCCGTCAGGCCCGCCGTCTCGCGGAAGACCTTGGCCTGCTGCAATCCGTTCTGCCCCGTCGTCGCGTCGAGCACTAAAAGCGTCTCCTTCGCGGCATCGGGCAGCTCTCGGTCGATGATCTTGCGGAGCTTACTGAGCTCGTTCATCAGGTTCACCTTGTTGTGAAGTCTGCCCGCCGTGTCGCAGAGAACGACGTCGACACCTCTCGCCTTCGCCGCGGCGAGCGAGTCGAACAGCACCGCGCCGGGATCCGCGCCTTCGACCGAGCGGACGATCTCGCACTCGGCGCGGTTTGCCCAGATCTCGAGCTGATCCGCCGCCGCCGCGCGGAACGTGTCCGCCGCGCATAAAAGCACGCGCTTGCCCTCGCCCTTCAGGCGGTGGGCGATCTTGCCGATGGACGTGGTCTTGCCCACACCGTTCACACCGATGACCAGCACGACGCTCGGCTTGGTCGACAGGTCAAGCGCGGTGTCGCCCACGTTCAGCTTTTCAATCAAAATATCGCGCAGCGCCTGCTTCACATCGTCGCCGCGCTGGATGCTCTTCTGGTACACGACATCGCGCAGCTTTTTCACCGCGTCGTGCGCGACCGTTGCGCCGAGGTCAGCCATAATGAGGCTGTCCTCAAGCTCGTCATAGAATTCGTCGTCAATGGTCTCCCACACGATAGTGTCGAACCATGCCTTTTTGATCTTTGCAAAAATACCCATTTGTTTCTCCTTGCGCTTTATTCCTTAATGTTGAGTTCCTTCGCCATGTCGTTCATATTGATCGTCAGCACCTTGCTCACGCCACGCTCCTGCATCGTGACGCCGTAAAGAACGTCCGCTGCCTCCATCGTGCCGCGGCGGTGCGTGATGACGATAAACTGCGTTTTGCTCGTGATGCGGCGCATGTAATTGGCCACGCGCACCACGTTCGGCTCGTCGAGCGCCGCCTCGATCTCATCCATGACGCAGAACGGCGTCGGATGAACCTTCAGGATGGCGAAGTACAGCGCGATGGCGACGAACGCCTTTTCGCCGCCCGAGAGCAGCGTGATCGTCTTGAGCGCCTTGCCCGGCGGCTGAACCTTGATCTCGATGCCGCAGGAGAGCACGTCGTTCTCGTCCTCGAGCTCGAGCGTGGCCTTGCCGCCGCCGAACAGCTCCAAAAACGTCTCCTGGAAGCTCTCGCGGATCAGCGCAAACTGTTCTTTAAAGATGACGGTCATCTCGCTTGTGATGCTGTCGATCACGCCGACAAGCTCACCCTTCGCCTTTTCCACATCGTCGCGCTGGGTCGTGAGGTAAGTGTAGCGCGTATTCACGCGCTCGAATTCCTCGATCGCGCCGACGTTGACCGCGCCAAGACCGCTGATGGCGCGCTTGAGCTCGCCGATGCGGCGGCTCGCCTTGGCGACACTCTCGAGCTCGATGCGCTGCTCCTGCGCGGCGGAGTGCGACAGCTCGTAGTTTTCCCACAGCTTGTCGAGGATCTGCTGCTCCTCCATCGCGCTCGTCGCGCGCTTCTGTGCTTCAAGTGCGAGTTTCGCTTTGGAAAGCGCTTCGAGCTCGGCGCGCTTTTCCGTCATTTTGCCGCTCAGCGCGGCGATCTCAGTCTCATGTGTGCCGATCTCGCGCTGCGACTGCTCGCTCGCGGCCCTGTACTGCTCGATGAGCGCGCGCCTGCTCTGCTCGTCGCCCTGCATCTGAGCGCGCAGGCTCTCCAAGCTCGCGAGCGACTTTTCCGTCGTCTCGCGCTCGGCGGCATAGCCTGCGAGTACGCTCTTTTTCTCGGCGATCTCGTCGCCGAGGCGCGAGGTCGAACGCAGCAGCTCGCTCTGGCCGGAAAGGCTCTTTTCCGCCTGTGCACGCAGCTCACCCGCTTCCTTCTCCTGCGAAAGCGCGAGCGCTTCCTTTTCCTCCGCCACGCGCTTCACTTCGCCGCGGCGGCGCGCGATGGTCTCGCGCTCAGTATCCAAACTCTCGAGCCGCTCGCGCAGCGACGAGAGCAATAAGTCATAATGATTTTTATCGCCCTGCAATTTGAGCACGGCGTCCTCCGCCGCGCGCTGCTGGCCCTGTGCGACCTCCAGCTCGTAGCGCGCTTTGGCAAGCTCGCGCTTGGCGTCCTCGGCGGCCTTGGCGGCAAGGTCGAGCTTTTCGGCAAGGCTGCCGCGCCGCGCCGTCAGCTCGCGCAGCTCGCCTGCGCGGCTCAGAATGCCTGCGCTGCGAGAGATCGAGCCGCCCGTCATCGAGCCGCCGCGGTTCAAAACCTGGCCGTCGAGCGTCACGATGCGGAACGCGTTCGAAAACCGGCGCGAGATCGTGATGCCGCAGTCAAGGTCCTCGACCACGACCGTGCGGCCGAGCAGATTCTTGAAAATGCCGTCGTATTCGCGGTCGTATTCCACCAGCTCGCTCGCAAGGCCGACGTAGCCGTACTCGTTCTGCACGCGCGCATCGCGCAACGCCTCGCCGCGGATCGACGAGAGCGGCAGGAACGTCGCGCGTCCGCCGTCGCGCTGCTTTAAGAGTTGGATGGCGCTCTTCGCGTCCTCCTCGCGCTCGACGACGATGTTCTGCAAGCCCGCGCCGAGCGCGATCTCGATCGCGACGGCGTATTTTTTGCCGACCTTCATCAGGTTGGCGACCGGCCCGCGCACGCCGCGCAGCGCCTTGCGCTCCGACGCCTGCATGACCGTGCGCACCGCCTTGTTGAAGCCCTCGTACTCCTTTTCCATCGCGTCGGCTTCCTCCTGCGCGGTCTCGAGCGCCTTGCGGTTCTCCGCAGCGCTTTTGCGCGTTTCGGAAAGCTGAGCCTCCCCGCTCTCCTGCTCGGCGGCGATGGCGCTCTCGCGCTCGTCCATTTCAGAAAGCGTCGAGCGCAGGGCGGCGACCTCGGCGCGGCTGTCCGCCGCGGCGGACAGGGCGAGCGCCTCGCGCCCGCGCAGGGTCTCGGCCTCGCTCGCGGCCTCGCCCGCGTTTTTCGACAGCTCCTCCGCCTGCTTGAGCAGCGAAGAAAGCGCCGTTTCGACTTCGTTTTTGCTTCTCTCCAGCTCTTCGATACGCGCGCGCTGCTGCGCAATCTGCGCATCCATTGATCCCACGCGGTCAGACTGGCTTCTGAGTTCCTCCTCCACGCGCGCGATGTTCTCTTCGTTGTGTGCGATGCCCGTTTGCAGCACCGCGACGGCAGATTCCTGCTCTTTGACCTGCGCGTCGAGCTCGGAAAGCTGCGCGCGCTTTTCCTCCTGCGCGATGTCGTTCTCGTGGATGCGCGCGGAGAACTGCTCGGACGCAGCGTACAGCGCCTCTAAGTCCGCGTTCGCCTTTTTGAGCTCCTCGCGCGCAAGGGCAAGGTCGGTGTCGAGCTTGATGGCGTTCGTCTTGAGCGTTTCCAGATTTTCAAGCCACACGGAAATTTCCAAAAGGCGCAGTTCGTCGCGGTAGATAAGATACTGCTTCGCCGTCTCTGCCTGCGCACGCAGGGGTTCGACCTGCAATTCCAGCTCGGCGATCTTGTCGTTGATGCGCACTAAGTTTTCTTCCGTGCGCTCCAATTTACGTTCCGTCTCCTCCTTGCGGTAGCGGAAGCGCGAAATGCCCGCCGCCTCTTCAAAGATCTCGCGGCGGTCGCCGCTCTTCTGCGAGAGTATTTCGTCGATGCGGCCCTGACCGATGATGGAATAGCCCTCGCGGCCCATGCCGGTGTCCATGAAGAGCTCATTTACGTCACGAAGTCGGACGGACTGCTTGTTGATATAGTATTCCGATTCGCCGCTGCGGTAGTACCGGCGCGTGACGGCGACCTCGGTCTCCTCCATGCCGGGGAAGATGTGCTCGGTGTTGTCGAGCACGAGCGTCACCTGCGCAAAGCCCATCTGGTTGCGCGTTTCCGTGCCGCCGAAAATGACATCCTCCATCTTCACGCCGCGCAGCGACTTGCTCGACTGCTCGCCCATGACCCAGCGAATGGCGTCCGAAATATTCGATTTGCCGCTTCCGTTCGGCCCGACGATGGCGGTGATGTCCTCACCGAAGTTGAGCACCGTCTTGTCCGGGAAGCTCTTGAACCCTTGGATCTCCAATGCCTTTAAGTACACGAGCGATATCCTCCTTGGAAAAAGGCGTCATCCCCCACGATAAGGGTATAATGACACATTTTGACTAATACTATATACCATTTTTCCGCCGTCTTTTCAAGTGGATTCGATGAACAAAGCGCAAAAAGACGCCCGAAGGCGTCTAAAACTGTCGAAAAACCCCTAACGGGTTTTTCCGACAAACTTTTTCAGTCTGCTGCGCGCACGAGTTGTTCGTCTACGGCGAACAATTCGCACACTTGCAGCCTGAGTTGTATTTTCTGTCAGGTACACGCCCCGACAGAAAATGATTTAACTCTATTTGCCGACTTCCATCGGCAAACTCTGCGAGGCTTTTT
>QWCN01006235.1_pt1 | contig 28154 bp, 24 predicted proteins | sample 1972711 | NCBI WGS metagenome assembly QWCN01 (sample SAMN09866707, study PRJNA288562) | Human gut metagenome isolate term1_stool, whole genome shotgun sequencing... | isolation source: gut | host: Homo sapiens | place: USA: California
CAGAACGCCGCCTGGAAAAGCACGGTGGAGCCCCTCGGGGACAACGCCTACCGCATCGTGCTCGAAGCGTCGATTCCACAACCCTATCACATGTACGACATGGGCCCCTACGAAGGAGGCCCCAATGCAACCGCCATCGTCTTCACACCCGGCGATGGCGTCACGCTCGAAGGCGGCGTACAACAGCTTTCGACCCCTCACCGTTATTACGACACGACGTTCGGGATGGAGATCGGGACTTTCTCCGGCAAGGCCCGTTTCGCACAGCGGGTGAAACTCTCCGTACCGGAATCCTCCGTCAAAGCCCGGATCGAATGGATGCTCTGCGACGACACGAGCTGCATGCCCCCCGACGATACGGAAATGACCATAGCCATCTCCGCAGGCACGACGCCGGCAGATACGGCGGCAGCAGTTACGGCGGAGCCTGAAAAAGACCCGGCAGCGGAAGCGGCTCCCGCGCAGGCAGACACCACCGTACAGGCAGTCGCCCCCGCGCAGAAAGACGCCGCAGGAGCCGGTTCGATATGGGCGCTGATTATCGAGGCGATACTCTGGGGATTCGCGGCGCTGCTGACCCCCTGCGTGTTCCCCATGGTGCCGATGACCGTTTCGTTCTTCATGAAGAGCGCAGGAAGCCCCGCCATGGGACGAATACGCGCCGGCATGTACGGATTCTTCATCGTGGCCCTCTACACCCTCCCCATCGCAGCAATCATCCTCATCACGCGCATCCTGGGCGGAGACGCCGTGACGGCCGACATATTCAACTGGCTGGCGACGCACTGGCTGCCGAACATCCTCTTCTTCCTCGTGTTCATGCTCTTCGCCGCATCCTTCTTCGGGGCCTTCGAGATCACAATGCCATCGTGGATGGTCAACAAAACCGACTCTAAAGCCGACTCTAAAGGACTGGCAGGCATCTTCTTCATGGCCCTGACACTCGTGCTGGTGTCGTTCTCATGCACGGGACCCATCGTAGGATCGGTGCTCATCAAATCCACCGCCGGGGAGTTCTGGACCCCGATCATCACCATGCTGGCTTTCTCCCTGGCATTCGCACTCCCCTTCACGCTGTTCGCCTTCTTCCCCGCCATGCTCAAAAAGCTGCCAAAGAGCGGAGGATGGCTCAACTCGGTGAAGGTCGTGCTCGGATTCATCGAGGTGGCGCTCGGTATGAAATTCCTCTCCGTAGCAGACCAGACCTATCACTGGGGGCTGCTCGACCGAGAGATATACCTCGCCGTGTGGATCGTCACATTTTCCCTGCTGGGGCTCTATCTGCTGGGAAAGATTAAGTTCGCACACGACAGCGACACGCCCTATCTGAGTGTGGGGCGGCTGGCGCTGGCCATCCTGACGTTCTCCTTCGTAGTATACCTGATCCCCGGCATGTGGGGAGCTCCCCTCAAAGGGCTCTCGGGATACCTCCCGCCACTGCACACGCAGGATTTCGTCGCCGGACAGGCTGGTACGGCCGCGACCGGGAACGCAGATGCGCGCATGACGCTGACCGTCGACGGACGAAAACCCAAGTACAGCGAATTCCTGCACCTGCCCCACAGCCTCGAGGGATTCTTCGACCTGTCCGAAGCCCAGGCTTATGCCGCGAAGGTCAACAAGCCCCTGTTCATCGACTTCACAGGGCACGGATGCGTGAACTGCCGCGAGATGGAGGCGCGCGTATGGTCCGATCCCCAGGTGTTGGACATACTACGCAACGACTACGTCATCGTTGCGCTATTTTCCGACGACAAGAAACCTTCGGGGTAAATGCACAGCCCTACTACGTCCTGCAGGGACGCGACGGAAAAGTGTTAGTCCCCCCGCGCGGGTACGACCTAAGCGTGCCCGGATTCGTCGAGTTCCTCCGCAGCGGCATCGAGGCCTACAACAAGCAGCAATAACACCGCATCCCGGGAGCGTTTTTACAGCCTGGCACAAACGAAAATGCCCGCACGATTTACGTGCGGGCATTTTCAATTCCGGAGGAGCGGTCATTTCGGCTCCTTCGCGGTCTCGGCAAACGCCGATTTTACCTCCTGCTCCCGCTGTTGGCGCTCTTTTGCCGTGGGAGCTTCACCCTCTTTGACCATCGCGTCGATGTTACGCTCGAATTTCTCCTCGCAAGGGGTGCATGTCGTCTCTTTGTTCTCTTTCATGGCTTCGAAGAATTTTATGCATTACGGTCCTTTCCCTGCAAATTGCGCGCCGCGGTCGTCTCCGCCCGATCCTGCACAGACCTCTGCATCCGGCTTTTCACAAAACAAACCCGCCGCATAGCCTAAAGATACGAAATAAACGGCTTCCTGATAACCCGGATGCCGATTTTCCGCCGATTTTTCGTACCTTTATCCAAAACCAGGCACCCCGCGGGCTGCCACTATCCACACGCCATGATAATACGCAAATCGCCGCTTCCGCCCCATTCGATCCTCTCGCAGTACACGGCCGATTACACCGACTGCTTCCGGGGAGAATTTCCCGGCACGGAACGTATCCCGCCAGAGAAACTCATGGCCGCATTCTGGACGACGATGCCCGGCTGGCTGGCATTTCTTTTCAAACTCCGCAACCTGCTGGTCAGGCCCTTCGGGTTGAAGACCGAGACCGACAGCAACCGGGAAGCGCTGAAAGAGGCGCTGGAAAATGGCAAGGGATACGGCATGATGACCGTCGTTGCCAAAACGGCGGACGAGATGGTCGTCAGCCTCGACGACAAACACCTGAAAGCCTGGTTCTCGGTCTGCATCGAAAACCCGAGCATTTACCTCAGTACGCTGGTGCAATACCACAACAAACTGGGAGTCGCCTATTTCACGCTGATCCGCCCGTTCCACAAAATCGTCGTGAAAAGCATGTTCCGGGCAGTGATGCGGACACCGGAGCTTCTGATAAAGAAAGAGGCGCCTATTAAAATTCAATTATTTATCCTCGGAGAATGGACAAATAATGTTCCAGACTCTCCGTTACGACATCCTCAACGAACTCCACGAAAGCCGTGTTATCGCCCGACGATGCCTGTTCCAACGCCTGATAATAGCGCAGGCGCGTATCGTTGTCTCCCTTGATATTGGCAATCGGATAACCGTGCTGTATCAGAATCAGATTCATCACAAGGCGGGCAGTACGTCCGTTACCGTCAATGAACGGGTGGATAGACACGAATTTTTCGTGCATATTGGCCGCCAGCACAACCGGGTGCATCGTATCCTTATTCTGCTCATACCAGCGAAACAACTCCTCCATCATCGGCCCTAACAGATAGGGCTGGGGTGGAATGTGGCGGCTACCGCTGATTATCACGGGAACACTCCGATAGCGTCCGGCATTCTCCTTGTCGATGCTGTGCAGAACGATGGCATGAATATCTTTCAGCACGCTCTCCGTAACGGGTACGTTATTCCGGACAATATCTTTCACGAAATCAATCGCTTCCTTGTGATTGATCGCTTCCAGATGCTCACGCATGCCTTTCCCGGCAATGGTGATGCCTTTGTTCACCACCAATTCCGTTTCATTCAGCGTCAGCGTATTGCCCTCGATGCGGTTGCTGTCATACGTATACTCGATCTCCAATGCTTCCGTAATCCGGTAGTTCTCATTGGCCCGGTAGCGATTCAGTTCCGCGAGCAGCGCATCAATATGTGTCAACTTATCAGTCATCGTACAAATATAGCGAAAATTCGGTTAGAACGAGCGGGGAGGACTTAAATGCCCTCACCCGCCTATGACCACAATATCCGAACCACGTATCCGAAGAATACCTTGTAGAACAGCCGTATCATATCCAAACGGTTTTTACTCGACAAACCACCTGTACTCGGGTTCTCCTATCAGAGCTTTTGCCACTCCTTCCGTGAATACCGTCGCATTCCGGCTTCTTGCGAGAAACGAATCGATGTAGCTGGACTTATTGGCCCCGGTAAAGAGGTTAAACACCCTCCATAGGTCAATCTCCCGCTGCTTGTCGCATGCAAACGCCGTGTCGTTATAATAGGCCCTCGCAATGGTGTTCAGATGGCAGTCCGTGAATTCAAACTCCGGGAGTTGCTTACGCTGTGCAGGCGGGAGGAACTGATACAACCGTGCCTTTCCCACCATCTGCGCGAACTGACTTTCCGACATGGAGGTATCGAGCAATGCCCGCATCCGCTCCAAATGCCGCCTGGCATTGTAGCTTACGATCAGCTCCGTAATCTTGGCTGTCAACTCCTGCGTGTTCGTCACCCGCATCTCTCCGGCCAGTCCGTCCGTCGCCACACACATATTGCAACACACCATGTTCTTGAACCCGATAAAGACTTTGAATTTCTCAAAGCCTTTCTTACTGTAAAGGTTCTCCTGGTTATAGGCCCTTACACCTCCTACGGTCAGGTTGAGCCTGCATCCGTCGATAACCTCCGTTACGGCGGGTATCTCGATGCAGAACATCATCCGCTCGTAATAGATGGTCTTGTCCTCGTCGGTAAGGTCCTTTACGGCCTTGTGGATGGCTTCGGGAGTCCGTCCCTTGACGATATGGCTCACCCGGATTTCGGGCTCCTCTACCGTACAGCTTCGGAACATCCGCTGCGCACATTCCCACATGGTTTCGATGAACTGATTGTGCGAGATGGTCACCTCGTTGTCCTTAGAGAACACCGGGGTAATGCAGTCGTTCTGGAGGTGGCTGAGTGTAACAGCCTTGGTATTGGCCTCGATGAAAGGCTTGCGGGGCTGTTCTGCGGGAGTTTCCCGGAACGGGGATTCCTCTTGCTCCTCGAACGAGGGCGAGGGAATAATCAGCTGTGTTGCGTCCCGTGCATCTTCACGGAGCGTAAAGGGCAGTACGTTATTGTGCGGTTCTGGCCGCAGGATAGCTTGTTCCATAGTTTACGGAGGGTTGGGTTCGACATTGGTTGCACCAGCCGAGAATCTGCATCCCGACTTGTTCCGTAAGCGGAAATTCCGCCTTTCCGGCGAAAAGCTCCGTGCGGTCCTTGGAAGCCAGCGCATAATGTTTCATGTTGACATCGAATACGATGGTAAACTCGTAGTCTACATTATCCCGCTGTACGGCTTTAAGCCCCACTTTCTCGGGGATCATCTTCCCGTTGCGCTCGTTGAGCACGTACTCCTGCTTGCTTCGCATCGTACAAATCACATGGCACGAGGAGTTGAGAATCCGCTGGATAAAGGCGTTCTGCCGGGGCGTGACCTTGGCCCAGTTGGCGAAGGAGTTGCCTTGCAGATTGGCGTGGAAATCCAGCAGGTAATCCCAGCAATGGGAGATGCTGTCGATGATGATGACCTCCATACCAGCACTTTCGCAGATACCGATGGCATCGATGTATTTCTCGGGATTGTAAGGCTCCGAGAGGGAGAGCACGTTGTAGGCTCCCAAGTGGGCATAGAGGTCCGCACTCCCGTTCTCGGTGTCAATGACGGCGATTTTGGACCAGTCGGAGGTCATGCCGTGGGCGATAAGGAGCGACGAATAGGTCTTGCCCGAACCCGAGGCTCCTTGCAGGGCCAACCGCATTTTGGCTGCCCGGCGTTGTGAATGACGTAATTGCATGATGAAATTGAATGAATATCGGTTGAACTCGTAATAGCATAATTAAAAGGCCGCTCCCCCGGAATTGGAGGAACAGCCTTTCGGTGGAGAGAGGGATAGGGTTACAGCGTGGCAACCGTGGTGAACTGCGGGTTGTCCCCTGCATTGTGAAGCAGGAGAAACTGCTCGCCGCTCTCCTCGGAGATCACCTCCGAAACGACGGGATGATCGAGCGGTTCTGCGGGATACTTCGAGGTTATGGCGCCCGCCTTATCGCCATATCCGAAGAAATACTTTCCCGTCTGCTCGTTGCGGATGATACGGATTTGCAGGATACCTTTCCACTCCTTAAACTCGTCGAGGGTGAAGGTCCGCAGGAATTTGAGTGTGTTTGTCATAGCCATAAATATTTAGATTCGACAATACGCGGGAATAATATATTATCCCCGGAGGATAGCCGGGGTCGCACCCCAATCCCGCAAAGCGGGGGGGGGTATTCGGGGAATATCCTGCGCTCGAACAAGTGCGGGGAGTTGCAAAAAAATTTTGTGGTAAAAATTTGGCTTAGCTTAACCTTGTAATATCATTAATAACATCATCATATTACTATTTATCGGTATCTCCACTATACAACATCCGCATTTCTCTCCCATTATGATAGGAAAGTTGAATTTAGGGCAGAATTTATGAAGAAATCACACGACTTTTTCGGTGAAAAAAGCAGGATATTGGCAGATGATATTACAGTTAAGGAGCAGATATAGTTACTCCATATTTAATAGTTTATTCTACGAGGAACCGAATTTAGGTGATAATATGGCCGGGGAAAAACAATCCTGCCTACTCACTTACTTTGTTAATTTATATACAAGTAAATGAGTATGACTATTGTAGTGACTGCTTTTCTACAAAGGTTAATCGCCCATTTATTGTAGCATAAATATATATTGAATCTTGATTGAAATATTGGTAAAGCGAATCGAGTTTAAAATTCATTTATTCTGCTTGTAATATTCTTTCAGAATATTGCCTCCTGTTATCCAGCCATTTGATAAACATAGTAGAATCGGTTGGATTGATATTGCTACGGGTTGCATGTCTATCGTCGCAACCAAACATCAGCGACACGATTGATAGGTACAGAGAATGTTTCAGTTCTCAAAATAGGTTAATGCTCTCGGTTTTAGCAAATGTCGAATTTTACTCAAAGGCAATGTAACTCTTTGCGTCCCGTCGGCATAACATCCTATACTGTACAAGTCATAGATGAACATAATTCCCTGCGGTAAGAGGGCAAGATTCCGAGGAATAAAGTCCGCTCCATAACCGTATTGAGGATACAATTGGTCATTTATCATGCAAAGTAATTCATTGTCCAATGGATCATCCGTTTCAATGACGTGAAATAAATCTTGTAATGTAATTTTGTTTCCTGTTCGTAAATCATAGCATTGACATTGACTATATTCGTATGGATGTGGACCTCCACCATAATAATATTGTTGGATAAAAAATGATAAAACTTTATTGTGGCTAATCTTCACTCCTGAATAAGTCGTATCCCAATTTGGGGATTCTGTATGATAATCGAGCTCAAACACTTCTTTCTCGTAATGTCGTTGCGCTTGCTCCAACGGCATAGGGTATTTGACGTTGAAAAAATCTTGAATCATCTGTTCCTTTATTCGTTTGATCGCAGGTATGTCATTTGTGGGATAGACGAATTGGTAAACAAAATCGAGAATTGCTCCGTCTCTGAATGTCTGTCCGTATTTCTGGACCATTACCGTGTCAAATGATATTTTGGAACTGTTCTGCGAATAAGCTCTGTTAATTGTCAAAACAATCCCTAACACCCCTAAAATCATTAACAAATTTTTCATCATCATATCTCGGAGACAAACTTTTCTGAAAAAGTATATAATTATAGCACTACAAAGTAAGTGAATAAATCTATCTTATTTATCGAGTTTCTGCATCACTCCTCCACACTTGGGACACACGGGATTATCTTCGCTCCACTCCTCGACATTCTTTGAACCGCACCACATGCAGAAAGGTTCATCGGGGACATATTCCCAAATAGATTTCCATGTAGTCGTTGACATATCAGGCACACCTTTTAGATATGAATTATCACACAGTCTTTTACAATCCTTGCAGGCAAAGGAGGTGAATCTGGCTAATGGTGTGCCATCTTCCCAACGATGGCCTACGCAGGAATCAGAGTAGCCGCAGGTAAGGCAGTAAAAATAAGCAGATTGCATCAGTAGAATATGTTATATTACTCGCTACTAAAACTTTACTTGTACTGCTCCCGTTCGCAAAAGTTCTTTCATTTCAGAACTTAGAGGCATTGTATCCATCTTACGATAAGTGATGTCTAAAATGCATGGTCTATCATTACTATCCTGATAAAATGTAATTGTTATTGGCAAACCATGCTCATCAATAATCTCCGGAACTCTCTGTACACCATCACAATAAAATTGTTCTTGACGACATAATGCATATCTCATTTTACCATTATCAGGAACAAATGTAATACGCATCAAATTAACATCATTATACGCGGTTATTTCGGTTATTTCTATCTGTTTAAGAATTGCAGAAAGCATTATTTGCTCGATAGGTTCTTCTCCATATAATACATCAAGAGATGCAGGACGAAAATATTCCTCATATTGATTTTTGTAAGATTCCCAATCGCAATCGTCATACGTTGTGCGTAGAGAATCCATATACATCATACGAGATTGCGCATTACTCCACCGTTTTATAGGAGGGACAGAATCTCTTATAGAGGATAAGCATTGAGGATCGCCAGTTTTTATAAATTGCACTATTGCATCAACAATGGATATACATTCATTTGGATAATGGCAAATTTGAAATTCAGCAAATCTTACTACAAAAATTTCGCAGTCTCTAAAAAATTCATTTCGAAGATCATCCTTACCAGATATTTGATGTATTGGATCGCCAGTTTGTAAATCATAAGGCTCGTCAATTTCAATATCAATATATGCAATACCATCTATATCTAACAATATATCAGGAAAGAATGGCCCAATCTTCGTATCACCCTTTATATATGACGGATATCTTATACGAAAATATCTTAATAGTTTTTCCTCAAATACCCCCTTTTTAGGATTACACTCATAAGTATAATCAGCCATTGGCTCAATTTTTTCCCGCCATAAATCTTTATAAATATTACTCAAATTATTAAAAATAATGCTATAATCATGTTGCAACTGTTCCTTATATGTATTAAGACGAGCCTCATAATCTTCTAACTTTTGTTGTAGTAATTCTTCACACTCCTTAAATGAATAAGGTTCATATTTATCAATTGTATACCAATCTATTTCCAGTAAAAAATATATTGCCAATATGATTGCAAGAGTAGCACTTATAATTTGTGCAGTGGGTAAACCAAATAAGGGCCACGCAACCAATGTAATAGTTGATACAACTATTAGAATGAGATAAAATCCAACCCACAGTTTATGCCAATTTATTCCTTTTGCTGTATAGTATCGTCCTTTACTAATGTTCTGCAGACTTGGCTTTGGTTCATTAAATTTAGGTATCTCAAATCCATATTTTTCCTGTGCTATTAATAAAAGTTTATCTTTTATGACTCCCTTGTTATCTGAATGAAGATAATAATGTAAAGAACAAGGATATATTAGAATAGGATACGAAGCATTAACAACTGACCTCTTGTCAGAAGAAAATTCATCAGGTATTGGGGTTTCCACACTTGAAAGCAACATAATATCTTTCATTACTTTGGCAAGTAAATCTGCCTCATAACAACTATTCATACTATCCCCAAACACCCGCCCAACTCCTTTCGGGTAACTATAAAAAGAAAGTGTGGAGTTGTTAGTTTATTTACGTGGAGGTTCTGGAATACCTTGACTGAAATAAACAATACCCCACACTTGGGCAGTATATCGGGAATGATATAGCTACACAAGTGATGAGTGTTTGTATTGCCTATCCCTCAGTTATTGAAATTTTCCAGATTCCCACGTAAGGATAAAAGCTAAACACTTTCATCAATCAATATGTTGCTACCCATCGGATAGCATCACAAAGTTAGAAAATGTTTCTTAAAATACAACGCACTCGCGGGGTATTGTAGAAGCAAATGTCGGTTAAAAGTTTCTGAAAATCAAGATTGACCTTATAGAATGTTTATCATAACTTTCGGGGAAATGTTGACTATGATATTTATCGAGTTCTACAAAAAAGGTCCACCTTTTATGGCAGGCCCTTACCTATAAAGCAAATTAAGCCAAAACTCATTTTTCCTAATATTTACATATAAAAGTATATGAAATATGAGTCATTTCAATTTCATAACACTCCCGGCCAATGTAAACTTACTGATAACATGAGGTATTTCCACAGGATCTTTACCCAGATATTTCTGTGACTGATAATCCACTACCCGATAATAATTCTCACCAGTCCGGTTATCTTTACAGCGTTTGAGGGTACAAAAACTTTGCAGATAGCTGATTGCCGTGGCAGGCTTTTCAAAAATTTTCAACCCCGACGCATTGAATATAGCAATCATCAATTCATAAATTTTTTCTCTGGAATAACGCTCTCCCGGTTTGAAATAATTCTCCACAAGGGCACGGAATGGATGCTCTCGCTCTAATGCATTAAATAGTACGGCATTATAAAAGCCATTATACCACTTATTATCCTTATTTCTCTTGTCAGACAATGTATCTACGAGGTATTCATGCGGTGCATATTCCATTAGTTGATGAAAGCGTGATATAAAACGTTTTAACTCTCTGGATACGCTCCGTTCGGCACGTACTGTCAAGTCCTCGCTCATACTCCCATCAGCAATACGCTCTTTCATTAATTTTACACACTCGTCGATATTAGCATTTTGAATAGCCTTAAACTCGTCATCTACTACAATCTCTGCGGCTCGTTGGTCCTTCGAATACGAGTCATTAGCAAGCGTATGTCCGAGGATTTCACAATCCTCCTCTAATGCAGCGACAATAGCTGTTGCATCAGAATATAGTTGCGAGCGCAGACGCACAAACTCATCAAAAGCGTCTATATTAAGATATGAAACAGCCAGATTATTTTCAATATCATGGCGCACCAATGTAATCGGAGTGCTTCCGCCATAAGAAACATGCCATCCGGAAATCTGGTTAGCAACAGCCCGAACCACATTAGCTTGCAGTACGTCATTATAATTTTCCACTCCGAAGTTCATCTGATTAATAATCTCAATAATCCACTTTGCACAAGCTATATTATGCTGCTTATCGAAATTTTTCTCCCATACTTTCCTGGACTGAATATCATAAATGAACCGTTCACTCAAAAGCCCCTCCTTATGACGACATCGACCAGCTATCTGCAACAATTTCTCGGGAGATAACAACGTATAAAGGTATCTTGTATCAGACACAGATATAAGATGATACCTGTCCTCGATATCTATACCTGTAAAATAGGTACAGGTCAGAAAGGTAATTTGTTTGGTTAGATGCGTCCCTATATTCTCTTGCGGATAATACTCCCCCGCTTGCTGTTCACTTTGACTGCTACACCATATTTCGCACTTTTCCTTCAATTCATCCGGCAGCAATTCGATAATTATTCGCATGGAAGAAACCGTATTGTAGGCTACGACTATTTTATCCTCCGGATGCTGTCGTATGGTTCTTTCCAATGTAGCGGCCACAGTTTTAAGGATATTTGTCGACTGTATCATCTTAATCGGCCGACGCATAAACTGTTCGTATTTTACATCAATCAAAGGCAGATCAGCCAATCGGGGATCGGAGAACGGACGGATAGTCGCCGATACCAAACAGCGGCTACGTTCGGGGAATCTGAAGAAATAGTCAATTACATTCTCCAATGCCGGACGATATACACCGTCTGTCTGATAACTGTCAATTTCATCGACCATAATGTGCCATTTCTCCAAATTCTGCGGCAAATATTCCATCAACCGTGGTAAGCTGTCAGCGACTACCAGAATCTTTTTATAAGGAATTTTCTTGTTACTCAAATAAGCACGGATATTTCGGGAGGTCACGTTCTTAATGTCCCCTACCTCGCTACCGACATAAAGATACCTTTTCGTACCGTCCTCGGTTATTCCCTTGCAATACTTGCCATAGGCCAGACTCCTTGTAGGACAAACTACGATACAATTATTTTCCGCATCCAAGGCCAAAGTGGTAGCTCCGATACCTGTAACATTCTTTTTAATGATGCCATACGGCAACTGCCGGAATACCTCACTGAATCTCTTGGTATTATCCTTTATAAGAACCTCCAAAGAATCCAATCTGTTCTTCTCGGTTTCGTTCGGATGCAAACGATATACTACACCGGGAACATCCAACACCTCCGCATTGTTGATCGTGCACTTAACAACAACGCCATCCTTTTCCTCCGTATCAAACTGATAGCGGGGATCGTCAATACGCTTGGCTTCAGCAGACAGCGTGCAAAGCACTAAAACCTTTCGTCCTGCTTCCATCTTTGAAATAAATTACGTTCCGCATTCTCCCTTACGGAACTATTCGAAAGAATTGCCTGCGCTCTCACCGCAGACAATCCAACTATTCGGACACTCTCAACTACAATCGAGAATGTCGCGTAAAGGCTTTATAGCCTTATTCAGATATTTACAAGATAAGCAAAATTTCCGAAATTTCCAAATATTTCAGCAACTATTTTGCTGACAATCAGCACTTTTATCATCATCGAGCACCTTCTCCAGCCGTCCGATATGATTGCTGATGTTCTTGTTCAGAACTTGCGCATAGGAGCGCTGGGTAACTGAAATATCGGAGTGTCCGAGCAGTTTGCTCACCACCTCGATAGGTACATCGTTATAGAGCAGAATGGTCGTGGCAAAGGTTTTCCGGGCCGTGTGGTGCGTCAATTTCTTGTCGATACCTACTACATCCGCAATTTCCCGCAGATAGGAATTGACCTTTTGATTGGAGATACGCGGCTGGATATAATCATCCGTACTATTGAGTTCACGGAACCAGGCTATCAGTTTCTCAGCCTGCGGGAGCAACGGAACGGAAACCTCCCGGTCCGTCTTTTGACGAACAAGCGTGATCCAATTCCTGCCGTCAAATCCTTTCGTGATATGCTTCGGTTGCAACGCCTGCGCTTCATGGTAGGCAAGCCCCGTATAGACCGAGAAGAGGTAGATGTTCTTCACCGTTTCCAGCCGTTCTTGTGCGAAATGGTGATGCTCCAGCTTATGCAGTTCCTCCTGCGTGAGAAATACCAGCCGTTTACGCTCTTTTAAGGGCCTGTATTCGACGAACGGGTCCTGCTGGATATAGTTGCACTTAAAAGCATAAGTGACCATCTGACGCACCCGCTGCATGATTTTATTGATGGTGATGGCTTTCAGACCTTGCACTATGAGTGCTTCTTCGAACTGCTTTACAAAGCGATAGTCCACGTTCCGGATGGGAATGTCCTGCATGTTATACGAGGTGCGGATATACCGCTCTACATGGGCGAAAACCTCCCGGAATTTCTGCAATGTCGCAGGTGAATACTCTTTGCCTACGAGTTGCTCCATCTTGTTCAGACGGTCCCGGAAAATCCCGCACAACGTATGTTCCTCCACCGTCTTGTGCTTGTAGATCGAGTAGATTTCAGCCAGCGATACATTCCCGTCCGCTTCGTACAATTTACGCTCGATGCCTTTGAGTTCGATAGTGATATCCTGCAAGCGGCGGTTAATCAGCACGGCATCTTCCGAGCTTCCACGGACACATTGAGCGTCTTTGTCCCACAAGTCAGGTGTTACATAAAGTCCCGTCGAAAATTGCTGGCGTTCTGTACCGTCAGTCGTTAACTTGCAGTAAATCGGGGCTGTACCCCGGCGATTTTTCTTAAATTCGTAGAGATAATAAGTGATTCTCAGTATTTCAACCATAGTCAGCAGATCGTTTTCATAACCCGCTGGAATACTTTTCATTACAAGTCTGGAATACAACTTTTGCCCGAAAGCGAATTGTATTCCAACGAACCCCTAAAATGCCCCGATTTTGGACGATTGTTAAAATATCTTAAAATATAGCAATTTTGTTTAGTTGCTGATTATAAGACACTTAACCATTTTACAGGGCATAAAATTAGGGGCCAAACATTGCTGTTTAGCCCCTTTGGTAGCGGGAGAAGGACTCGAACCTTCGACCTTCGGGTTATGAGCCCGACGAGCTGCCAACTGCTCCATCCCGCGATATATTTTTCAGATAAGATCTATAATTAATTTCAGCAAAATCCGCTCGGCAAGCGACCTGTCGCCTATCTGTCAACCGATTACGACCTCAAATTATTTTATGGCCGAAACCACAATCTCCGCCAGATCGCGGATTTCGCCTTTCGTCCCGCGCCCGAGGGCCTTCTTGCAGAGCGGACACGCCGTCACGATCACTTCGGCACCCGTGGCGTCGAGCTCTGCGGCGACCGACTGCGCGATGCGGACCTGCTGGCCGTCGGAGATGGCCGTATTGGCCACCGAAGAGCCGCAGCAAAGGGCGTTCTCGCGCGTCGAGGCAGGTTCGAGCAGTTCGCCCACGGCCCCGATCACGGCGCGCGGCTCGTCGTAAATGCCGCTGCCGCGCCCCAGTTCGCAGGGGTCGTGGTAAGTGAAGCGCGTAGCCCCGTGTTCCAGCGTAAGGCGGCCGGCACGGATCAGACGCAGGATGTATTCCGAGTGGTGCAGCACCTCGATACCCGGCAGGCTGTAATCCTCGCGGAAGACTTTGAGACAGATCGGACACGATGTCACCAGCGTCGTGATGCCGTGTTTGCGGAACAGTTCCTCGTTGTAACGCATCATCTTGTGCGCCGAGTCGGTCTCTCCGGCCAGTTTGAGCGGACGCCCGCAGCAGACGCCGCCTTCGCGGTCGGCCCACCAGACCTCCTCGCCCGCGGCGTCGAAGATCGTCGACATGGCCGACATCGTGCGCGGCGTCAGCAGGGTCATACAGCCCGCAAAATAGCCCACCTTGCCCTCGCCCGCGGAGCGGTCCAGCCCTTTGAAATAGCCGTATCGGCGTTCGTCGGGAACGTTGCGCATCTTGTCGCGCGAATTGATGCGCAGCGTATTGAGGTCGATGTCCACGGGACATTTCTCGACGCAGCGGCCGCACATCAGGCAGTTGTCGGCCGTCTGCAGGCGCAGCATGTTGTAGCGGCGGTCGCGCAGGAAATAGACCGACTGCACGTCGTCGATACCCAGCACGCTCTGCAACTGGCAGGGGTCGATGCAGATGCCGCAGCGCGAGCAGGCCTCGACCTGGAAATTGTCGTAGGAAGACTCCTTTTCGCCCGAGCGCAGTTTATAGTGACGTAAGAAGATCAGCGGAATTTCCGTAAAGATGTGCATGTAGCGCGAGAACGGCAGCGCCACGAAGAAGACCCCGAGACACGACGAATAGAACCACCACGCCGCGGTTTCGAGATTCATCAGCGGCATCATGCCGATATGTGCGGCCATCCACGACCCGAGCCCTCCGGTGAGGAATCCCCCGCCGCCGTACAGCGCGCACGTGGCGCTTTCGGCCACCAGGCGCGCCGGGAAGATGAACCACAGCGCCGACAAGGCCACGCGGTCGCCCAGAACGTGCTTCGTGGTGCGCCGCAGCCCCATCGCCCGGGAGTAGAAGCGCTTGCCCCAGGCCAGCGCCACGCCCGAGAGGACGAACAGCAGCAGCAGGTCCATCACGAAATCGAAGGCGGGCTTATGTTCGAGTCCCGTGCCGAAATATTTGAAAAAGACGTGTCCCTGCAACGGCACATAGCGGAAACCGAGATAGGCAATGGTCTCGATCCACCCCACGGCGATCAGCAGGAACCACCCGAAGGCCAGCGACATGTGCATGTAGCCCAGCAGGGGATTGACCCGGAAGATGCGGCGGTGGAGCAGCGACTCGCTCACCACCTCCCACGCCGCGGCCAGGGTGCGGCGCGTGGGCAGTCCGAACAGAATCCGTTTCTTGTCGGCGCGGGGCAGCAGCCAGAGCCACTTGCCCCACTTCCACGCCAGGGTGAGGAACATCACCGAGGCGCCGAGGATAAACGGTATGCAGAATGGTGCGTAGAAAGTCATCGTCAGAAATCCCCCAGTTTACGTTTGATAAGCATCACCACGCCGCGCGTGTTGATGCCCCGCGGGCACACCAGCCGGCATTTGCCGCACAGCATGCATTTGTTCATCTCCTCGTAGGCGCCCTGATACTCGCCGCGGCGCACCAGCGTATGAACCTTGCGGAAGTTGAACTCCGTGAGGTTGCCCGCCGTGCAGACCGCCGTGCAGGCCCCGCATCCGATACAGGTCTGCAGTTCGGGCATCTCGTGCAGTATCTCGTCGCTCTTGCGCAGGTTATTGCGGTCGATGTCGATGGCCCGGGGCTTGGAGATGGTATATCCGAAATTGATCGCCGCCATGATTATATCCCCACGTATTTGGCCGCGGCATCGGCCGCAGCGATTCCTTCGTTCAGCGATTCGCCGATGTTCTTGGGCGCCGAGATCGTCCCGGCGTAGAAAATGCCCTCGACGTTGCTCTTCACATTGCCCAGAAACATGTCGCGCGGGGCCATGAAGCCGCTCGGGGCGCGGTTCAGCCCGGCGCTCCCGGCAAAGGCCGCGTTGTCATCGTTGGCCCGCATGCCCACGATCAGGATCAGCATGTCGACGCTCATGCGCAGCGGACGGCCCGTCAGCGTGTCCTCGGCTTTGATCTGCACCCGTCCGTCGATCATCGGGCTGGCCTCGGAGATACGTCCGCGCAGGAAATGGATATTGTATTTCTGCTGCGCCTCGCGGTACATCTCCTCATAGCCGGGTCCGAACATGCGGATATCCATGTAGAAATTGAAGACGTCGGCCTCGGGAAAGAGCTGCTTCATCTCCATCGCCTGCTTCACGCCCGTGATGCAGCACACCTTCGAGCAGTGCTGCTGGCACACCTTCTCGTCGCGCGAGCCCACACAGTGCAGAAACGCAATGCGTTTGGGGCGCGATCCGTCGGACTTCGCCACGCGGCCCTCGTTCAGCATCCGCTCGACATCGACCGTCGTGAAGACGTTGTCGTAGATGCCGTAGCCGTACTCCTCTTTGACCGAGGCGTCGAAAAGCGTGAAGCCCGACGCCACCACCACCGAATCGCACGTCAGCGTGCGTCCGTCGGAGAGCGTCACCGAGTTCTTCGTAAAAGCCGTGACCTCAGCGGAGGTCAGCACCTCGATGCCGCACTCGTTGACCCTCCGGCGCAACTCGGTCAGCACCTCCTGCGCCGGGGTGAACGACGGGAACAGCACGTGCCATCCCCGGAGCTTGCCGCCCAGTTCGGCCTCTTTCTCGATGATCGTGGGCTCGACGCCCTGCTCCGCCAGACGCAGGGCCGTCTGCATGCCCGCGACGCCGCCGCCTATGACTATTACCTTCTTCTTCATTACTCTCTGATGTCGTAAATGGTATCCGTCGGGCAGCAGTTGACCACCGCCGACGCGGGTTTTCCGATATATTTTCCGTTGCGGCCCAGGTATTTGGCCGCGGGGTCGTATTCGACGCCCATCTTGTCGAGCAGGGGTTCCACGTCGACCTGGTGCATCTGCATCCCCAGCTCCCAGGGATCGTAGCCCAGCACCAGCCCGGCCATCTCCTCGTAGGTCAGCACCGGGATTCCGTGGCCGTTCTGGCCGTAGGTCGTGCCCTCCATCTCGGCGATGGTGTACTGCCACTTGTCGAGGAACATCGCGCAGCCGGGGCAGTTGGCAACGATGAAATCGGGTTTGTAGGGAGCCATGCTCTCCAGCTTCTTGTGCGAATTGGCGATCGAATAGCCGCGGTTGGCCTGCACGAGGTAGTTGCGGAAGCCGAAGCCGCAGCAGTGGCGGCGTTCGGGATAATCCACGCATTCGCCGCCCCACGACTCGACCATGCCGGCCAGCACATAGGGAAATTCCGATCCCCCGATGCCCGATTTCGGGAATATCTTGGCGTAGTGGCAGCCGATGTGCTCCACGACCTTCAGCGGTTCGCCCGTGACGGCGTTCACCAGCCGTTTTTTGGCCCGCGCGGCGATCTCCTCGCGGAAATGGAACACGACATCCGACGTATGGGCCAGACTCGCGGGCTTCCGGAACTCGCGTTTGGTGGCCTTATAGAGGTTCTCGCGGGCCTTCTCCTCGGTCTCGGGGAACTCGTGCCACGTGGCCAGAATCTCCGAATAGACGCCGAACGAGGTGATGCACGACGACACGAGGTTCTCGTACCCCGCCTCGGTCATCAGCGCGAACTGCCGCGCCACGACGGTCATGATGGTCTCCAGCGGCACGATGTCCGAGTGGTAGCCGATGCCCGTGCACGAAGAGTGCAGCGGGTCGTCCGTGAGGTCTTTCCCCAAATCGTTGCGCAGCATGTCGATGAAAAATTTCTCGCTCCCGGGAAAGAAATTCTGCCGGATGCAGCTGCGGGCATAATAATAGTGGTCGTCGGCGATCTCCTTCTGGTAGTCCTGCCAACTCTTTCGCTTCATCGTCATCGTTAGTAATGCTCGTTACTGTTATTCAGGAAAACATCCATCATGTACTGCTGGTCGGCGCCCTCCTCGTAACCCAGTTCACGGGCCTTGCGGTCGGAGTGCCGCTCGATGGAGTCGAACATCTCGCTGCCGCCGCTGACTTTGAAGATTTCGTTGATCTCGGCGAGCGACTCCTCGTCCAGCCGGCGCAGGGCCCCGGCACCGTGACGCATGTAGACGGGCGTGAACTGGCCGTAAACCTCCTTGTCGTTGTCGTAAATCCATTTCCAGACGGTGCCCTGCTCGGGGTGCAGTTCGGGTTTGACCAGCCGCGGAACGATGCAGTAACCCGTGCGGAGAATGTTCTCGCCGATGATGCGCTTCAGGGCCAACTGCTGACGGCCCTTCTCGCTCTCGACGAAGAAGCCCAACTTCTGCGACAGCGTGCGAAGCGCCTGGATCACATAACCCGGCGTATTGCCCCGCGGACAGCGCGGACGGCACGACATGCATTCGCCGCAGTACCAGATCGTATCGCTTTTGAGCAGCTCCTCAATGGCGTCGTCGTCGCGTGTCTGGACGATGCAGACGATCTGCCGCGGATCGTAGTTGTAGAACTCCGCCGCGGGGCAGACGCCCGTACAAACGCCGCAGTTCATGCACGCATGAAGGCCCTCCTTCATCCGCACGTCTTCCATGAGCATGTCGAAATATTTTCCCATACCTATATACAAAAAAACCTTTGCACTGCAAAGGTAGGGAATCCGCCCGAGCCGGGCGGTGGTATAAATGCGTAATTTACCGCCGTTCGTAGAGTTCGAAGGCGAAGGCGAAGGGATAGTCCTTCCCGCAGGGGAACGATTCGGACGACACCGGCCGCCAGTCGGCTTCGTCCCATGCGGGAAACACCGTATCGCCCTCGTAAGCGCGGAAAACGCGCGTCAGGTAGAATCTCCGGGCCAGCGGCAGGGCCTCGGCATAGATTTGGGCACCCCCGATCACGAACACCTCTTCGTCCTCCGGAAACAGCCGCATGGCCTCCTCCAGCGAATGCACGACCCGGCAGCCGGGAATTTCGAGCTGCCGGCGGGTGATGACGACATTGGTGCGGTTGGGCAGCGGCCGCCCGAGCGACTCGAACGTCTTGCGGCCCATGATGACCGGATGGCCCGTCGTCACGGATTTGAAATGCTTCAGGTCTTCGGAAATGTGCCACAGCAGGGCATTTTTGTCTCCGATAACGCCGTTTTCGGCAACGGCAACGATGATTGAGATCATAGGGTTCAGAATGACATCGGGGCTTTGATCGCCGGCCACGGGTCGTAGCCTTCGAGCGTGAAATCTTCGTAACGGAAGTCGAAAACCGACTTCACGGCGGGGTTCAGCCGCAGGCGCGGCAGCGGACGCGGTTCGCGCGCAAGCTGTTCGTCGACCTGCTCCAGGTGGTTCAGGTAGAGGTGCGTGTCGCCCAGCGTATGAACGAACTCGCCGGGTTTCAGGCCGCACACCTGCGCCATCATCTCGGTCAGCAGGGCGTAGGAGGCGATGTTGAACGGCACGCCCAGAAACGTGTCGGCGCTGCGTTGGTACAACTGGCACGAAAGCCGCCCTTCGGCCACATAGAACTGAAACAGCACATGACACGGCGGCAGGGCCATCGCGTCGACCTCCGCGACGTTCCACGCCGAAACGACGATGCGCCGCGACTCGGGGTTGGTGCGGATCATTTCGACGGCCTGCGCGATCTGGTCGACGGCGCCCCCGTCGGGGCGGGGCCACGAACGCCACTGGTAGCCGTAAACGTGGTTCAGGTCGCCGAAGCGGTAGCCCTCGATCGGCGACTCGACGCCCGCAGCCGCGAGGAAAGTCTCCCGGTCGACGGGCAGCACTCCGTGGCGCACGCACAGTTCGTTGTAATAGCGGTAAGCGTCGTTGTCCCAGATATGAACCCCGTTTTCGACGAGGTATTTGATATTGGTGTCCCCCTGCAGGAACCACAGCAGTTCGTGGACCACCCCTTTCAGAAAGACTTTCTTGGTCGTCAGCAGGGGGAATCCCTCCGCCAGGTCGAAGCGCATCTGATGACCGAAAACGCCTTTGGTGCCGGTTCCCGTGCGGTCGCCCCGCACGACGCCTTCGGCTTTGATCCGGCGCAGCAAATCGAGGTATTGTTTCATGATTCCAATTTTAGAAGCCGCATTTCGCCCGCCGCATCCAGCACGGCATACGAAGGACTCTTCTCCCAGCAGCCGAGGTTCACCACGTGCAGCCTCTCCTCGCGGCATTCGCACGGGAAGTGCATGTGTCCGAAGACGAAATGATCGACATCGTGCGTCGCGGCGTACTGCCGCGCGTAGTCGACCAGCGGCTCGGTGAGCGAGGCATTGAAACCGCCCCCGCGGCCGGTCCGCACAGCCTCCTCGTCGGCGGCGTTGTGCCGCTTGCGCGACTTGCCGCTCCACCAGTGGCCGAACTTCAGCGCCAGGTCGGGATGCACGCCCCACGAAAAGAGCCATTTCAGCGTCCGCGACCGGAATATCCGGTTCAGAAGTTTCAGCATCGGCTGTCCGTCGATGTTCATGTTGTCGCCGTGGGCGATAAATACTTTTCGGCCCGCAAGCGTCATCACCTGCGGGGAGGTGTGAATCTCCACCCCGCACTCGCGCGTGAGGTAGTCGCCGACCCACATGTCGTGGTTGCCCGTGAAGAAGACCACCCGCACGCCCCGGTCCGTCAGCTCGGCCAGCTTGCCCAGCGTCCGCACGAAGCCCTTGGGCGCCACGCGGCGGTATTCGAACCAGAAATCGAAGATGTCCCCGACCAGGAATATCGCCTCCGCATCGCGGGACACCGCGTCGAGCCACGCCACGAAGCGCCGTTCGACCGCCCGTGCGGATTGCTCGTCACCCGCCCCCAAATGTATGTCGGATGCGAAATAATACATAACAGATTCTATTCGGTTTATTCCACTGCAGAACGCTCTCCCGGGTTGTTCCCACGGCGTACCGCCGTGTTTGCAAATCTGACCCACCCCCGCACCCCCGCCTCGGCGGGGGCTGGAGTGCCGCAAGCGGCAAGTCGCGTTTCCGAAAGCGGATATTATTTTGTCAGTTCGTCCAGTTTCTCTTCGAGGCTCTTGCCGTAGATGTCCCGCGCAACGATCGTACCCTCCTTGTCGATCAGGAAGTTGGCCGGGAGTTTCCGCACGTTGTAGAGCCCCAGCGCCGAGGAACCGCGCCCGCGCAGGTCGCTCACCGAAACCCACGGCAACTGCTGCTCCTGAACGGCATTGATCCACAGCGGTTTCGACGTATCGATCGCCACCTGGTAGACCTCGAACCCGACGGGAGCGTCTTCGTATTTCTTATAGATCTCTTTCAGGTCGGCATTCAGCGCATTGCTCGAACCCAGCTCCGCGGACCAGAAGTCCAGCAGCACGACCTTGCCCGTGAGCGACGAAAGGCGGATTTTCTTGCCGTAGATGTCCGTCAGTTCGAGATCGGGATACCCTGCCTCGGAAATTTGCGACGTCAGGCTGTTGCGCGCGTCCATGCGCGCGATCTCGGCCAGCAGCGACGGAAGGTAGGGCGAATCGGGATAGCTCTTTTCGAGGGCCTCGGCCACCGTGCGGAAGTAGACCACATCGCTGTCGCCGTTGAACAGGTAACGGTCGCCCGGAAGACGCTGATAGAGGGCGTAAACCGCCGCCAGCGACGCTTTGTTCTCGATGATGAACCGCAGCTGCTCGCGGCGGATACGGTAGTATTCGGCCGTATACTCCTCGACCAGCGTCTTGCGTTCCTCCTCCGTGAGGTCCGGCTTGGCGAATTGTGCGGCGATGTTGTCCAACCGCTGAGCCCCCGTGACGAAAGCCTGGTAGAACTGGCGCAGCAACTCCGACTCGGCGGAACCCTCGACCGTATAGTTGCGCACGACGCTGCCCACCGAGCCGACCGTCACACGGTCGCCCCCGGCGATGAGCAGCGGAATCCGCTCGCCGTTGTAGATGACATTGTACAGGGAAGGCGTCGCGGACACCCCTTTCAGCTCGAAACGGTAGCTGCCGTCACTGCCGAGCACGGCCGAGTCGATGAGCGCCTGCTTCAGCGGAGAGGCGTTTTCCAGATAGACATTCTTCGCATCGCTGCCGATGAAACGGCCCGAAATCTTCACTTTCGACGACTGGCAGCCGCACATCAGAGCAGCGGCCGTGAGCGTCACGAAAAGCGTTTGCTTATTCATTTACGATCGTTTTCGCAGTTATTAATACACAAAGATAGCAAAAAACACAATGGTTCCAAACCCGAATAACACACGGTTCTGCCAAACCATCCGACCCCTAAAAGTGTCGTTACGACACCAAAGATACGAAAAAACCGGATGGTTCCAAATCCGAATCGCGTGCGGCTCCGTAAAACGTCCCGACCCTCTGGGGACGCGACGAAAAGGGCTGTTTATAGTCGCTTCGGAGATTGTTTAAGGCAACTTCATCAATTTGGATCGTACCTCCGGACATCCGTTTGATGTCTTTTACGATCACTTCGTTGTTCGGGTGCTCCTGGTTGTATTCGTAGCTCTTCGTACGCATGTAACGTGCCAGATTGTCCACCGTCCGCGACACCGTCCGCGGGTCGCGTTCGTCGGCCAGACTGCGGATTGCACGCTCGACATATTTGCCGTAATGTTTGAAGGTGATCCGCCCCTGCGAATAGGCCATGCGGCGGGGCGTGACGATCAACTCCTGACGCGACGGCTGCGGATAGGGTGAGTCCACATCCAACTGAAAATCAGACATGATGAAGAGGTGATCCCACAGCTTGTGGGTGAAGTCGGCCGTGTCGCGCAGCAGGGGGTTCAGATTGCCCATCACGGCGATCACGGCGCGGGCCTGGCGGCTGCGCTCGCGGCGGTCCTCGATCGCCAGCAGCGAGTCGATCATCTCCTGGATATGACGCCCGTATTCGGGCAGGTACAGCTTGCGCCGCGTGTAATTATAGTTCTTTCTCATAAATCGTATTTGCGGTCGTTTGCGTTGCTCCGATTCGTCCGCCGGACCTTCCGGCAGGGCTTTCGCAATAGACCTGTTCAGGATGTTTTTCAGGACCTTCCCCTGCGGCGGGCGAAACCCCTCGGGATTGGTTTTACGCCGCAGAAAACCCTAACTTTGGGACACAAGCAGTGCAAACCGGACATCCGGGCGCCGCCTGCCCGAGCCGAAGATCGACTTGGCAAAAGTAGGTAAAATTTCAGGAAAAACAAGCTATGGCAAAGGTTTTAATTTTGGATCACTCAAAAAGCGTGCGAAACATCCTGCGCGAACGATTGGAGTATGAAGGATTCTCGGCGGAAGCCGTTGAAGACGAGGCGACAGCTTCGGATATGTGTGAGAAGGTGCCGTTCGACCTGATCATTTCGGACACCGGATGCAAGGTCCCCGATGCCGGCATTCCGTTCATAGCCCTCTCGGCCGACGCGTCGGTCGACTCGGCGGTGGAGGCCGTGCGCAACGGCGCACAGGATTTCCTCACCAAACCCATCGACATGAACCGCCTGATGCAATCCATCCACCGCACCATCGAGAACCCCGCGCCCGCACCCGCAGCGCCCGCACCCGTCGTGCGCCGCAGCCGCCGCGCGCGTCCCGCCGAGGCCGAACACATCATCGGCATCTCGCCCGAGATCGAACACGTCCGGCAGCTGATCGACAAGGTGGCCCCGTGCGAGGCCCGCGTGCTCATCACCGGCGAGAACGGCACGGGCAAGGAGCTGGTGGCACGCTGGCTCCACGCCAAGAGTTCGCGCGCGGCGGCGCCGTTCGTCGAGGTCAACTGCGCGGCCATCCCCTCGGAACTGATCGAAAGCGAGCTTTTCGGCCACGAACGGGGTGCCTTCACCTCGGCCATCAAACAGCGCAAGGGCAAGTTCGAGCAGGCCGACGGCGGCACGCTCTTCATGGACGAGATCGGCGACATGTCGCTGGCAGCGCAGGCCAAGGTGCTGCGGGCGTTGCAGGAGAGCCGCATCAGCCGCGTGGGCGGCGACAAGGAGATCGAGGTCGACGTGCGGGTGATCGCCGCCACGAACAAGAACCTGCGCGAAGAGATCAAAAAGGGCAATTTCCGCGAGGACCTCTACCACCGCATCGGGGTGATCGTCGTGCGGGTCCCGGCGCTGCGCGAACACGCCGCCGACATCCCCACGCTGGTCGACCATTTCGTGCGCACCATCTCGGCCGAATACGGCGCGCGGCCCAAGCCCGTCGACCCGGCGGCCCTCGAGGCGCTGCGGCAGATGCCGTGGACGGGCAACATCCGCGAGTTGCGCAACGTCGTCGAACGCCTCATCGTCCTCTCCGGGGAGCGCATCACCGCCCGCGACGTGAAAGAATACTATTAAGGCCGACGCAGCAGGCACTTTTACCGTCATAGCGAAGCCCGCCGGCGTAAGGTACCGGCGGGCTTCGTCATTCCGAGCGAACGGAGTGAGCACGGGAATCTGATGGAGACGTTGCAAGGTCCCGGGCTCCAATCAGATTGCCGCGTCGGGCTTGCGCCCTCCTCGCAATGACGTAAACGGCGGGAGCGCAGAACCGGATGGAGAGCGTCCCAGCAGGCCATCGCCCCTAAAACCCGCCTCTTAGGTGGGCCGGCTCTTAGCCGGGCGGACCTACAACAGCTCCAACAACTGCGCCGGGCGGTCGACGATGTGCACAGCCCCGGCCCCGATGAGCTCCTGCCGGTCGCGGAAACCCCACGTCACGCCCGCCGAGCGCACGCCCGCAGCCGCCGCGGTCTCGATGTCCACACCCGAATCGCCGACGTAGAGCACCTCCTCACGGGCCGTGCCCGTCAGCGTCAGAATCTCCTCCACGACCGCCGGCGAGGGTTTCAGGGGCACACCGGGCCGCTGTCCGAAGACCGCTGCGAACGCCACCCCGGGGAAGAACAGCCGCACGAGTTTCTCGGTCCCGGCCTGGAACTTGTTCGACGCCACGGCCAGCGACACGCCCCGGCGCACGAGTTCGGCGACCAGCTCCGGAATCCCCGCGTAGGGCTTGGTATGGGCGTCGATATGCTCGGTGTAGTATTTCACGAAATCGGCGCGCACGGCGGCCACCGTCTCCGGCGTGCGCATCGGCTCGGGCAGGGCGCGTTCGACGAGCCGCATGATGCCGTTGCCGACGAAATGGCAGTACTCCGCATAGGAGTGTTCGGGAAGACCCCGCAGAGCCAGCACGGCGTTGCAGGCCACGGCCAGATCGCCGATGGTGTCGAGCAGCGTGCCGTCGAGGTCGAAGATGACGAGTCGGGTTTTCATTTTTTCCGTTTTATTTTCCAGCCGACCGCCGCCACGAGCAGCGACATCAGCGGCGAGACGATATTGAAGATGCAGTAAGGCATGTAGACGAACGTCGAGACGCCGAGCACCGTGGCCTGCGTCATGCCGCACGAGTTCCACGGGATCAGCACCGAGCATACCGTGGCGGAATCCTCCACCGAGCGGCTCAGCAGCCGCTCCTCCAGCCCCCGGTCGGCATAGAGGTCGCGGAAAAGCCGCCCCGAAAGGATGATCGAAATATACTGGTCGGCGGTGCAGAGGTTGAAGAAGATGCCCGCGCCGACGGTCGAGGCCACGGCCGAAAAGGTCCGGCGCACCCACCGCAGGAAGATCGCCGTCAGCGACCGCAGCATGCCGCTGCCGGTCATCACCCCGCCGAAGCACATGGCGCAGATGATGAGCCATACGGTGTTGAGCATGCCGGCCATGCCCCGCGTGGCGACGAGTTCGTCGAGCTGAGGCGTTCCCGTAGGGATGGCCGTGGGGCCGAAGCAGGTCATCAGCACCCCTTTGAACCCCGACATGAAATCCAGCTCCGCGACGCCTGCCACCCGGGCCACCGTTTCGGGCTGGGCCAGGAGCATCGCCGCGCAGGCGAAGACCGCGGCGCAGAAGAGCGTCACGATGGCCGGAAGTCTCCGGGCGATGAGTATTCCGGTGGCCAGCGGCACCACGAGGAGCCAGGGCGAGATTCGGAACGTCGCCGCCAGCGTCTCGGCATACATTTCAGCGTGGGTCGAGGCGCCGTGTTCGAGCGAGAGCCCCGCGACGGTGAATACCCCGAGTGCGACGAGCATCGACGGCACGGTGGTATAGAGCATGTAGCGGATGTGGGTGAATACCGGGACGCCGACGGTCGAGGAGGCCAGCACCGTGGTGTCGGACAACAGCGAGAGCTTGTCGCCGAAATAGGCCCCCGAAATGATGGCTCCTGCGATCCAGCCTTCGGGAAATCCCATCGCCTGCCCGACGCCCATCAGGGCTACGCCGATGGTGGCGATGGTTGTCCACGAGCTGCCGGTCATCAGCGACACCACGGCGCAGATGACGCACGATGCGACGAGGAAAAACGACGGATGGAGTATCTGCAACCCGTACCAGATCATCGTCGGGACCACGCCCGAGACCATCCACGTACCGGCGATTGCGCCGATGAGCAGCAGGATGACGATGGCCGAAGCCGATGCGCGGATGTTGTCGATAATGGCCTCTTCGAGCACGGCCCAGCGGCAGCGATAGATGCCGATGGAGAGCATCACGCAGACCGACGTTGCCGACAGCAGGGCGATCTGGCTTCCGCCGTTGATGGCGTCGCCGCCGAATGCGCGGATCACCACATACAGCAGCCCGGTCAGCACCGCCAGCGGAATGGCCGACACCCAGGGCGACGGCAGTTTTTCGGAATTTTGCTTCATCGTATTTCCGGATTGAACTTTTATGCGGGGCAAAAGTACAAAAATTCGCCGAATTTCCCAGGTTGAAAAGCCGTTAACCGCGGGCTTTGCCGCGAGGATTTACAGTCCTGTCGGAGCGCGGACGAAAGTCATTCCGAACGAACGAAAGTGAGCGTGGGAATCCGATGGAAGCGTCGTAAGGCCCCGGCTTCCAATCGGATTGCCGCGTCGCCTACGGCTCCTCGCAATGACGTAACAGCGCAAAACCGGATGAAGTGCATCCCGAAGCAACCGTCGCGCCCTGAAACCCGTCTCTCAGGCGGGGAGGAGTGTACGGTTCCGGCCTTATCGTATGCCAAATGTGTTTTTCGGGACACAACCTTTCGTTTTTTCCGTTTTTCTGCTTAACTTTGGTAGAACATCAAACGCGCAAACAGATGAACGTATTCCGCAAAGTGATCCGGTTCTATGTCGAAGGGTTCCGCGAAATGACCGTGGGACGCACCCTTTGGGCCATCATCCTCGTGAAACTTTTCATCATGTTCGCCGTGCTGAAGGTCTTCTTCTTCCCCGACCTGCTCGCAGGCAAAAGTCCCGAAGAAAAAGCCGATTACGTCCTGGAAAACCTCGCTCCCCCGGCTTCGGGAACGGAGCCCTCAATCCAATAACACCCCGCTATGCTTTCCGACTACCTATCAACCGTCGACTGGTCGCGTGCGCAATTCGCCATGACGGCCATCTACCACTGGCTGTTCGTCCCGCTGACGCTCGGGCTGGGCTTCCTGATCGCCATCATGGAGACCCTCTACGTGCGCACGAAGGACCCGTTCTGGCTCCGGACCACGAAATTCTGGATGCGCCTGTTCGGCATCAACTTCGCCATCGGCGTGGCCACGGGGCTGATCCTCGAATTCGAGTTCGGCACCAACTGGTCCAACTATTCGCACTTCGTGGGCGACATCTTCGGCGCCCCGCTGGCCATCGAGGGCATCTTCGCCTTCTTCCTCGAATCGACCTTCATCGCCGTGATGTTCTTCGGCTGGCGCAAGGTTTCGAGCGGCTTCCACCTCACGGCCACATGGCTCACGGCCATCGGGGCCAACCTCTCGGCGTGGTGGATTCTGGTGGCCAACTCGTGGATGCAGTACCCCGTGGGCTGCGATTTCAACCTCGAGACCGTGCGCAACGAGATGAGCTCGTTCTCGGCCGTGGCGCTGTCGCCCGTGGCCGTCAACAAGTTCTTCCACACCGTCACCTCGTCGTTCGTGCTCGCGGCGCTGTTCGTCGTGGGCGTCTCGGC
>QWCN01002038.1_pt1 | contig 28118 bp, 22 predicted proteins | sample 1972711 | NCBI WGS metagenome assembly QWCN01 (sample SAMN09866707, study PRJNA288562) | Human gut metagenome isolate term1_stool, whole genome shotgun sequencing... | isolation source: gut | host: Homo sapiens | place: USA: California
GCATTGATGTTTCTGCTGATATGGTATTCCGTATCAACTACTCTTTTTCAGATGATACGGTCAAAAATATTTATTTCTGATTGCGTGGTATTCTTTGATGCAATCGCAACTTTCACACAGACCATTGCCGGATGGGTTGTACTGACAGGAAAGAACATGGCACAGATTAGTGATGGAATATCCAATCCTGTCGTTGCCGGAATTATATATTGGCTGATAAGAATGCTGGTTTGTGGTGGATGTCTGGTGGGTGTGGGAATACTTTTGGCATTCATCGGAATAAAGATTGCAGGGCTATATAAGAAATACTGCTGGGATATGATTACCATACTGGTAACACTTATAAGCATGGCAATAACAATCTATTTTGAGGATTGGGTAAAGACAGAATTGCCGATCAATCTGCTACTTCTCTTGTTGTTGGAACAGGCTGTATATGTCGGAATCAGATGGTATGCGAAAGGATGGCAAGAAGCAAGAGGATATTATTAAATCAGAAATGACGGTCTGTTTGGTTAATAATAATGGTGTCTCAGGGTGGTGAACTAATAGAGAATATTGAAGTTGTACCAGATAGAGGGAGTATGTTATTATGAAGTCAATAATTGAAAAATAAATACACCAAGGTGTACTTGAATGTGAATGAAGTGTTTGTGAAGTCCCAGATGGATGGGGAGAAAGGATATTTAGAATACAGGTGATGTATGAATTATAAAATTATGATTGTAGAGGATGATCCAGATATTGCAGAATTGGTTTCACGCCATTTGGAGAAATTTGGATTTACTATTGAAAAATGTATAGAGTTCCATAATGTTTTAAAAGAATTTGAAAAAGCAAAACCACATCTGGTGCTGCTGGATATTAATCTGCCTGCCTATGATGGATTTTACTGGTGCGGAAAAATCAGAGAAAAAAGTTCCTGCCCGATTATTTTTCTGTCTTCCCGTAATGCAGATTCGGATCAGGTGTATGCGATGATGAATGGTGGAGACGATTATGTGACAAAGCCGTTTTCACTGGATGTGCTTACAGCAAAGGTTACAGCCATTCTTCGCCGTACTTATGGTGAATATGTCACAGCTGTTACGAATGATTTGAGTTGTGGAGACTGTAGCTTTTCACAAAATCGTTTGGTACTTCGGTGCAATGGGAAAGAAACGGAATTATCTAAGACAGAAGCAGGCGTAATACGGATCATGTTTCAGAACTATCCGGATGTCGTAAGTCGCGAAGATCTTCTGAATGAAATTTGGGATAATGATAATTTTGTGGAGGAAAACACTTTAAATGTGACCATCAGCAGAATCCGTAAACGGTTAGACGGTATCGGATCTACGTTGAACATAAAACCAGTCAGAGGCATAGGATATCGTTTGGGAGATGATGGAGATGAAAAATAGACGTTTTGTAAGACATTTAAAATGTTTTTTTCTGGATCATTTATGGGTAATCCTTCTTTTTCTGGCAGCGCCAACTTTCATTGTGACTGTTTATTTAACTGTGATCAATGAGAATCCCGGGGGAGCATGGTGGTATTATGTATTACTATCCTTATTTGTTCTGTTTTGTTTTCTACTCTACAGATTATATTCAACATGGGACTTTTATGAGATACTTTGTGATGAAGATAAAGCCATGGAAGATTTCCTGATCAGAGAACCGAAAGGGCGTGAGGAACAACATTATCGGGAGTTGGTTGAGCAGCAGCACCGCATATATCTAAGCCGCATAACTCGTCTGGAGGAGCAGCAAAAGCAGAGCAAGGTCATGATCTATCGGTGGGTGCATCAGTTAAAAACACCTCTGTCTGTAATCCGTCTGATCTCAGAAAATAAAAAAGGTGATTCTGATTTTTCTAAAATAGCACATTCAGCATCGCAGATACAATATGACCTGGATCAGGTTTTAAATATGTATAAACTGGATGAAATAAAAAATGATTTTCATTCGGAAAAGGTCAATCTGAATAGTGTCTGCAAAGACTGCATCAATGAGCTGAAAAGCTCGTTTATCACAAAGGGCATTTTTCCAAAGCTTGCAGTGGCGGAGGAGCTTGTGGTTTATAGCGATACCAAATGGCTGCGGTTTGTCTTGTACCAGCTTTTGACGAATGCACTCAAGTATAGCAATGAAGGTGGAACAATCGTCATTTGTGCTGAGAATAGGGGAGATTCCGCTGTCTTGCATATTCAGGATGAAGGCTGTGGGATAGATCCCCGTGATATCAGACGGATTTATGATTTGTTCTTCACCGGTCAGAATGGGAGACAGCGCGGAGAATCCAGTGGATTGGGTTTGTATATGGTAAAGCAGATTTTAGATTATCTGGGACACACCATTGAAGTGCAGTCAGAATTAGGAAAAGGAAGTACGTTTACAATCTATTTTAGCAACCACAAATAAGAACAATCATAAATTGTTTCAACATTTCGAGAAGGATTACAAAATTGTCATGTTCTGTAATCTTTCTCGATTTTTATTTATGAATCTTTTTATTATACTGACTACAGAATAAGAAAGGAGGACATATTAATGTTTGTTCAAAATAATAAACGATGTCAATTTAATGCATTTCAAATTAAGATGTTTATGGCAATGCTTATGGTATTAGATCATTTGCCACATATTCCAGGGCTGGTGCCACCTTTATTGGTGAGTATATTCCATGCAGTAACACGTTGCGTGGGGGTATGGTTTGCGTTTAATGCTGTAGAAGGTTTTCTGCATACAAGGAGTCAGATCCGATACAATCTTAGATTGTTTGGCTGGGCTGCATTTATGGCGGCTGGAAACGGTTTGTTGGAAGGATTATTAAGAAGCAAAGATATTCATATTGATAACAATATCTTTTTGACACTGGCACTTGGGGTGTTGATTCTGAATATAATTGCAGATTCCAAAAAGCTGTTCGTAAAAAATTGCTTAACAAGGGTGCTTAAAGTATTGTTGGCAATCTGTGTATTTATTGTAGGAATCAGATTTGGCGAAGGTGGTAATATTGTAATACCATTTATGCTTATCACTTATATGTTTAGGAAATCGCCGAAAAAACGAAATTTAGGATATATTATATATGCATTAATTCTTGCAGCATTTTCTTTAAGTGGCGTATTTAGCTATGACGATCCTATGTTTGCTCTGGATATGATATTATTTAATTCGGACTGGTTATTTATTACAGTTCTTCCATTTATGTATCTTTACAATGGAGAACGAGGAAAAAATAATAAATTTACGAAATATTTCTTTTATGTTTTTTATCCAGCCCATTTGTGGATCATTGCGATTATAAGCTATTTTGCATAACAATAACGGAGGTTTAAAAATGTCTATTTTAACAACAGAACATCTTGGAAAAATATATGAGGGAAAGGTTCCATATACGGCTTTGAGTGATATTAATTTTAGTATTGAAAAAGGTGAGTTTGTGGCAATCATGGGACCGTCAGGAAGTGGTAAGAGCACCCTTTTGAATGTAGTTTCAACGATTGATCATCCTACCAGTGGTAATGTAAGCATTGATGGACAAGATCCTCATAAAATGAATGATGATGAACTGGCACATTTCAGACGCAGTACGCTTGGTTTTGTATTCCAGGATTTTAATCTGATTCATACACTGACAGTTGGGGAGAATATCATGTTACCATTGACATTGGAGGGGATTCCTGTTCCTGAAATCAAAAAACGCACTGAGGAAGTTGCTAAGATGCTGGGAATAGAGCAGCTTCTTTCGAAACGGACCTTTGAAATATCCGGCGGTCAGGCACAGCGAACCGCTGTTGCCCGTGCAGTTGTAACTAATCCATCACTGCTGTTAGCTGATGAACCAACCGGAAATCTGGATTCTAAGGCGACAAAGGATGTTATGGAACTTTTCCAAATGTTGAATGAAACGCAAAATGCAACTATCCTGATGGTAACCCACGATTCTTTTGTGGCAAGCTATTGTAAGCGTGTACTGATCATCAAGGACGGACAGCTGTATCAGGAGATTGTCTCTGGTGGAAATCAAAGAGCTTTTCAGCAGGAAATTGCTGACGCCATGAGCCTTTTGGGAGGTGAGCCACATGACATTATTTGATTTTGCCCGTAAAAATATCAGTCGTGACAGAAGAAATTATATATTCTACTTTGTAAATTGCGTATTTTCTGTATTTGTTTTCTTTCTGTTTACGGTTTTATCTTTCCATCCTGCTATGAGCATCGTAGATAAACAAAGCACAATGGGACTTATTCTTATAGCAGGAGAGATTTTGTCAATTGGATTTACTATTTGTTTTATTTCTTATTCTGTAGCATGCTTTTTGAAAAGCAGAAGCAAACAATTTGGTTTGATCACGATTTTGGGAGCATCTAAAAAGCAGTTGAATAAGCTTATATTTTTGGAAAATATGGTTGTTGGATTTGTATCCATCATAACAGGTATCATTCTGGGACTGGTGTTTTCGAAATTCTTTCTCGACATTGCCAATAAGGTCATCGGTGTAACTGATTTTACGTTTTATTTTCCGATACAGGCAATTGTTGTAACCATAATCGCATTGGGGCTTGTATTTCTATCTATAGCTTTTTTTACACCGAAGCTGATCCGCAAAAAAGAAATCGTGCGGCTGTTAAAAACAGAGGTGACTGGTGAAAAGCCTCAGAAGTTATTGCCCTTCCTTATTATCTTTTTCATCTTAGTGGTCTTGTTGACAGGTGTTTTGGCAGGCAAAACACAGATGGCGAAAGACATACAGGAAAACTTTATTACATCTTTTGCCATGCTTTTTACGGTTGTTCTTGGGACATATCTGCTGTTTGCATATGGAATGCGCATAGCCCTTGCTCTTACCAAAGGCAGTCACGCAAAAGGGCGTCTGCTCTACAGCAGTGACAGGAAAGCGAAAATGAGGGCAAATACACAGGCAATGACAATTTCAGCCGTGTTGTATGCTATTTCATTTTTTGCCATCATTATTTTGTTTTCCATGTCAACAAGCGTGAAAGAGGAAACGGAAAAGATCATGCCATATGCCATAAGTTACAATGCATGGACAGAAAATGCGGATGTTTCCAGCAATCTGGCTGTGATTGAAAAGGAACTGCAAAACCTGCCAGGATATCAGGAGGCAGCCTTTGATCTGTGGTACAGCGAATCGGAGGAGTCTCGTAAAGCAATCATTTCTGCCAGTGAATATAATAAAATGATGGAGTTTCTGGACAGAGAACCGGTGGAAGTTTCAAAAGACGGAGTTTTTCTCGTTACAGGAAATGCAGGAGAAACAATAACAACAATTCCATCTGAAATACAGACATTTTTTGCAGAAAATGGTCTGACGTTATCCGTAGAGGGAAATACGGATTCCATCATCACTTTGTCTGGGTTTACCAGCAGTATTTGTGTTTTAAATGATGCTGTTTTTGAAGCATTGCAGCCGCAGATGAAAAATATAACTATCACGGCATTTCTCTATGATAATTGGGAAACGAACAGCTATAGTCCGGAAACGATAAAAAATAAGCTGAAGTCTACGATTGAGTCCAGAGATGCTAATGTAATCGATGCATACAGTTATTATCACTCTACGCAGCTGCAGAACAACCTGACCTTATATATTGGAAGTATGCTGTGCTTTACATTCATTCTTGCTGTCGCCAGCTTTATCTATTCCAGACTCTATTCGGAACTGGAAGCAGAGTGTAAAAAGTACAAAGGCATTGTCAAGATCGGCCTGTCGAAAAAAGAACTGTCCACTGCGCTGAATAAGGTGACATCCCTGATCTTGTGGATACCATTTCTTGTCGCAGTAGCATATTTGTGGGTTGGAATTGCAATCAGTGAGCGATATGTAATCGTTTCTAATGTGCCTGTCGCTTTCAGATGTACCATTGTGTTGTTTGCAGTGCAGACCGTAGTTTATTTTATTATTAATGGTTCCTACAAAAAGGCAGTTTTCCGTAAAGTATATCAGAGTAATGAAAGGATTTAAAAGATGAAGAGGATTTTGAGTATATTGATTTCCACAGTACTGGTAATCGGGGCGTTTTCAGGATGTGGAACAAAGGATAGTGCGTATTCTAAAGAAGAAAAACAGATTATTAAAGAGGCAAATCAGATGATTTCTAACGAGCATGCGGTTGACATTGATGAGGACGATTTTTCTTATAGTGTTGGAAAACAAATCAGTGAAAAGGAGTTTGTACCGCTGGATTCCGAACAGAAGCAGGAAGCAGCATATGAAAATATTGTAAGTGTTACAGCACTGAAAGACAGTTCGCCTGAAAAAGGTGAGGTGTATGAATTTACAGTGACCTTCAATTTCCAGACAAAAGAGGTATTGAATATTTCTGCGAGTATCGGATAAATCAGATAGCCACTTGATTTGCGATGAAATCAGGTGGCTATCCATTTGCTTTCAGAGTGAATAATATTGAACGATTACGGAACAACCTTTCCTTTTTGTGGTTGCATCGGTCGCAGAAACCATACAGAAACGAGTAAGGTCAGAGCTTCTGCTGCAGGAACGGCGAGCCATACTCCTGTCAGACCAAATATACGAGGAAGCATAGCCAGAAATAAAAGCAATAATGCAAATGAACGCAAAAATGTGATCAGACCGGAGAAATATCCCTTCCCATATGCCATCATCCGAACAGCAGCGTAAATGTTGATTCCTGAAAACAGAAAACCAAGTCCATAAATCCTCATTCCGGATACAGCAAGGGAAAATACGGGACTGGATTTATCTGTAAAACAGGACACACCTGCTGGAGCGAGAAAGTAGGTAAGTGTATAAACGATGATCGGAGCTGCTATAAAAAAGCGATGAGCATACCCCTCTAATTTTCGGCAGATACTGATTTTTCGATCTCCATATGCATAACTCAGCACAGGTGCCATGCCCATAGAAAAACCAAAGTAGACTCCGATAAATAAAAATTGCAGATACATGATAATGGAAACCGCTGCAACACCATCTTCACCGGCAAAGGAGAGTGCAGTGCGGTTAAATACGATGGTTGTAATTGCTATGGCAAGCTGATCGACAAATTCAGATGCGCCATTTATCATACAGTGTATTGCTTCGTGTAGGGATAAATTACGCAGAGTAAAGGAAAGAAATTTATGTTTACGGATAAAGTAATAAATTCCCATCGTAAATGATAATACCAGTCCAAGAATCGTTGCCAGTGCCGCACCATAGATTCCCATGTGCATACGTCCGACCAGAACATAGTCCAGAATGATATTCAAAATACCACCGGATAAAGCTGTCAGAAAACTGTATGTGGGAGCACCGTCCACCCGGATAAAATATGTAAACAGTTCTTTTCCGATTACAACAGGAGCAGCAAGAAGCCACCAACGTGCGTATGTTATACAGCCTGTTATCGTTACGCAAGTCGCACCGAGCAGGGATAGGATTGCAGACAGGTTTGCAAGAACCAGCAGGGAAATAAGGCACCCAAGCAGGATGGCTGCAACCGTACTGACAGAAAAGGAACGGTCTGCTTCTGCTTTTCTGTTGCCACCAATGTGCAAAGCTGCAACGGCACTGCCTCCGGTTGCAAATACAAGTGCGATTCCGGTTAATACGTTCACAATAGGGTAAACGATGTTGATAGAAGCTAAAGCATCGGTACCAACATATGCAGACACAAAGATCCCGTCAATAATGGTATAAACTGTGTTAAAGAGTGAAGTCAGATATGTCGGAATAATAAATTTCAATAGCTTTCCGAAGCGTACCTCTTTTTCAGAAGTAAAAATTAAAGTGTTTTCCATGATAGTTTCCCTCCTGATCATAGGATAAACCTTCAAGTAGATTGAAGGTCAATAGAAAAAATGCTATAGTAGGGAAATAACAGTAAGTATGTTTTGAAAACAGGAAGGGAATATTTATGGACAGAAAATTTCAAATCGGTGAAATAGCCAGATTTTTTGATATACCGGCATCTACTCTTAGATATTGGGAGGACAAAGGCGTTTTACATCCCGGAAAAAAATCCGAAAACCAATATCGGGAATACACGATTGAAGATTTAATGACAATTTCCGATGTGATTTTTTATAAAAATCTTGGATTACAGTTGAAGGAAATCTGTGGTATGGAAGCTTCTACACCGAAACAGCATCAAGAATTGTTTGCCGAAAAAATAGTAGAACTAAAACGACAGCAGGAAATGCTTACAAGACGTATGAAGAAGCTGCGCTATCATATGCAGGCAGTGGAAATGCTGGAAATGCTGAAAGCACAGCCGTATCAGGAAACAGATATTGATACAGACTGTGTTGTTTCCTTTGACTTGATTGAAAGAGATAAGCTGTGCCGGTATATTGAAAATCCTTATCTATATACAAGGGTGCAGGATTCACAATCCCTGCCACAGGAACAACGGGGGATTACAGTCTCTGCTGACATGAGTTCATCCTTTCCGGAATCCAGTATTCTTTGGCAAAAACAATCTGCCAGATATATAACTTTTTTGATGAAAGAAGAAGTGACAACCGGTTTTCCTAACGATCTGCCCGAACACTTGGCATACATTCAGGAAACGTACCGTACCGGTGCAATCATCAGCCGCTTTCTTCTCTGTGCACAAGAAAACGGAAAGACATATGATTTTTATAAGACGTTTGTGGAAATTCTGCCTGATTCGGTGAATAAGTAAATATCTGTATACAATAAAGAGATAGACTCATAAGCTAACTGTTTTGCTTAAAGTAATGAGATGACTTATTAAAAAGAAATTCAATAAGTTATCTCATTACTATTATCCGGTTATAGATGCTAAAGCTCTAATGAGTCTTCTGCATTTACCCACATCTGTAAATTTTCATCAAGATATAATCTTGCATATTCAAGTGGTTGATCAATGGCAAGTTCGTTTAATGCACAGTCTGATCCGGGTGTAGTCTTTAAATTCTTCTCAGCTTCCCAACAGTCAATGCGGAGCATATAGCCAGCAGATGTATAAACATCAATACTATTATGCTGTGGATTGTATTCTGCAAATATCGTTCTCATCGTATCCTATCTCCTTATCATTCATTCAATTATTGGTTACAAAAATCAGAAGTATTTCAATCAGTTCACCATGTCATTTTCATTTTGTGTTATAATGTGTTATCAGATTTTTTTGCCCTTGTATTTGCCCTTATCAGAGTTCGTAAACACTGGTGGGACGATATAACACAAGGAAAACAATAAGGGAAAGCTCACCTGCGCCAAACTTAGTGTTTTCAAGGGCTTGAGAGATATTTGATAATAAAATATAACAATTATTAAATTCCTTGGAATAGATAAAATCTCAATTCCAGTTTATCAACTTGCCCTTTGAGAGAGGAAAAATCCTTTTCTCAAAGGGCTTTTTCTATTTATACAGATATTCGAAAACTATAGGATAAAGCCCAAACTTCATATACTCTAAGCACAAGGAGGTTGTGGTTTGGTTATGAACAGCAGTTTGCCAGAAGTACACTCAGAACTTGTTTTGGAATGATCAGAGAAGAACATGCCGTTGAACGGGAGTTGCAGTTATGTGGGTATTTTTGTATAATAACTTCCGGATATTATACACTTTCGCTGGAGGACAATACAAAAGTATCCAGCCTGAATTTTAACAGGGACTTCCTGACAGCAGAGTGGATTCGGGTCAGTGAGTTTTCCGGACCATATACACAGCTTCATGTTTCTTCACAGAGAGAGCTGGAAGTGGCTGCAAAACTGCTGAAGGGTGATTATCTGCATCGAGCAATTGTATTGGAAGAAGATATTACCATAAGCAATCTGACAGAACCATATTTTGACCGCCTGGAATACGATTGCTATATCAAGGGCAGTTATACAGAAAACGGAGAAGAAAAGCACCATACGATCACGCTGGAACATGCGACAGCACCGCTGATCAATGAAAATGTCGGTACGATTGACGGAATAGATATTCTTGGAACGGTAAACGGCAAAGAAGAAGCGTCCGGTGAGGATACTTGTTTCGGAGCTTTTGCCAGAAAAAATTATGGTGCAATACAAAATTGCCGCATAGTCGGAACGACAAACAGTTTTAATGAGATCATCAGATCTCGTATTGAGGGCAGTGCAGAATATTTTGGCGGTTTTGCAGGATATAACTACGGATATATTACAAACTGTGAAATACACGACACTGACATCGTATGGAATGATCAGGAAGCTGCAAAAGGAGGAAGAAAACAGGCATACGTTGGCGGAATCACAGGGGCGAATGATGCAAGAGCTGTTCTTTCCGATGGCAAAATGCACAATGCAGCGGTTGGTGTGCTGTCAGACCATATCCGGGATACCGCACAGACGGTTTATCTTGGAGGCTTTGCAGGAAGCAGTTCCGGAAAAATTCAGAGAGGAATCCTGGAAAATGGAAAAATCGGCAGCATTACAACAAGATCAGATGTTCAAAGCATTGGCAGACTGTATGCGGGTGGAATTGCCGGAAGAGATGATAAGCAGACACAAGAGAGTGAGGATGCGTTCCGCTATGAAAGCAGCATCACGCAATGTCAGATTATGAACACTAGTGTAGGCAGTGCATACACCGCAGGCGGCATCATTGGAGAGAACAATTTCAGTGTGATCTCTGAAAATACGATGGATGGAGTATCGGTTTATGGCGGATGCGAGTATGCCGGACATATTGCCGGAATCTGGAGAAGTACCTGTTGTGCAGCAAAAGACAATTATATAGCAAATGCCAGGACAGCTACCGATACCGGAACAGCAGACATCGCTGCCGGATATGCAGAAAAGCCGGATGCTTATGATGGTGTCCATGCGACAGTCATGGTTCGTGCAAACGATAACAACACAAAAGTAATAACAGGAGAGCAAAGTATGTCATATAAAAAGGGATATTTTGTGTGCTACGTTGATCACAAAGGAGCACATCAGTTATTCTATGAGATGAAGTATTCAGGCAGTGAATGGTAAGAAGAAAAACGGACGCTAAGAAAAGCTTCCCATTGACACTGTGACGGCTATCTCATATAATAACAACAGAAAACAGATTACAAAGAAAGACAGGGCATGGTCTGTTGTCAGGGTACAACAGGCCATGCTTTTTTGAAAGGGAGGTTTTTTATTTATCATGTCCAGTGACTCGACTTCATTGGTTATTATTCTGGTCTGTCTTGTTTTGTCCGCATATTTTTCTGCGACCGAGACAGCCTTTTCCACGATGAGCCATGCACGTATGAAAACAATGGCAGACAAGGGTGACAAATCCGCAGCACTTGCACTTCAGCTGGCAGACAATTACGACACGCTGCTTTCGGCGATCCTGATCGGCAACAACCTGGTCAATATTCTGCTCTCATCTGTGGCGACACTGCTCTTTGTCAAATTTCTGGGTGAGCAGACAGGGGCGAGCGTTGCAACAGCTTCCGTCACGGTTGTCGTGCTGATCTTTGGTGAAATCTCGCCGAAAAGCATTGCCAAAGAATCACCGGAGAAATTTGCCATGTTTTCCGCACCGTTTATCCGTGCCTTGATGGTGCTTTTAAAACCATTTATCTGGATGTTTGCTCAATGGAAAAAGCTGCTTGTCAAACTGTTCAACAAGCCTTCGGATGAGCGTGGAATCACGGACGAGGAGCTGATGACGATCGTGGAAGAAGCAGAGCAGGAAGGCGGGATCGATGCCGATGAAAGTACACTGATCCGCAGTGCGATTGGTTTTATGGATCTTGAGACAAGTGATATTTATACGCCGCGTGTGGACATTGAGAGTATTCCGCTGGATGCGACAAAAGAAGAAATCGCAAAGATGTTTCTGGATACCGGATTTTCAAGGCTTCCGGTCTACGAAGAAGATATCGACCACATCATAGGCATTATCAACCAGAAGGATTTCCACAATTTTATTTATCATACCGACCGACCTCTGAAAGATATCATCCGCCCGGTGCTGTTTATCACACCGACGATGAAGATCGGTGTCCTGTTGAAAAAGCTTCAGGACAGTAAAACTCACATTGCGATCATTCTGGATGAATTTGGCGGAACGGAAGGTCTGGTTACGATTGAAGATATTATCGAAGAGCTGGTCGGTGATATCTGGGATGAGCATGACCGTGTCATCAAAGAAATCGAAAAAATTTCAGACCGGGAATATCTGATGAGCGGATCGGCAAATATTGATAAAGTATTTGAACTGCTGGATATCGAGAAAGCAGTGGATGTCAATACCTTGAGCGGCTGGATCATGGAAGAGCTGGGGCAGATCCCGAAAGAGGGAGACAGTTTTGTAAGTGACGGCGTGAAAGTAGTTGTCCTGAAGATGGATGACCATCGTGTGGACAAAGTGAAAGTCTATAAATGCTAGAATTTGTTAATGTAAGAGTTTATTTTTGGGGAAGGTAAGTGGGCTGGAAATGGAACTTGCAAGATGTGAAAAAGGGCATTATTATGATAGAGAAAAATTTGAGAAATGCCCACATTGTAATCCGAATCTTTCGGAGTTATATGCATTTAATGAAAGTATAAGATATGTACCTGTTAAAAAAGCAGAACTGAGTATTTATGGTGAAACGGGTGATTTTGCAGGAAAAAATTATCCAATATATCAGGGGCAATGCTGTATGATTGGCAGATCAGAGAAATGTGATATTCAACTGAAATCTGAAAAAATCAGTAAACGACATTGTATTATAGAGGCAGTATCAGAAGATACTTGCAGAATTGTAGATTTGTCTTTGAATGGAACTTTTTGCAAGAACATCAAACTTTCAGGTAGGAAATCTTATTTTATAGAAACAGGAAGTCAGATTAGCCTGTCAGATGGAATCAATACATTTCGGATTATCAGAAACACGGCTTTAAAGAGTCTGGAAAATGTCAACTTAAGAATATGTCCGCATGGGCATATTTATGATATGATTAAACATCCGGATATCGATGGGCCATGGTATGAAGAGTATATAGGAGAAATGAGGGTTTACAAGGTAGAAAGATATAATCAATGCCCAATCTGTAAATATTTTTACGGATGGACGGGCGAAATGTTTTAGCACCGCGAGGAGAAAAATGAAACTGCTGCGATGTGAAAAAGGGTATATTTATGCAGGCCTGTGGATGAATTTTGGGAGAAAATTTATTGGATAATCAGAAATAACAGCAAAAACATTCGAATAATGCAAAAATCTTTCAAAAAACTGCTTGACGGAAAAAATAAAATCGACTATAATGCATAGCAAATCTATAGGGATAAAGACGCAGACAATGGAGCCTGTAAAAGGGATCCATTGTCTGCGTCTTTTTTTGTAACAGTTCAGCCGTGACAAAATACAAAAAAATATGAATGCAAACTTGTTTGCAAATGAATATTTTTTTGTATTTTGATATGGCACTCTGCCAAAAGCGAGATTTTAGCTGCGATAGCGGCGAAAAAGGCGATGGAATCGCCAAATCGAGCTTACATGGTTGAACTGTTGATGTTGATTTTATTCTTACTAAATAAACGAACAGGAGGATTACTATGAGACTTACCCCGAAGGAACAGGAAAAACTGATGCTTCACATGGCGGGAAATCTTGCCAAAGAGAGAAAAGAACGCGGCGTGAAGCTGAATTATGTAGAGTCGCTTGCTTATATCAGTTCGGAACTTCTGGAACTGGCACGTGACGGAAAAACGGTTGTGGAACTGATGCAGCTTGGAACGAAGATCCTTACCAAAAAAGATGTTATGGATGGTGTTGCAGATATGCTGGAAGAAGTACAGGTAGAGGCAACTTTTCCGGATGGAACCAAGCTGGTAACGGTACATAATCCGATCCAGTAGACAGGAGGCATCCCCGCAGATGATCTGCGGGCGAATCTTGAAGAAGGAGGACAACAAACCATGAAAATCGGTGAAATTATTCCGGCAGACAGAGAAATCACACTCAACGAAGGAAAAAACACAGTGAAAATTCTTGTTGCGAATAAAGGAGACCGCCCGGTGCAGGTGGGATCTCATTATCATTTTTTCGAAGTAAATAAATGCCTTTCGTTTGACCGTGAGACAGCTTATGGATATCATCTGGACATTCCGTCAGGAACATCAGTTCGTTTTGAACCGGGCGAAGAAAAAGAGGTTCAGCTCACACAGATGGGCGGCAGAAAGCGTGTATTTGGATTAAATGACCTGACAAGAGCCAGAGCAGAAGAAGATACGAAAAAAGCTTCTATGGAAAAAGCAGCATTAAAAGGTTTTGTATAGGAGGATGGCAGATGAGCGTAAAAATTTCCGGTGAAAAATATGCAATGATGTACGGCCCGACCGTGGGCGATAAAGTAAGACTGGCAGATACAAGCCTTGTCGTTGAAGTGGAAAAAGATTTTACCACCTATGGAGATGAAATTAAATTCGGAGGCGGAAAAACCATCCGTGACGGTATGGGACAGTCTGTTAAGACCTGCAGCAAAGACGGAGATCTGGATCTGGTCATCACAAATGCACTGATCGTGGATGTGACCGGAATCATAAAAGCAGATATCGGTATCAAAGACGGCAAAATCGTCGGAATCGGAAAAGCAGGAAACCCGGATATTATGGACGGCGTAACTCCGGGCATGACGGTTGGAGCTTCCACAGAGGCACTAGCAGGAGAAGGCATGATCGTAACTGCCGGCGGAATTGATACCCACATTCATTTTATCAGCCCGCAGCAGATCGACTGTGCACTGTACAGCGGTGTGACAACAATGATTGGAGGCGGTACCGGTCCAGCAGACGGAACCAATGCAACGACCTGTACACCTGGACCGTGGAACCTGAAAATGATGCTCAAAGCAGCAGAAGAATATCCGATGAATCTTGGATTCCTCGGAAAAGGAAACTGTTCGGATGAAGCACCGCTGATCGAGCAGGTCAAAGCAGGTGCAATGGGACTGAAAATCCATGAAGACTGGGGTGCGACACCGGCTGTTATCAACCACTGCCTGAATGTAGCAGATGAGTACGATGTGCAGGTAGCAATCCATACCGATACGCTGAATGAGGGCGGATGTGTCGAAGATACCTTGGCAGCGATCGGAGGTCGAACGATCCATACTTACCACACCGAGGGTGCAGGCGGAGGACACGCACCGGACATCATCCGTGCAGCGGCAGCAGGAAATGTACTTCCGTCATCCACAAATCCGACCATGCCATACACGGTCAATACACTGGATGAGCATCTGGACATGCTGATGGTATGCCATCATCTGGACAAAAAAATCCCGGAAGATGTCGCATTTGCAGATTCCAGAATCCGTCCGGAAACCATCGCAGCAGAAGATGTTCTGCATGACATGGGTATCTTCAGTATGATGAGTTCGGACTCTCAGGCAATGGGACGTGTCGGCGAAGTTATCACACGTACCTGGCAGACAGCAAGCAAAATGAAAGACGAACGCGGAGCACTTCCGGAAGACGAAGGCAAAGGAAACGACAACTTCCGTGTAAAACGTTATATCGCAAAATATACGATCAATCCGGCATTAACACATGGTATTGCAGATTATGTAGGTTCTGTGGAAAAAGGCAAGTTCGCAGACCTGGTACTGTGGAAACCGGCATTCTTCGGTGCAAAACCGGATATGATCATCAAAGGCGGCATGATCATTGCATCCAAGATGGGTGATGCAAATGCATCCATCCCGACCACACAGCCGGTTCTCTATCAGCAGATGTTCGCAGCACATGGAAAGGCAAAAAATGAAGCATGCCTGACCTTTGTCTCCAAAGCAGCTTACGATGCAGATATCAAAGATGCATACGGACTGGAAAAAACCGTTGTTCCGGTAAAAGGATGCCGCACGATCGCCAAGAAAGACATGGTATTTAATAATCGCACACCGAAGATCACCGTAGATCCGGAAACCTATGAAGTGACGGTCGACGGAGAATCTATCACATCCAAACCGGCGCAGAAACTGCCGCTTACACAGCTGTATAACTTATTTTGATGTCCAAGGGAGAAATGGACATAAAATGGATGCTTGCATACATTTTTATGTCTATGAATCCCGCCAAATCATGAAAAAGCAGCCATTTTTCGCAGAAAAATGAGCGGATTTTGAATGATTGCAAAATTGCGAGAGTTATATTATAACGGAGCAATTTTGAGGACATCAATTTAAATAAAGAGTTAGGAGGAACAAAATGTTAGGAGTTTGCCTTTTATTTGTGGGAATTGTGCTGATCAACAACGGCATGTGTACGCTGTACAAAGTCGATGGCAAATCGGCGGCAGTGATGAATTTGCTGACCGGAGGCCTTTCGGTCTTTATCAATTTCGTGAGCCTGGTACAGGGCAACTATTATGCGGCAGGAACCGGACTTCTGTTTGGATTTACCTATCTGTTTGTCGCATTCAGCAAGATTTACAAGCTCAGCCCGATTCCGTTTGCATGGTTTTCCACCTTTGTTGCAGTCAATGCACTGATCTTTGGAACCATCGAGGGAATTACCGGAAGTGCAGCACTTGGAATTACCGCAGATATCCGCTGGGCAGGTATCTGGTATCTGTGGGCAATCCTCTGGGGAACTGCATTTGTAGAAGATATCATGGGCAAAAAGCTCGGAAAATTTGTACCGCTGCTTCAGGTGTTTGAAGGCGTGGTCACCGCATGGATTCCGGGAATCATGCTGATCTTAGGAGTATGGTAGAATGGTTTGTGAAAAAGTAATCGGAAAATTAAAAGATGTGGATATCGCAGGAAAAACAGTAGAATATGTGGATATCGAATGGCATGAAGCATTTAAAAAGATCCATCGAAAAGTGACCGGTCAGGGTCGTGAAGTGGGCATCCGTATGAATGATTCCATTCTGACAAGAGGACTGTTTCAGGATGATGTGATCTATGATGCAGACGGTGTGGTGATCGTGGTCAACACACCGCCGTGCGAAGTGATCGAAGTATCGCTTGCACCGGGACACGAAAAATATGTTGCAAAGGTCTGCTACGAGATCGGCAACCGCCATGCACCGCTTTTCTGGGGCGATAAAGAAAATACCTTTATCACCATTTACAATGAGCCGATGATGGCGATGCTGGAAAAACTGCACGGTATAAAAGCAGAAAAAACCGTGCGGAAACTTGATTTTGACCGACGGATTTCCGCAGCGATCCACAACCATCATCACTGAGAATATAAAAGATATTACGGTGCCGGGGCAGAATGTGCTCCGGCATCACAAAAAGAGAGGAACGGATATGGACAGAGAACAGGAAATTCGCCGTTTCTTCTTATTGCAGGTAAATGACGCACTTTTCCCGATCGGAGGCTATTCTCACTCGCAGGGACTGGAAACTTACATCCAGCAGGGAAGCGTCTGCGATGAGAAAACAGCGGCAGAATATATTCATAAAAAACTGCGTTTCGCACTTGCTTATACCGATCTGCTGGCAGTTCGTCTTGCGTGGGAAATGGCAGATCAAAGTGATGCAGACGGACTGGATGAGCTGGAAGAAATCCTCGGAGCATCCAGGATTCCTTTTGAACAGCGGGAAGCGTCCAGAAAAATGGGTTCCCGTTTTGCAAAAACAATCGAAAAATTGCATGCAGAAACGATGCCGATGAAAAACAGAGAAATTTTTGAAGCGTATCTGGACGCAAGAAAGGGAAAAGCGGTCAGTCACTGCATTGTGTACGGAGTTTTCTGTGCGGCTCTTGGAATCGAGGAAGAAGAGACGTTGTATCATTATTTATATGCACAGACTTCCGCAATGGTAACAAACTGTGTCAAAACCATCCCGCTCAGTCAGAGTGCAGGACAGCAGCTTTTGAGCGGATGTTATCCGGAATTTGCAGAAATTCTGGAAGAGATCCGAACTTACAGCGAAGATGACCTGTGCCTGTCAGCACCGGGATTTGATATTCGTGGAATCCAGCACGAAAAACTGTATTCCAGATTGTATATGTCATAGCAGGAGGAAAAAGTATGTCATACGTGAAAATTGGAGTTGCCGGCCCGGTAGGTTCCGGAAAAACAGCACTTATCGAAGCATTATCAAGAAAAATGGCAAAAGACTACAGCATTGGTGTCATCACCAATGATATTTATACAAAGGAAGACGCACAGTTTCTGGCAAAAAACAGTGTTCTTCCGGTCGAGCGTATCATCGGTGTGGAAACCGGCGGATGCCCGCATACGGCAATCCGTGAAGATGCCTCGATGAACCTTGAAGCAGTTGATGAAATGATGGAGCGTTTCCCGGATATTGAACTGCTCTTTATCGAGAGCGGCGGAGATAACCTTTCCGCAACCTTCAGCCCGGAACTGGTAGATGCCACGATTTTCGTGATCGATGTCGCAGAAGGAGATAAAATTCCGAGAAAAGGCGGCCCTGGTATCACAAGATCAGATCTGCTTGTCATCAACAAAATCGACCTCGCACCATATGTCGGAGCAAGTCTGGAAGTCATGGAACGTGATTCAAAGAAAATGCGTGGTGACCGTCCATTCCAGTTTACCAACATCCGCGGGGATGAAAATGTGGATAAAGTAGTAGAATGGATCAAAAAAAGTGTATTGCTGGAAGATCTGTAAGCATAATGTTCGACTTGAACGCAGAGAAGCGGATTGTGAATGTCCGCTTTACTTCACAGCAAGAATAGAAGAAGCATTTTTGAAAAATAAAAAAGAAAGGCGGACGAACATTTGACAGAAAACAAATTCGGAAAAATATCTAGACTGTCGATCCGCACCGGAAGCCGGGATGGAAAAACCATAGTGGAAGATCTTTCCTTTACTGCACCTTATAAAGTTATGACACCATTTCCAAAAGAAGATGGCGGAATTTCCATTATGCCGCTGTGTGCTTCGGCCGGAATCATGGAAGGCGATGTTCAGGAGTTCACCTTTCAGATTTCCGAAGGAAGCAATCTGGAATTTCTTTCTCAGTCTTTTGATAAAGTGCATAAGATGAAAGAAGGACTGGCACGCCGGAGTGTGACGGCAGAAGTGAAAAAAAATGCAGTCTTCTGTTATTATCCGCAGCCGGTGATCCCATATGCACAGTCTGCATTTGAAAGTGATATGAAAATCCATCTCGAAGACGAAAGTTCAAGATTCTTTCTGATGGAAATCATTTCCTGCGGTCGAAAAGCATCCGGGGAACGCTTTCGCTACCGGAAGTATGCATCGAAAGTTTCCGTCTGGCGAAGAGGCAGCCTGATTTACCGGGACAACACCCGCTATGAGCCGGAAAAGATGGATATGGAAGGCATCGGTATGTACGAAGGTTACACGCATATGGCAAATATCTTTCTGACCGGCGGCAGCGAAGAACTGCAGCAGAATATCTGGGAGATCCTGGAACAGGAACCGGAGTGCGATGGCGGCGTGACAAAACTGGTGCAGAATGATCTCGCTGTCCGGATATTCGGACAAAGAGCACAGAAACTGCAGGAAGTGGCAGAGAAAATGAAGGCGGCTTTCCTGTGAAACGAATAGACAAACTGTATACAGAAAAAAGTGTATGTGCAAATGAACGAATTCCCAGAAGGGCACGTAAAAGTGCCTTCTTGGGAATTCGTTCATTTTGCATAGTGCCGTAAGTTTCCAGAGCTGATAAAACAGGCTCCTGGAAGCGTGGATGTTTCCGATGGAATCAACGAAACTGGCGAAATAGACAATAAACGGACAGAGAATATGTAGAAAATTACTAAAAAACGAACGCTTGATAAAAATAAATAGTAACAATATAGACAAAAACATAAAAATGTACTATAATAAATTTAACATGTATCCCGAGAGGGTGCTGGAAGTCCCGCACAGCGGGACTTCATTTTTCGCAGAGATTTTCAAAATGACAAAAAGTCTGCGAAAAGAGAGGAAGAAAAAGAAAAAATTGCAGCTGAAAGGGAAACGGAACGGCTGCAAAAGAAAAAATGCATAAAAGGAGGAATGTACATGCATTTGAGAAAGAAAATTTTGTCTGTAGTGTTAGCCGGTGCCATGATCGGCGGTGAGCTTCTGACCGGTATCGGCAGTTTCTCACTGAACGTCAGTGCAGCCGACAGCAGTTTCGCAGGAGAAGAGTGGTATGACCAGATTGCCACAGTAGAGGAAAACAGAGAGCCGGCACATGCGTATTTTACACCATATGAGTCAGCAGAGAAAGCTTTGACCAATGAGAAATCCGTTCTGGATAAGGATGCATCCGAGTCCGCTTACAAACAGTCTCTGAATGGTACCTGGAAATTCAAGTTTGCCCAGAAACCGGCAGACCGCGAAAAACAGGCAAAAGGTGCAGATGCAAAAAATTATGTGGAGAACTGGGATACCTCAGGCTGGGATGACATCAAAGTTCCAAGCTCCATCCAGACGATCAAGGATGCAGACGGCAATTTCAAATACGAAAAGCCGATCTATGTAAACCAGAGATATCCGTGGCAGAACTATGAAAATGTCAGCCTTGGAGCAAACGTTACAGCACCGACCGTAAACAACAGTGTCGGCCAGTACAAGAGAACCTTTACCGTTCCTTCAGACTGGGATGGAAGAGATGTTTTCGTATCCTTTGAAGGTGTAGAGTCCGCATTCTATTTATATGTAAACGGACAGAGAGTCGGATACGGCGAAGACAGCTACACAACGGATGAGTTTAACATTACAAGTTATCTGAAAAAGGGTGAAAATACCATCGCTGTGGAAGTTTACCGCTGGTCTACCGGAAGTTATCTGGAGAACCAGGACTTTATCCGTATGAGCGGTATTTTCCGTGATGTAAATCTTTACTCGAAAGCAAAAGTAGAGATGCGTGACCTGTTTGTAAAGACAGATCTGGATGATAACTATAAAGATGCAACGCTGACGCTGGATGCAGATATCCGTAACCTCGGTGATGATACAGCAGCAGGCAAGAAATATACCGTATCTGCTGATCTTTATAAGATCGACGGCAAGACAAAAGTGTGGTCTGAGCCGATGGTGATCGAAGCAACTGTTCCGGCAGCAAAGGAAAGTGTGGCAGAGAAAGCAGACGATAAGGGAGCAACCTTTAGCGGAAGCAAACAAGTAACCAATCCGGACAAGTGGTTTGCAGATACTCCGAATCTGTATATGCTTCTTGTTCAGTTAAAAGATGAAAACGGCAATGTCATTGAGACGACTGTTCAGAGAGTCGGATTCCGCAAGATCAGCAAAGCAGATATCAACGAAGCAGGTCAGGAACAGGTACAGATCAACGGTGAAAAAATCATGTTCCGTGGTACAAACCGTCATGAAACAGATGACCAGGACGGACGTGCAATCTCCAAAGAAGATATCACAACCGACCTGAAGATAATGAAGCAGTTCAATGTCAATGCGATCCGTACCAGCCATTATCCGAACAATCCATATATGTACGGACTGGCAGATGAGCTGGGTATTTATATCTGTGATGAGACGAATGCAGAGTCCCACATCGGTGCGACAAGCAGCAACATCCCGTCCGGATATCCGATCTGGAACACTTCCGTTATGGACCGCACCCAGAATATGGTAGAGCGCGATAAAAACCATCCATCCGTAGTGATCTGGTCCCTTGGTAATGAAGCTACTTATCAGGTTTACAACATGGATGAGAACTACTGCTTCTACAATTCCACACAGTGGATCCTGCAGCGTGACCCGTCCCGTATCCGTAAATATGAGCGTGACAACCGCTATACAAAGGGTGACCGCACAAAATCCATGGTAGATATCTATTCCTCCCAGTACTGGGGTGTGGATTCTGTCAAGAGTCAGGTAACAAACACCGGCAATAAGCTGCCGTATATCCAGTCTGAGTATGCCCATGCAATGGGTAATGCCCTTGGTAACTTCAAAGAGTACTGGGATATTTTCCGTAACTACCCGAATGCACAGGGTGGATTTATCTGGGACTGGATCGATCAGTCTGTTTCTACAAAAGTAGAAAATACAACAACTTACACGATCACAGATTCGAACACCGGTGTTGCAACGAAATTTGACGGAAAAGTTACCGAAGGACGCAACAATACAAAAGCGATCCAGGGAACTTATGCAGCGACGGACAGTGCAAAACTGGCAACCAACAGCACAACCGGTATCACACTGGATGTATGGGTAAAACCATCGGAGAACTTTACAAAATCCGCACAGGCGTTTATCTCCAGAGGAGACAGCGACGGCTACAACCTTCAGATTGACCGCTATGGTAAATTTGAGTTCTTTGTAGACGGATGGAGCGGTGGTACTTTATCCGCAGATATTCCATCTGATTTCACAGACGGAAACTGGCATCGTCTGACGGCAACTTATATCGGTACCGAGTACAAGCTGTATTACGATGGAAAACAGCTTGCAACAGGACAAAGAACCAACAAGACAACCTGTGATGCATCCAGCAATCCGATCGACATCACCATCGGAGCATCCGCAGACCAGTCCGGAAGAACCTTCAACGGTGCAATCGACCGTGCAGCCGTGATCAAAGGTGTTATGACAGAGGAACAGATCCAGAATACAAACGATAATCTGGACGCAGTAAAAGATAACGTAGCTTATTCTATTGACTTTGGATCTGCTTCCATTAAATCAGAAGGAACAAACTACAAAGACAGCACATACTTCGCATACGGCGGAGACTGGGGCGAGACGGTAAATGATAATGATTTCTGTGCAAACGGTATCTTAAATGCAGACCGCACACCTTCCGCAGAACTGTATGAAGTCAAGAAAGTACATCAGGAAGTTTCCTTCTATGATGACGGTGAAGCAGCAAACGGTAAAGTCCGTGTTGTAAACGAGTTCCTGAACACCAACCTGAACAAATACAATGTCTCCTGGACATTAAAAGAAGATAACAAAGTGATCGGAAGCGGTCAGCTTAGCGAGGAGCAGAAGAACATCGCACCGCAGGCAGAAGCTACCGTAACACTGGCAAACTTCCCGAAAGTAAGTGCGACAGCAGGTTCTGACTATACACTGACACTCTCCGTAACACTGAAAGAAGATGCTGCGTGGGCAGGCGATTATTACGGACATGAAGGTGATGAGGTTGCATTTGAAGAATTTGATCTTGCTTACACTCCGGAAAAAGCACAGCCAACGATCAGTGCATCTGACATGGATAAAGTAAACGTAGCAGAGAGCGATGATGCGATCACTGTTACCGGAAAGACATCCAAAACAAACGGCAAAGCATTTGAAGTTGTGATCGACAAAGCACAGGGTTACATCACCAGCTACAAAGTAGACGGCAAGACCCTGCTGGAGAACGGACCGGTTCCGAACTACTACCGTGCACCGGTCAGCAACGACCCATCCTTCTCCACAGCGATGAAGAATGCAGCACAGAACTTCACGCTGGATGAGAACGGCATCACTGTAGATAAGAAAGACAAAGTAGTCAACATTCATGTATCAGGAAGCATTCCTGAAGTAAATACACCGAACAGCATTGATTACATGATCTATGGCAATGGTGAGATCGTAGTAACCAATACGGTTACACCGAGTGCTTCTGCAGGAAATATTGCAAGAATCGGTATGAAGATGACAGTTGCAAAAGATTACGAGAAGCTGACATACTACGGAAATGGTCCGCAGGCAAACTATGTTGACCGTAACACCGGTGCAAAACTTGGTATATACAACAGTACCGTAACCGAACAGTTTGAAAAAAAATATGTAAAACCTCAGGAAAACGGAAACCACACAGGTGTAAGATGGACAGCACTGACAGCAAAAGACGGAACAGGTATCCTGGTATCTTCTGACAGCGAAATGGAATCCGGAGCCCTGCATTATAAAGCAGAAGATCTGGCATCCTACCGTCATCCATATCAGGTTCCGGTACAGGAAAATACCACTCTGACTGTTGACCTGATGCAGCGCGGACTTGGAAATGCAAGCTGCGGTCCGGCTCCTCTGAGCAAATACATCATTTCTGCAGGAAAGACTTATACACAGACATTCAGCATCCTTCCTCTGACAAAACAGACATCAGATGAAGAAAAGATGGCAAAGAGCAACGAAGATGTGAAATCCGGTATGCCGCTGACAGGAATCAAAGTAAACGGCAAAGAACTGGATAACTTCAGCGACGGACAGAGCGAATACACTTACACACTTCAGAGAGGAAGCTACGAAGAAGGAAAGGTCCCTCAGGTAGAAGCAATCGAAAAATCAGATGATGTCATTGTAACTGTTACACAGGCAACAGCAGTTCCTGGCACAGCGATCATCAAAGCCGTTTCTCCGTTTGGTGTAGAAAAGACTTATACGATCAATTTCAAGGTTCAGGATGAACTGTATGTATCCGATATGGACTGGACCGTTGACCAGGGCGGATACTTCGAAAACACAAGAGATGCCTGCGGATGCGGAAATCCGATGGCAGTCTATGTAGAAGGCACAAAACAGAGCTTTGACAAAGGTGTGGCTATGCATGCACCGGCAGAACTGGGCGTTAACCTGGAAGGCAAGGGCGTAAGCAGATTTACCGCACGCATCGGTATCAGTGCAGACCAGACACTTGGAAACAAAGCAGATGTAAACTATGTGATCAAAGGTGATGGCAAAGAGCTGTACCGCAAAGATCATGTAATCTCCAACGGACAGTCCTACCTTGTAGATATCGATGTATCCAAAGTAAAAGATCTGCGTCTGATCGTAGAACAAGGCGATGCAGATTACAACGACCACGCACTGTGGGCAGATGCAAAATTCACGTTCCAGAGTGAAACTCCGGATCCGAAGCCGATCAAAGTAGCAAGCATCAGCGTAACAGCTGATAAGACAGAGCTGACCGTCGGTGATACGATGCAGGCAGCTGCAGCTGTATTACCGGAAAATGCAGACAACAAAGAAGTGACCTGGGCAAGTTCAGATGAAACAGTGGCAAACGTAAGCGAAGCAGGTCTGATCACAGCAAAAGCAGCCGGAACGGCAACCATCAAAGCAACAGCAAAAGATGGAAGCGGAGTATCAGGAGAACTTGTGATCACGGTAAAAGCAAAACAGGTTACTCCAGATCCGGAGCCGGTCAAAGTAGCAAGCATCAGCGTAACAGCAGATAAGAAAGAACTGGAGATCGGCGGTACTGCTCAGGCAGCTGCAGCTGTATTACCGGAAAATGCAGACAACAAAGAAGTTACATGGACAAGCTCAAATGAAAGTGCAGTAACAGTAAACGAAAGTGGTCTGATCAAAGCAATTGGTGTTGGAAGTGCAGATATCATTGCAACTGCAAAAGACGGAAGCGGTGTAACAGGCAAAGTTACCATCACGGTAAAATCAAAAGATATTGATCCGATACCGACTCCGACCCCTGCACCGGCAGAAAAAGTCGAAGAGCTGAACAAGGCAGTCAAAGAAGCAGAATCATTCAAAGAAGCAGATTACACAGCTGAGAGTGCAGGCAAACTGAAAGCAGCACTGGCAGAAGCTAAGAAAGTTCTGGAGAATAAGGATGCTACTGAGGCAGAAGTAAATGCAGCACTGAAAGCAGTCAGCGATGCAAAAGCAGCTCTTGTCAAGAAAGATGATAACAATAACAACAACGGAAACAATAATCCGGCACCACAGGTTCCGGCAGTTGGAACAACCATTACAGTAAAAGGCGTTACTTACAAAGTAACGAAAGCTGATGCAGTAAACGGAACGGTTTCTGCAGTGAAACTGAAAGCAACGAAGAAAACAAAAGTTACGATCCAGGATACAGTAAAAGTTGGAAATTACAGCTTCAAAGTAACCACGATCGGTAAGAATGCTTTCAAGAACAACAAGAAACTGAAGAGCATCGTGATTGGAAACAACGTCAAGAGCATCGGCTCCAATGCATTCAATAAAGCGAGCAAGCTGTCAAGCGTAACTTTCAAGGGAACAAAGATCGTGAAAGTTGGCAGGAATGCATTCAAGGGTACTTCTTCTAAGATGAAAGTTACAGTTCCTAAGAAGATGAAATCCAAAACGCTGAGAGCACTGAAAAAGAACCTTCAGAAAGCAAAAATCAGCAAAAAGGCAACTTATAATAAAGTAGCGAAAGTAAAGTAAATAAAAGAATCTCTTGAATAACAGAAGTTCAAGTTGTAACGAGAATCGTCGCATGCTACAATAGGCATGCGGCGATTTTGTTGGGTAAATGTCAGCAAAGCTGAACAGAATCGCGTGCCAAGTCTTACGTGTCAAGCGGATATTCGCAATTGAAGCAGGGGACTTCCTTGATTTGGTTCAATCATAATAACGAAAGAAGGTAAGAAAAGTGGAGACACTGAAAAAGTTTGTGAAATATTATGCACCTTACAAAGGTGTGTTTTTTCTGGATTTGCTGTGTGCAGCGATTATCAGTTTTGTGGATCTGGCATTTCCGCAGATCCTTCGCAGTCTGACAAAAACACTGTTTTTAAAAGATGCAGCTGTGATCTTACAGGCACTGCTTCCTATCGGGGCAGGATTGCTGCTTATGTATGCAATACAGGCGTTGTGCAAGTATTATGTGACGTGTCAGGGGCATATGATGGGAGCAAGGATGGAGCGGGATATGCGCCAGGAATTGTTTGAGCATTATGAAAAACTGTCGTTCTCTTATTATAATCAGCATAATTCCGGTCAGATGATGAGCAAACTCGTATCAGATCTGTTTGACATTTCTGAGCTGGCACATCACGGACCGGAAAATCTGTTCATTTCACTGATTAAGATTGTCGGAGCCTTTATCTTCTTATTTTTTATCAACTGGAGACTGGCAGTGCCGCTTCTGTTTCTGGTTGTGCTGATGCTGATCTTTTCCCTGTGTCAGAATCGCCGTATGCAGGCAACGTTCATGGATAACCGACGCAAGATCGGAGATATCAATGCGAGGCTTCAGGATACCCTTTCCGGGATCCGTGTCGTACAGTCTTTTGCAAATGAGGAGATTGAGCGGAAGAAATTTCAGAAGAGCAACGAAAGATTTCTGGTATCCAAAGATGCGAACTATCGTTGTATGGGAAGTTTTATGAGCAGCAACCTGTTTTTCCAGGGACTGATGTATCTGGTGACCCTGGTCTTTGGCGGATGGCTGATCGCGCACGGAAAAATGGAAGCGGCAGATCTTGCCATGTATGCTCTGTACATCGGAATCTTCATCAGCCCGATCCAGATCCTGGTTGAGCTGACAGAAATGATGCAGAAAGGCTTGTCCGGATTTCGCAGATTTCTCGATGTGATCGAGACAGAACCGGATATTCAGGATGCCGAAGATGCAAAACCACTGACCAATGTATGTGGTGATGTATCTTATGAAAATGTTTCCTTTCATTATCAGGATGATGAGACACCGGTACTGTCTCATGTCAGCTTTCGGATTCCGGCAGGCAGATCGATCGCACTGGTCGGACCGTCCGGAAGTGGTAAGACCACGATCTGTTCGTTGCTTCCACGTTTTTACGATGTGACGGAAGGAAAAATCACAATTGACGGAAAAGATGTCAGAGGACTGACACTTGAAAGTCTACGAAATCAGATCGGACTGGTGCAGCAGGATGTCTATTTGTTCTGCGGAACGATCCGGGATAATATCGCTTACGGAAAACCAGAGGCCTCCATGGAAGAGATCGTCGATGCAGCGAAAAAAGCAAATATTCACGATTTTATCATGTCACTGCCGGATGGATACGACAGCTACGTTGGTGAACGCGGAACACGTCTCTCAGGAGGGCAGAAACAGAGAATTTCCATCGCCAGAGTTTTCCTGAAAAATCCGCCGATCCTTATTTTAGATGAGGCAACAAGTGCACTGGATAATGAGAGTGAACGATGGATTCAGAAAAGTCTCGAAGAACTGGCAAAGAACCGCACCACAATCACGATCGCACACCGCCTTTCTACGATCCGCGGGGCAGATCAGATTCTTGTTGTTGCCGATAATGGGATCGCAGAGAGCGGAACACATGAAGAACTGCTGAAAAAAGGCGGGATTTATGCACATTACTGTGAACTCTCGGAAATGTGACAGATTTTTCAAAGGCCAGTGCAGACAGCAGGCAAATAAAAATTGACCGTTGGTTTCCCGGCAGGTGTAAGGAATGGAAATGCCGGGTTTTTAAAATACTGTTTGCAAATGAACAGTATTGCATGTGCAAATGAACGAATTCCCCGAAGGGCACGTAAAAGTGCCTTCTTGGGAATT
>QWCN01002627.1_pt1 | contig 28106 bp, 22 predicted proteins | sample 1972711 | NCBI WGS metagenome assembly QWCN01 (sample SAMN09866707, study PRJNA288562) | Human gut metagenome isolate term1_stool, whole genome shotgun sequencing... | isolation source: gut | host: Homo sapiens | place: USA: California
GTTTGTGCAGATACACCTATAATTTTTGAAAATTCATGTATAGAATAATATTTACTCAAAGCATCACTTCCTTTCAATATTATTCTATACTAATAACCTGCAAAATTCAACAGTTGTTTATATACTTTTATAAGTTTTATTCAGCTGTTCTTTACCTCCTAATGTTTTGCCTGGTGTCAGGATCAAAAGATATTATACGAAAAACTTTCGTATTTTTCTTATCCTGTCATCATTTCATAAGTTTCTTCAGAAGATCCACCAGCTCATCAATCGCTTCGTCTTTTCCATTGCGGATGTCCTCTGCCACGCAGGTATGGATATGATTGGACAGCAGGACTTTATTGAAACTGTTGAGTGCAGAATTGATCGCCGAAACCTGTACCAGAATATCGGCACAGTAGGCATCTTTTTCCAACATTCCTCTCACACCGCGAACCTGCCCTTCGATGCGGCTTAAACGATTGATCAGATCTTTATATTCTTTTTCTGAGCGTTCCTTTTTTCGCTCAGAACACTGACAGCAGCATGTTTTTTCTATCTGTTCCCTGTTTTCTTCCATTTCATTCACTTCCTTTTCTTATATACCCCTATTAGGTATTTTTCGTATTGCATTATATACCCCCATGGTGTATTTTTCAAGTCCTTTTCCTGAAAAAATTTATGCATTAACGGATATCAGGATATAAAGAATGAACATTCATGTAAAGCTCACAGAGCTTCGCATTGCTCATGTCACGCAAAAAAGGCAGGATTTCTCCCGCCTGTTTTTTGTCTGAATTCTTTATTTTGATACCTGTTCTGTTTTGCTTATATGAAAAATTCTTCCGCTGCTCTGATAAAACTTCCGGTATCTTCCACACCGGCTGTCTCATACGGAGAATGCATTGCAAGCTGCGGAAGTCCGATATCTACCGTATTCATCGGTACCTGCGTATTCGAAATATTTCCCAGGGTCGATCCGCCCGGCACATCGGAGCGATTCACAAAGGTCTGGTATTTTACGCCTGCCCGGTCACAGAGATCCTTGAATTTTGCCGCTGACACCGCATCGGTACAGTATTTCTGGTTGGCATTGTATTTGATGACAATTCCGCCGTTTGGCAGCGGCCGGTTCACCGGATCTGCCTTTTCTATGTAATTTGGATGCAGTGCATGGGCATTATCCGCCGAGATCATAAAACTGCCTGCCAGCGTCATCAGATATTCTTCATACGTTCTGCCAAGGCCATCGTTGATCCTTCGAAGCGTATCTTTTAAGAAAGTAGAAGCTGCCCCCTGCTTTGTTCCGCTTCCGACTTCTTCGTTATCCAGAACACAGTGCACCGCAATGCTCTCCTCGTGCTTTCCGGCAAGCATTCCTTCCATCGAAGCAAACGCACACTGCAGGTCATCCAGCCTTGGTGCCGAAACAAATTCTCTGTCTGCACCCCAGATCGTACCCTCCGTCCGATTATAGAGGAACAGATCATGTGCAAGAATATCCTCTGTACTCACTTTAAGTTCTTCTGCAATGATGTTTAAAAGCTCCGGTCTGGAATCTCCGCACCCGAGAAGCGGCAGCAGATCTTTCTGCGGATTGTAAGACACGCCTTTGTTTGCCTCCCGATTCATGTGGATTGCCAGACTTGGGATCATGACCAGATCCCGGTCGATATTGACCAGTTCCTCTTTCAGACTGCCGTCACGCCTTACAACCACTCTGCCCGCTACCGACAGCGGTCGGTCAAACCACGGTGCCATCAGCATACCGCCATAACCTTCCACATTCAGTTTTGTGTAGGCATTTTCTACCCGTATTTCCGGATTTTCCTTGATCTTAAAAGCCGGAGAATCGCTGTGGCTGGCAATGATATGAAACTTCCGACACTCCTTCTTTGGAATCGAAAATGCAATCAATGCCGAATGATTTCTTGTTACGATATATTTCCCGCCCGGCTGTAACTTCCAGTGTTCCCGCTCTGAAAGAAACTGATATCCGTTTTCTGCAAATTTTTTCTCCATCTCTGCCGTTGCCTGAAAAGCCGTCGGACTTTTTTTGATAAAGGCAAGGAGAGATTCTGTTGTTTTGTAATGCATATAGCTACCTCACTGTTTTATCTATTATTTGGAAATTTTTAAAATTTATCTCAAATGAATCTGATAAATAAAATACCACAATATCTGTTAGAATACGCTGTTCAGTTTCTCTTATTATACTGCAACTTCCAAAAATATGAAAGCAGGAGTAATGCGATATATTTCTTCAATTTATAAGTTTTCAGGAAATAAAAACAGTATTTCATCAAGAACAATTTAGTGCAAATAATGTAAAATTCGATTCAATCAAAAAAATATTTAGGAGATGGAATGGTGGTATTTCAATTCACGAGGTCAATTTCTGACAGAAACATAAAACACGAGTGTGTGAAACTTTTTCTGTAAATTAACAAATAATAGGTTCTTCTATGATAAAAAATCATAGGAGGGCCTTTTATTATGGCCAGACAAAAGAAACCGGTACATCGAGTACAAATGACGGAAGGAAAAAGAAATATTATCCACCGGCTTCTTGAAGAGTATGATATTCAAACGGCTGAAGATATTCAGGATGCCCCGAAAGATCTTCTTGGTAGAACAATCAAAGAAATGATGGAAGCCGAAATAGATAACCACCTTGGCTACAAAAAATCATTTCCATGTATGCAAAAGGAATGACTACCCGCCGGATTTCGGAAACGATTGAGGATATTTACGGATTTGAAACATCAGAAGGCTTTATTTCTGATGTAACAGACAATATCCTGTCACATATTGAAGACTGGTAAAATCGCCCGTTAGATGAGGTGTATCCTATTCTCTACATTGATGCGATCCATTACTCTGTTCGTGATAATGGCGTTATCCGCAAACTTGCTGCTTATGTGATTCTTGGCATCAACATGGAAGGAAAAAAAAAGGTTCTTACCATTTCAGTAGGCGATAATGAAAGTGCGAAATACTAGCTTTCGGTTATGAACGAATTGAAAAACCGGGGTGTAAAAGATGCTTTGATCATTTGTGCGGATGGACTTACCGGTATAAAAGAAGCGATCACTGCCGCTTTTCCGAAAACGGAATATCAGCGTTGTATCGTACATCAGGTACGAAATACTTTAAAATACGTTCCTGATAAAGACAGAAAAGCATTTGCCACAGATTTAAAAACGATTTACCAGGCTGCTGATGAAAAGAAAGCTCTGGCCGCATTAGACAGAGTAACAGAAAAATGGGCACCAAAATATCCGAATTCCATGAAACGCTGGAAGGATAACCGGGATGCAATTTCACCTATTTTCAAGTTTTCAGCAACGGTCAGAAAGGTGATCTATACGACAAATGCCATTGAATCCCTGAATTCCACATATCGTAAGCTGAACCGTCAGAGAAGCGTTTTTTCGAGTGATACAGCACTCCTAAAAGCATTATACCTTGCTACTTTTAAAGCAACGAAAAAATGGACAACAACGGTTCGCAACCGGGCACAGGTATATGGGGAACTGAGTATTATGTATGAAGGACGCCTGCCCGAATAGGCGACTCAGAATATAGCAAGACCGGCGGATTTTTCGCCTGCTCTTGACATACAAATTTATAGCTGTTATATATAAAACAAGAGCGAAAAGCTCAATAAATAAACTTTTCGCCTTGCATTATCATAGAAGAATCTTACTTACAGACTTTTCTTTATAGTCTCTAAAACACTACTCCAGCAGATATTTCAATTCACACGCCCCTTACGGGACGTGACAATATGATGGCGATTATCTTGAATATTCATTAAATTTCTACTCACACGCCCCTTACGGGACGTGACATTAGCCGCATGCGTGGGTCATTCATTCCAGAAATTTCTACTCACACGCCCCTTACGGGACGTGACCGCTTACACGTTCCCTGTTCTGTTTTCTTCTGGATTTCTACTCACACGCCCCTTACGGGACGTGACCGCTCTATCATCATGCAGACGATTGGCTTTTTCTGATTTCTACTCACACGCCCCTTACGGGACGTGACACTGACTTTTTGTATAGTCGCCTGTCAGAATTGCATTTCTACTCACACGCCCCTTACGGGACGTGACATTAACACATCTGACCAAGAAAGGAAAGACTAACATTTCTACTCACACGCCCCTTACGGGACGTGACACAGTCACTTTTTCACCACCCCGCTTTTAACACCATTTCTACTCACACGCCCCTTACGGGACGTGACGGAAAAGTTCTGGCACAACTTGCAAAGACAGAGAATTTCTACTCACACGCCCCTTACGGGACGTGACAACATCCATTTTTCACACAGATAACACCGGGAAATTTCTACTCACACGCCCCTTACGGGACGTGACATCTCACCCATCCAAAACACAATAGCAAACGGTAATTTCTACTCACACGCCCCTTACGGGACGTGACGGCAATGCCCATTACTACTATAACGACGATTAAACCATTTCTACTCACACGCCCCTTACGGGACGTGACCTTCCTTAAATGGGTAAGAAGTGTTGCTATTGTCATTTCTACTCACACGCCCCTTACGGGACGTGACACACTAGAAAATTTCTTGTAACATAGATTGACAAATTTCTACTCACACGCCCCTTACGGGACGTGACAATTAGCATTGCTCATTTGCACACTATCACTGACCATTTCTACTCACACGCCCCTTACGGGACGTGACACTATAACGACGATGAGTCCGAGAACGGATAACAAATTTCTACTCACACGCCCCTTACGGGACGTGACTTTCTGCGTCAATCGCTTCTAAAATTTCCTCTTTAATTTCTACTCACACGCCCCTTACGGGACGTGACTATTAGCCACGTTGGATATTATCTTGGCGATGGGAATTTCTACTCACACGCCCCTTACGGGACGTGACACCCTTGCATTTCACGTTGCTATGCCACTTTTTAATTTCTACTCACACGCCCCTTACGGGACGTGACTCATTTCTCTGTATTTCTACTCACACGCCCCTTACGGGACGTGACTTCCTTTTTTAATTTATTTTTTCAATCATCCTGCATTTCTACTCACACGCCCCTTACGGGACGTGACAATATTGTGATATAATCTTTTCGTACTCGAAAAAAATTTCTACTCACACGCCCCTTACGGGACGTGACAAAAAAGGTCTACACATCCTCCGAGTTGCCATATATTTCTACTCACACGCCCCTTACGGGACGTGACCGCTACATTTTGTATTTATGTAACGGAACATTTCCACATATTGGGACGGACTTATTTCTGCTGATATGGATCATATGTTTTCTCAGCACCTATATGTTCAATTTTCTTATTCCAGTTGTTCCCAAGATAATAAAATCGCAAACTATCCTCTTCTGGATTAATTAATTTTAATAAACTATCTTTTAATTTCAAAAAAGAGGAATAATCTAAATCAGCTTCAAAAACAGAATTCTGTACTCGTTGTGCATGATTTTGACATTCTTTCGCCACTTTTCTTAACCTGGTTTTTCCTGCTGCACTGACAGTACTAACATCATAACTTATTAAAACCATCATTTTATCTCACCACCTATTTTTGCAGATATGGTGGATAGCTCTCAATGTCGCCTCGTATATATTTGGCAAGCAAATTGCTCTGCACATACGGTAATAATCCAAATGGTATCTTTTGCTTCAGATACGGATGCATTAAATCAGTACGTTTCTTTTCCTGCCATTTTGACAATACTTTTTTCCTGCCATCTGCATTTAACCAAACCGCTCCTGAAATCTGCTTTTCAAAATCTTTTTCTCCTATAATCTGCAGATTCAATAAAGTGATAACAAAACGTTCTACAATACATCTTATTTCTTCCACCATATCGCAGGCCAATGATACACGACCGCTTCGCAATGCATGACAATATCCAATATAACTATCCAATCCTACTGTTTCCAATGCCGCTGCAAATTCATTTGTTGCAAGTGTATAAACAAATGATAAAATTGCGTTTACCGGGTCCAACGGCGGACGTTTTGTTCGAAACTCAAAGCTAAACGGTACTTTTGTATTTGTTATCAATCGATTGAAAATTGAAAAATAATTCTGTGCACAATATCCTTCAATACCCATAACTTCTTCTATTGTCTCTGCTCTATAAACATTCTCAATTCCGTCATGTAAAATCCCCAGTACTTTTTGTATTTCCTGATTATCTCTCAATTCTGCATTATCATGTAATGTTCTGCGTATTACCTGCCTGGTATTACTGAATTTTGCTGCCATCGTATTTTGTGCCAGCTGCAATCCGCATGCTCTGAAACAGTCAATTTGTTCTACACGGAGAAAAACATTTCCTTTTGTCTCTCCACAAACTTTTGCCAGAAATTTCCCCTGTGGCGACATAAAATTAATTGGAATCAGCTTTTCCACGCACTTTCCCATCAACGCCGGCGAACATCCAAGATAACTAAAACACACAATATTTTCCACATTTTCAAAAGGAATCCGAAGTTTAATTTCTCCTTCTGCCTTGCAGACAAGATTTTCACCGTCCAACATCAAATACATCTGTTCATTTGTCACATATATTGTATTTAAGAGTTTTCGCATAACGGTTCCCTCTCAATCTTTTTTATCTCTTTTTTTAAATCAGGGATTTTTCTCATGGATGGCATACATACATCTTTCATAGAACATCCATTACAGTTTTGATTTTTTCGAATCGGCGGGATTTTTCCTGCTTTTAAAAAATCCCGCATTTCTGTCAAAAGTCTCTTTAATTCTTCATTATATTTTTCAAAATTTTCTTTTAATGGCAATGATATTCTTTTCTTCACATCTGCATAATACAGAACACCGTCACAGTCCCCTCCAAAAATAGAATCCACACACAGTTTCTGTGCAAAAACCTGCATCAGATCATCTTCCCGATAATCTTTTTCTTTTGGTTTTGTTGGTTTATATTCTACAATAGTCAGTTTATATCTTTGATTGTCATCTTTTATCGTAATCCCTGTTTTATCTTTTTTTAATTCTATACAGTCTGTTACGCCATATAAATTGTATTGCTCATCATCATTATAAACCGGAACCGAAGTATATACTTTTTTGCCTCTTCCTGTATAACTTTTCTCCGGATCATGTACTCGATCATGTAGCAGATTTGCTTTTGTTACGAATATATTCTCGCCCCAGGATTTATTAATTTCTATCAATCCCCAACGATGGGGACAATACATGTAATGCTGTATAGATCGGATTGTTATCTCCTGGCTTTTCATAATTTTTCGATCAGTTCTACTCCTTCCGGCATCTTTTCATCCACTTCAATTTTATAATCATCAAAACAACGAGGAATTTCATTTTCTTCTTTTATTTTAATTTTTTCAAACATTAAATGTGACGGACTATTTCCAAGTACATTGCTGTGTTTGAACACATACAGCTTTCGCATACACATCTTTCCTCTTGCAGCACTATGATCATTCTCAAACATATTTATGATTGCTTCCCACAAAAGTTCCAGATCTGCTTCTGATAAATCTGTGGTCTTATTTGCCAGTGCAGCAGATACATAACCTTCTGCCCGATATAATGCATACGGAATGATGCTTTTCTTTCCCATTTCCGTCTGACCGGTTTCCTGACGCTCATCCGTTGTGCGTGCCTGTCTTGTAATCGTAATATCCTCTATATCGATTGGCGAAATACTTCTGGCAAAATTAAGCTGTACCGGCCCTCTGACAATACCACAAGGATCATTACCTGTCGACATTACTGCTCCAAAAGTTCTCACATCATAATAATTCTTACACATGTATGCACGAGCCTTTTTAACATCATCCTCATTTCTGCCATTATTCTTTGTCTTCAATCCTTCTGCTTCATATGCTGCTGTAAATTTACTGTTCAAGGCTTTATCCGGTTTAATCAGAATGTTATATCCCGCTTCTCCTTCTTTTACCAGTTCTACATAATTTCTGATTTTTCTCTTCAGGCAGACATCCGTAACATAACCATATCCTGACTCAGAGTCTATTCTCGGTGCATTTCCTGCATCCGGATCCCCGTTCGGATTTCCGTTCTCCACATCAAAAAGCATTATAAAATCATATCTGTTCTCCAGTGCCATAATTTATTCCTCCATTTCGTCTCTATTCATTTTTTATTGTTCTTCTTTCTTTTCACTCTTCTTAAAAAGCTCCGGTATTTGCTGGTAATATCCTACAAAAAATTCTCCCTGTTCTGTACGTCGCAACATTTCCGGAAATTTTCCATCCAGTAGTTCTATGATTTTCTGGATTCTCTCATTATACTTATAACGATAATTTGCATTTTTTATTTTTTTTAAGTGATTCTGACTAAGCCGTATCAATTTAGGAAAAATCAACGCCGGTTTTACCGATGCTGATGCAAAATATGCATCTTTAATGGTTCTGTTTAACTCTGTCCCTGCTGCATCTTTCTGCAGCTGTTCCAATACTGCAAACAACCGTCCGCACAAATATGCCGGACTCTTATTTTCTTCATTCAATCCCACTGTAATCTCCTCCTTTTTGTCATTTCTGTTAAGATATGCCTTTACTATACCGCAGCGAATCCTATTGATGTTTCGATCAATTCGGATTCTTCGCAGAGTATTTTCAAATAATGCCACCGGATATTTTCCGCCATATACTACTGCATTTAACAACCCTGCCATTAAAGCCGGATTTACTTTATCATTCTTACTCTTCGGTGAAATCAGTTCTTTTTCAATCATCCAGAGAGGCACCGGCTTTTGTTCCTGTACCACCTGTATTTCCTGTTGAAATCTTGCAATATTCCACAACACATCTGCATATTTCTTACGAATAATAAACTTTACCGAAAGCCTAGAAGAATTAGGCTTTAACCCCAGCATATAAAAATCAACACTTGGATCTACAGTACTTAGATTTTCCAGCCTTTTTGCAGTTATTTTTCCTTCCCTGGCATCTTCCATCATCTTTTTCAACATTTCTTCTGTCTGTTCTGCATTTAAAGTATCAGACTCTCCAAAAAGCAACTGGCTGAACAGATCTTCACACTTATCTTCCGTATCCATTGCCCAAAAGACCATCGTCATATCTTCCAGCATATGTTTGTGTTTTTGAGACGCAAGAAGATAATTCAATGCTTCTGTATATTTTTTCATCATTTCTTCTGAAATTCCGCTGTTATAGGACTGTTCATTTCCATAAGAATTTTCAGAAGGATTATTATAACCGATCAGCACACTTCCTGTTGCAAGTCCTCCATACACCCCTTTGATCTTGCTGTGGATTCTTGCAAGAGGTCTTTCTTCACCTGAAACTGCACATTGTGCAAAATAAGCATCTTTTGCTTCTGCTTTTTGCTTTTCATAATACATGTTCCATTTTTTTGCAAACACTGGTTCATCCTGAAGATAATGTCCAGGTCTTCCAGTCAGGCAGAACACATAACCTGATTTTGCGTAATCTTTTTGTAATCTTAATAATTCCTGGTTTTCTGTCTGTTCTTCCGGTTTCCAGTTGAGAAGAAATTTTCGATACGCATTCACAAGCGGTGTATCCATTTCTTCAATAAATTTCAGGTTTGTTTCTACAAAAGCTGCATGGGATTTTTGTGCCTTTCCCGTCCGGTCTGTTGGTGTCAGTCTTTCTTTTTCCAAGTTCAATCCAAACAAATATAACGGTCTGTGCTCTGCTATATTGGCATCAATTCCTGGTTTTTCTGTTCTCTGAGGCATTTTCAGATCCTGCGGCACTAATTTCTTTTTTATTTTTTTCCCGACTGTTACTTCTGTTTCTTTCTGAATATTTATAATATGATCAATCTCGCCTTCTTCCGTCAATGCTACCTCATAATGTATCTTTACCTTCGAATATCCTTCCGGAAGTACCTTTTCTGCTGCCGACAGCATATCATAATAATCACATAATGCTTTTATCAGCATCGCAATCCCTCCCTGTATTTTTGAACATCAATGACTCCCTCAATCATGTGCGGTCTGTAGTATAATGTTTTTGCACGATCGGAGAATTTGGGATTTTCCCAGTCTCCATTAATGGGTTTCCCCCTGTCTTCAAACTGTACCTCATAACTCATATATCCGAGATCAACATCCCCCATTTCCTTGATTCTGCTGCTTATCATTTCTGTATCAAACGCATCTACCAGTTCTATTCTTTTTACCGGAAATTCACTGCACCCAAGACATGGTGTCCGAAACCATTGACCTTTTTCCAGTCTTCGTTTCAAAATGTTATAATGCTTATTTTCTCCGTCATCTTCTCGATTATTTTTCAAGCCGGTCAGCTCAAAGTGAAATTCTATACCATATTTCACTTTTTTCAGAACCATTGCTGCCCTCTGACTTCTGCTTTGAGAAGTATAGATACAAGGATCTCCTCCTTTCTGTTTCATCTGATTTTTTACTGCACTGAGCAGTACCTTATCTTTTACTTCATTTCTTCGAATATTTGCAAAATCAATCTCCTGAAATACAATGATTTTGTCAATCACATAACGGATTGCCGGTTTCCAGTACACACTCTTTAACATTCCTTCCAATGCTCCCGGTGTCGGAACATCATAGCTGACTCGTTCCACTTTCAATTCCGGTCGCGTAAAGCATGCATAATCTCCTTCCACTATGATTTTAAATCCATATCCCATTGTTTTTCACCTCTTCTTTCATAAAAAATAATCTTGTGCTTCCAATAAAATTCCTAAATTTTCGTCATAATAATCTTCATTTGTCAGACAGTATATTCCCGTACCAAAATCGTCTGCAACATGTTGTTTTATCAACTCATCCAATTCTTTCTTAGTAACTGTACAGGTATACTTTTGCAGCTCCTTCTCATTTTCGATTTTTGTATATCTCAGAGTATCCACCAGTTTTCTGCTCTTTTCATCTCTTGGTACAACAATAGAACATGTCCTATCAGGGATCAGTTCAAATTGTTCTGCATAAGTCTGAAATGGCAGATTTTCAAAAGACCTGCACTTTATATGCATCGTATTTTTCTGAATATTCTCTTGTTTTAAGAAAAACACTTCTTCATAGTATTCTTCAATACATTCCGGCTGTGAAATATCTTTATACTCCGCCAACAAACGTTGCGTAATATTCATCTTGTCATTCTGTGCTTCATTTTCAAATTCAAACACAAAAACTTCACCCTTATCCCGCTTTCCTTCTCTGTTACATCTGCCTCCCGACTGGAGAATACTGTCCAGACCATTCAATTCACGAAAAACGGTATATACATCCAAATCAACTCCTGCCTCAATAAGCGATGTAGAAATAATCGTAATCCTTCTCTCTTCCGGTATATTTCCATCTGGAAAATCTTCATCCAGGCTTTTCAGTTCTTCTCTGATAGCCTGCAGAACTTTTTGTCTGTCATATGCAGTCATATAAGTCGATAAGTGATATTTTCTTCCTGTACACATCTGAAAAAGTTGTCTTGCATTTTTCTTCTTGTTTACGATAATCAATCTGGACGGATACTTTTCACTTTTAGCTAATAGTCCTTCCGGACTTACTTTTCCCATATTGATATATTGACATTTTTGAAACTTTTCAAAAAGCGTCTTATCCTTGATCAAATTTTCGATTCGATTATTTGCCGGTGCATAAAGCTTCAGCAACTTTTCAAAATCAGGCATCGTTGCCGTAAGAAAAACAGCTTCGCTGTTCAGATATTTCGTTATATAGGCAATTCCCTGAAGACATGGCTGTAAATAATCCTGCGGCATCATATGTGCCTCGTCAAAAATCAGAATACTGTCTGCCATATTGTGCAATTTTCGAAGTTTTCCTCTTTTATTTGAATAAATGCTTTCAAAAAACTGTACTGCTGTTGTTATGATAAATGGAGCATCCCAATTTTCTACTGCTATTTTAGCTGCTTCTCGATAATCCTCATTTAAATCCACCTTCTCATCATAAGAAAAAGTTGACTGATGTCTTAAAATCTCCAGATTATTTCCAAAAAGTTTTTCAAAAACCTCTGCTGTCTGATCAATAATACTGTTATACGGGATCACATAGATAATTCTTTTTTTCTTTTTCGCTATTGCTCTTTGCAGTGCTATTTTCGCACTCGCTAATGTTTTTCCACTGCCGGTTGGCATATTTATAAGGTAGATGTGTGCATCTTTTGTACTGTTTCGATATGCCTGCTCCTGCAGCAAGCTTCTCGTCTTCTGCAATTCTGTTTTTACTTCAAACGCCTGTAACTGAACATTTATTTTTTCAAGACACTTTTCAAAATCAGCCTGCAATTTTCTCACTACTTCTGTACTTCTGCAAAACTCCGCGGTGTCTGTTGAATCTGCATCTACCAGACAGGAAAATAAATATCTTGTCAGAAATGTAAACTTATCAATTAACCAATCCGCATTTCTTCCGCAATCCGCAGCAAGAAACTGCTGCCATTTTCGAATATCTAATTCCGGCAGTTCCAGTTCTTGCTTGTAGGCATCGTAATCCTCAAACGTCCTGTTCATTCTGCCTTTCAGACTGTTATCCTCATCATTTCCAAATCCCCCATTTGGGATTCCCGTGTGATGTCCTGCAATGCAATACTGCATCATCAGATTCATTGGCTTTGGATACTTTTCACCCACTGCAATTGCTCCACAGGTTGAATGTTCTACACGAATATTTTCCCCTCGGATTCTTCTTTGAAATCCCTCCTGATACTTTCCGATATCATGTGCTTTTCCTGCCGCATAAGCTAGATCTTCCATTTCCGGAATTGCATATTCTTTGCAAAGATTTGCCGTATTCTCACAATGTTCCCGGACAGTTTGTACCTCATTTGTATACTCATTTCTGTGTGCAATATATATTTCCCCCATATTGCTGTACCCTCCTGTATTCTCATAATTCACTTATACCATTCTTTTTCTTTTATGTCAATTTTTTCTTTATTTGGTTAAATATAATTTACATATCATTATATCTTTTATCAGCTGATCAAAATTTTCAAACACAACTGTGTAAACATATTACCTTCTGACTCGGTACCATAATAAAAATGACCGTATGAAAACTTTTCATTTTCGCATACGATCATCTTTATACTTAACAAAATAATTTCTACTCACATGCACAACCTGTACAGACTTTCCAATTATATTTTATCTTTCCTATTTTTTCAACTGCTTAGTCAAAATCTATCTTAAATCTTACCCGTCAAAAAAGACCAGCACTTTCGCACTGGTCTTTTTCCTTACTTCAACTTTATTTCTTGTTTCTTACTTTGTGATCTTCACGCTTGCCTTCTGGCCTTTTCCTTTCAGCAGTCGTTTGTAGCGTGTCAGTTTCTTCTTCGGTACTTTGATCTTACATTTTTTGTCAATACCTTTGAAGGCTTTGCTTCCGACTTTCTTCAGCTGTGTGGATTTGATCGTGATCTTTTTCAGTTTCTTTGCACCGTTAAATGCATTTGCACCGATCTTGCTTACGTTTTTGCCAATGATAACCTGCGTCAGTTTTTTGTTGTTCTTGAATGCATTCTTTGAAATCTCGGTTACTTTGAAGGTAACGCCGTCAATTTTTACAGTTCCAGGAACGGTAAATTTCTTTTCTGTTGCTTTTCTCGGTTTCACCAGAGTAACGGTTCCGTTCTTTGCATCGGATTTTGTTACTTTGTAGAATCCTCTTCCAACCGGTTTGGTTGTTCCGACAGCAGGTACTTTCTGAGTATTCGGATTTGTGTTTGGCTTTTCTGTTCCAGGCTGTGTGCTTGGTGTTTCCGGCCGTTTATTCGTTTCGGTTTCTTTGCCCGTTTCAGTTTCTTTGCCTGTATCCGGCTCGCTTCCTGCCACTTTCAGATTCTGCTCTGCTTTTTTCAGGCTGTCCAGTGCTTTGCGGACGTCTGCGGCACTTGCAGTCTTAGAAGCGGCTGCTTCTTTTGCTGCTGCCAGTGCATTCTGGAATGCATTCCAGCTTGCATCGCTGTAATCGCCTTTTGTTTTGTCTTTTACTTCTGCAATCTTGCTGTTCAGTACTGCTTTTGCTTCTTCTAACTGTACATTTGTGGTCGGATCTTCCTCCCATTTTGCAAACAGTGTCAGATCTGCACTTACCGGTGATGCTGCTGTATATGCTACTGTGCAGTTTACATCGCTGTACCAGCCCTTAAATACATATCCGGCTCTGGTCGGATTCTGCGGCAGGCTCCAGCTTTCGCCGGCTGCTACTTTCAAAGACTCAATACTGTTTCCGCCTTTTGTATCAAAAGCAACGGTAATTTTTTTCTGTGTTGTTGTGTTCTTAATTGCTTTTCCGTAAACTTCTACTTCGCAGATATGGTTTCCGCCATGTGCTGTTCCGCTTGTCAGAATACTTCCGCGTGTGTAAATACGGATATAACGTGCTTTCTGTTCTTTTGCTTCAAATGTCTTTCCTTCTGATGTTTCTGCATATTTTGCATCCGGATTTGCAAGCTTTTCATTGCTCAGCAGTCCGTATGCATACTTGGAATCTGAAACGCTGCTGTACAGCACGGTATCATTTGCATCAAAAGCAGCATCTTCAGATGCAACTACGATCGTATCCTGGTAGGTACGTCCGTCCGCAAAATAACGCCACATTTTCACCTGATCCAGCTTGAATACATCGCCAAGATCGATCTGGAAGTATACGCTGGTTCCTGCCAGTACATCACTTTCAATGCTGTCCAGTGTACAGGTAAAGGAGTTTGAACCTTTATCACCATCGATCATTTTTTCCGGACTACTTTTTTTGTTTGAAACATCCTGATCATTATCTGCACGTTTTACTGTGATGTTGGAAGCCTGCAGAGGGATTTTTCCGTTTCCATCCGGAACAATACCGGAATCTCCGCTGCTGTCTCCGCCAACTGCTGATCCTGCTTTTTCCAGTGCAGCCAGCTTAAGTGTTGCATCTTTTACTTCTGCCTGGCTTACCTGAAGATCAGTTCCGCCTCCAACAGTCAGAGTTCCATCTTCCAAATCTTTGATGTTTTTCTCATATCTGCTTGCATCCAGTGTACCGTTGACATAAACTTTCAGACTGCCATTCTTTTCACGGATACCTGCAATGTGTTTCCATGTTCCATCGTTTACAGCTTCTTTGGAAGTTACGGATACATCTCCAACTGTAAAGACTGCTTTTCCGTCTTTGTCAATGGAAAGGCTGTAAGCACCTTCCTGTTTCAGAATGTTCATATTGTTTCCGGTTGTCTTTACATAAGAAGATACTGCAAAATCAGCGGTTCCTGTAACAGCTGTTCCGTTCAGCTCATATGCTTTTGCAAGGCCAAGTATTGTCTTTCCTGCCAGTGCTTCGTCCGTTGTTTCCGTTACATCATTTGCATTCTTCAGATCTGTTTTTGCTGATGCTTTCGCTACAACCTGATTTTCCTGATATACAACTTCTGTATTTACTGCTGCTGCATTGCCGGTTAAATCTTTTAATCCACTTACAGAAACCGTTACTTTGCTTCCTGCACTCAGAGTGGATGTAGTCAGCGTTACTTTTCTCTGATTTGCACTTACTTCTGCTTTTGTAACATTTGCTCCGGAAACGGTTGCAGCAGGAGTACCGGTCACGCGCTCATCAAATGTCAGCTCAATCGTGTTGTCCGCAGTTGCTTTTGCAAGTGTCAGCTGAGGTGCTTTTGTATCTTTTGCAGTAGAAAGAGACCAGATACGTGCCTCACCCGGCTGCAGTGTAACTGTGATCACATCGCCGTATTTTACTGTCTGATAGTCGGTCTGTGCATCGGTTGTCTTGTGATCCAGAATTGTTGTACGGTTGAGTGTCTTGCCTTTCAGACTTTCTGCCGCACCAACGTTTCGATCCAGTGTAAAGCTCAGTGTCTTTACGGATGCACTTGGATTTCGCATGGAAATAATACCTTCTTCACCATCCCAGCAGGAGTATCCGTAGGTATTGCCCTTATCCGGTGTCGTACCGATCAGTTTCGCATTTTTCAAAATGTGATAATTTTTCTTAGCCCACTCCAGATATTCTGCATTGATATCCCATTTCTGACCTTCATCGATCATTTCCGGGCTGTAGTACAGCTCCCAGAATGCCGTTCCTCTGGTTCCCATCATATACAGATACGTTTTGAACTCATCATCTGTCATCTGGTTTGCCAGATTGGTTCCTGTTTTTCCGTAGATTGGATCATGGTTGTAAATGTTTGCCAGTGGGAACTGGAACTCTCTTTCTTTTACAAAATCAAAATATCTGCCGTCACGGTAAGAAAGCAGCTGATCTACCTGTCTGTTCTGTCCGACCTGAACACGTCCGATATCCTGGCTGTTCTGGATCCAGATAGAATTTGCCCACTGCAGATACCATGGACTTGGGTTTACATAACAGGTCAGGTTAAACCACAGATTGTCAATGCCGTTTTTCTCTGCATTGGTACGCAGCGTCTCAAACAGATCAATCCATGCTTCCCAGGTATCGGAAAAATAATACATACCATTCTTTCCGCCTGTCATATGTTTATGATTTGCATTTGTACATGGCTTTGTCGCAAATCCATCCAGTTTCCAGTAATTTACTTTATAAGCATCCTGCATCTGTAAGAAAAACTCAGTCAGTTTCGTCACATACCGTCTGTCACCGACATCAATATCATCGGTTACCGCATTGTATGCACCAAAACCTGCTTTTTCAATAATCTTGCCCATTGCAGCGTTATAGTTATAACCACCTCTAGGTCCTACCCATACACCAAATCCGGAGCCGAAGCTTTCTGCAAGATCAGAAGCAGGACGGAATCCGTTCGGGAACTTATTGTTAAACTCCCAGAACCCTGTCACATTATCCGTGGTACCGCAGCGTGCCACATCATGAACAGTAGAAGTTGTATTCGAGTTGTTATAATTATTCCATCCGTCATCCACAACATACGAATCCATCGGTTCTACACCGGATTCAGAGAATCCCTTTTCCATTTTTTTGAATGCAGATTCAATGTTATCATCGTTAATGGTCATCATATTATCGTACCAGGAATTGTACTGCGTACGGAAATCGCTTCTTGTTGCAATGCTGTTGATATATTCATAAAAGTCAGACTGAATGACATTCATATCCGTACTTCTTGCAGCACCCGCTACGGTCTGCCAGGTCACATATTTTCCGTCTGTGGTAAGCTGGTTATCTTCCTGCAGTTTTTCGAATGTCTTGCCGGAAAAATAACGCATATGTGCATTTTTATTGCTGTCAATCTCTGTTTCTGTCATCGGGAACTCACATCCAAGGAACATTCCCTGAATATAAACCGGCTGGCCAAGAGAAATGACATATCCACTCATACCGCCAACGCCTTCACCCATGATCGGATGTGTCCACACGGTATCATTTGCATTGACATTCAACGATTCCAGATCGATATAATCAATTGCTGCTTTTTCTTTGTCACTTACTTCGATTTCCAGGAATTTACGCATGAAATGATCTCCGTCATCCATGGTAACTTTCATGGTAACATCCCAGTCTACACCGTTTTTGGAAACAGTCTCAAACGGGAATTCTACCATGACTCCGCCGTTCGTATCTACTTTTTTAACTTTGCTGCCTTCCAGAGTCATCTCGCTGGATCTGATCACGGCACTTGCATCTGCTGTACCGACTGCTTTGCTGTACATCTTTACTTCTGCCGCCGTTGCCCATGCCTGACCGTCCGTCTTTGGTGATACAGCAACCAGTTTTACATAACGACCCTTTTTCGGTGCTGTCAGATTGATATAAATCGTTTCTCTGTCATTGTAAGTAAAATCACCTTCTGCCGCAAGGTTTGCATCACTTTCCAGATCTGTTTCACTGTTTCCCACATACAGTTTATATCCTTTGATATCGCCGTTTGTGGAACTGTCCTGACGTGGCTGATAAGAAAATGCGGCAATTTCCTGTTCGCTCTTCATATCAAAAGTCAGGGAATGTGGATATGGCTGATCCGGTGAATACTTGCTGTGCCAGATTGTAGATGCATCACCATCAATAACATTGGCTCCCGGACCGTCTTTTGCACCCACTTCATTATTGTACTGATCGCTTGCTGTAACTGTCCAGTTTGTGCGATCCAGCTCTCCGTCCAGTTTTGTTGTACCATCCTGGCGAAGTTTGATAATGAATTCTTCAGAACCCTGTGCCGGTGTAAACGTCAGATCTGCCCTCTTATTATCCAGTTCTGTCGTTGCCAGCTTGTTGTCTGAAGTAGAAAATTTACGCTCCAGATATTCATTTCCGATCGTAACTTCTCCGTTTTTCACGGATACTTGTGCTTCTCCTGATGCCGCCTGAACGGTCGTTCCAATCCCCGTTGCTGGAATACCGGTCACTACCATGGCCGCACTCAAAGCAATTGACAACCATTGTTTTTCTTTCTTTTTCAAAATTTTCCTCCTTGTTTGTGCAATATGCATAATTTTATTCGTCTCCCCCCCCCCGCTTTTTATAGTAACATTCAACATTCTTTCTGTCAATCAGATTTCTTATTTATCAGAGATTTCGCTTTTAACTTTTCGTTTCATGTATTTTTATAAGAAATTTGTTTCTCCGACATTCTGTTCACTGTTGTTGTTCTTTTTGCCCCCAACACGCACAAAGCTTCTTTCGTATGTTTGGTTCTTTACGGTTTTCCGCATAAACTGTTGGTAAAACTGGTATCTTTTTTTCTTAAAAGCGAAATTTCTGTGTTTTAAAAGAAAACAGCATCATCCATGGAAACGCCACACCCGAAACAATCCAGGAGGCTACATAAATCCATACGATACATTCCATATTTCTGTATATCGGAAGTATTGCCCAGACAGCAACGATGCGGAGCAGACAGATGGTAAGCAGAGTCATGATCATGGTTTCCATTGTATGCCCTTCTCCACAGCAAACCCCAGAGCAGACTTCTGAAACTGTGTAGAAGATAAAAAACGGTGCCATGACTCTCATATATTGTATGATCAACGGAATAATTGCTGATGCATCTGTCGATGTGAGAAACCAGTTTCCGATCACTTCTGCCTTCCAGTACAGGACTGAACTGATCACTGCAACCGCCGCCACGGACATAGTAAGTCCTGCTGCAATTCCTTTTTTTACTCTCCCTCTCTTTCCTGCACCAATATTTTGAGCAACATATGCTGTCATTGCCGGACCGATTGCATCGGAAACCAGCCAGATCAGCATATCCATTTTATCGCAGATGCCCCAGGCAGCAATCGCATTGGTTCCCATCTGATTTACAGCGGCCTGGACGATCGAATTTGCAGCTGGGAACATCATAGACTGCAAAGCCAGCGGAAAACCCTTTTTCACCATTATCAGCATATGTTCTTTGCAGAAATGCAAATGCCAGACTTTTTTCTGTCCCAGTCCTTTTTCCTGTTTTGATATACTGTTTAAAATCCAGATCATACTTAAAATCTGGGCTACTGCGGTAGCCAGTGCTGCCCCCTGTACTCCCCATTGAAATCCTTTTATAAAAACAAAATCAAGTCCTATATTCATAATTGAACTGAAAATCAAAATCAAAAGAGGCTGATGTGTATTTCCCATAGCTCTCAGTATTCCTGCTGACATATTGTAAAGTATCATCGCCCAGATACTTCCAAAATAAACCTGACAATACCGCATTGCCTGTAAATAAACTTCTTCCGGCACATCCATGATATTCAAAAGAGCCGGTGTCAGTAAAACGCCTGCTACTGCGCAGAATATTCCCAGTAAAATTGCAACCGTGATTGCTGTACGGATAGAACAATGCAGGTTTTCTCTGTCCTTCGCTCCGTAATAACCGGAAATCACAATGGTAACACCTGCCGCAAGACCATTCATAAAATTAACTGGAAACTTAAACAGCGTATGTACCGAATCAATTGCTGCAAGACCTGTTTTTCCAACATAACGACCTACAATCATGGTATCTGTTGTAATATAAAGCTGCTGTATCAGACTTCCAAGAATAATCGGAATCACAAAAAACAGCAATGCTTTCCAAACATTCCCTTCTGTCAGTAAATATTTTTTATTTATTGTTCTCACCCTTTTCTGATATGATGACTGTTCTGTTTTTCTGTTACTGATTTCCTGATGAAGCGGCATCTTACCCGAATATAGAAGAAAAGGCGTGCAGTCTCAAAAACCAACACACCTTTTCTTTCAAACTCCTACATTATTCTTCGCTATGGAAATCTTTTAGTTAATATCCAGATCCGCTGTCACCTGATAGTAATCACAGGCATGTGCCGTATATCCGGTCACATTTTCCCGTGAGATCTGGCTCATCTTCAGGAAGGAACAGTAAACAAAGGCATTGTCATCCAGAACGGTCTGCTGCATCTGAACCGCAAGTTCTGCACGTTTATCGGTGTCAAACTCCTGACTGAGCTGTGCTTCTAACTGATCCAGTTTCTCATTTTTATAAGCTCCCTGATTTTTCGTTGCATCGGAAGTTGCAAACACGGTAAACCAGTATTCCGGATCTCCGGTCGGAGCCTGTACATTTGCCATGGCAGAGACATCCCACGCTGCCGGATCCTGCACAACACTGTTGTTGTCCGCAGTACAGTTGATATCCACATCGATTCCGATGTCTTTTAACGTAGCCTGTGCGGATTCTGCCAGAAGCGGAAGCTCCTGTCTGCTTGGATAGGTAAGCCATTTGATTTGAAGCTTCTGTCCGTCTTTTTCACGGATACCGTCTCCGTCTGTGTCCGTCCATCCGGCTTCTTCGAGAACTTTCTTTGCACCTTCCGGATCATAGGATTCGGTCGTTACTTTATCTCCGCCAAAAGCAGAACCATCCGGGAATGTTCCGTTTGCCGGATAACCGTTTCCTTCCAGCAGATTTTCTACAAATCCTTCTTTGTCAATGCCCATGGCGATTGCTTTTCGCACGGCCGGATCGGTACATACAGATCCTTCGTTAAAATTCATTTTCAGGAAGAAACATCTGGATGTGGAAATCTGTGAAAAGGTAAAGTTATCGTTTTCAAACATCGGATAGCTCTCATATGCCATGCCATACGCTGCCTGTACTTCTCCTGAGAGCAGTGCATTTGCAAGGGTATTTCCATCTGTGATCGTTTTGATCGTCAGTTCATCAATATGTGGCGTTCCATTCCAGTAGTTTTCATTTTTTACCAGGGTCAGATGATCGCCGGACTGACAGTCGGTTGCAATGTATGGACCTGTTCCGGCTACGATTCCATCGTCAAATCCTGCATCTACATCGATGATACAGCCATATGGATCTCCAAGGTAATTCAAAAGTGCCGGCTTTGGCTCGGATGTGTGGATTGTAAGCACCTGACCGTCTGCTTCCATCGAATCAATCTTTGTATCGGCTGCCGCACGGTCATGGTTTGCCAGCAGATGCTCCAGACATTGTTTCACTGCCTCGGCATCCATAGCTCTGCCACTTGAAAACGTCACATTATCCTGCAGTGTGATCTTCCAGGTGAGCGGATCGGTATTTTCCCACTCTTTTGCCAGCCACGGCTCCAGCTCCATATCGTCTGAATATTTTACCAGTGTCTCTCCGATTCCATAGCGGATGCATGCCCATCCGGAGTAAGAATTGTGCGGGTTGACATCCAGCTCCTCATTCGAAGAATTAAAGGTTGTATCTCCTATTACCATTGTCTTTTTAGCAGCAGTGTCCTCTGCTTTTGCAGATTCGCTGCCTGCTTCTGTCACAGCAGATGCTTCTGTAGCAGTTGTATCATTGCTGTTTCCGGCATCTTTGCTTCCACATCCGTACAATCCCATCGTAAGTGTAACGGTAAGAAGCAACGCCATCCATTTTTTCCTGTTTTTCATAAGTTCTTTCCTTTCTGGTTTGCATTTTATTTTCTGCCAGAGGATCAGTTATTCCTTCTGTCCCGGCATCATAACACACTGTCAAGCAGCATACGTGTGTACTCATGTTTTGGAAAACACAGCACTTCTTCTGTTTTTCCCTGTTCTACGATTTTTCCCTGATACATGACCAGTACACGGTCACAGAAATTCTGAACCAGTGCAATATCGTGGCAGATAAACAAATAAGACATCTTTCGTTCTTCTTGCAGACGATCTAAAAGCTGCAGAATCTCTTCCTGAACGGTAACATCAAGTGCTGAAGTTGCTTCATCTAAGATCAGCAGTTTCGGATCGATGGCGATTGCTCTTGCGATTGCCGCTCTCTGACACTGTCCGCCGCTGACTTCATGCGGATAGCGTTTCATAAACTCTTCCGGAAGTCCGCATTGTTCAAAAAGATCTCTTACTGTTTCCGCATACTCTTTTTTTGATACTCCTGCATTTCTTAAACTTTCTGCCACAGCATCTCCAAGGCGGCATCTCGGATCAAAACTTTCGGTCGGTGTCTGAAATACCATCTGCATTTTTCGATAAATTTTTCTCATATCTTTTCGTTTATAATGCGTGATCTCTTCTCCATCCAGACAGATACTGCCATCGGTGCTCTCCAGAAGCCGGGTGATCATGTTGACAACTGTTGTTTTCCCGCTTCCACTCTCTCCGATAATCGCCAGTTTTTCCCCTGGGAACAGTTCAAAACTGACATCATCCACTGCCTTATATTCATCTTGTTTTCCATCTGAAAAGACTTTTGTCAGATGCGAAATCTGTAATAATGGCTCCATTTTTTCACCTCCGGAGAACAGGAATCGCTGAAAGTAATCGTTTCGTATAGTCCGACTGTGGATGACTCAGTACTTCCTGCGTTTTTCCGTATTCTTCCATTTTGCCGTCTTTCAATACCAGCATAGAATCTGCCATCGCACGGATCACTCCGATGTTGTGTGTTACGATAAGGATGGTTGTCCCATACTGTTTTCGGATCATTTTCATCTGTTCTACGACCTGTTTCTGAATCGAAACATCCAGTGCCGAAGTTGGTTCGTCCGCCAGAAGAATTTTCGGTTTTAAAAGCATCGCCGCCGCAACGCCGACACGCTGCTGCATGCCACCCGACAGCTCAAACGGATAACTTTTCAGGATTCTTGCCGGATCCTGAAATCCGAATTTGAGAAACAGTTCGGAAGCTTCTTTTTCAAATTCTGCTTTTTTTATCTCTATATGTTCTGTCATCCCTTCGAACAACTGCTCCCCGACGGTTCGAATCGGACAGAAAGAACTTCCGGCATTCTGGAAGATCATACCGATTTCGCTTCCACAGATTTTTCGCAGTTCTTTCGCATTCAACTCCGGCAGATTTTTACCATCATACCAGATATTTCCTTCGATACATCCACTTTTTCCAAGCAGACCGATTGCTGCTTTGATCAGGGTGGATTTCCCACTTCCGCTTTCTCCTGCAATACCTAAAATTTCACCTTTTTCTACCGAAAAACTGACATTCTTGACAATCAGAGCATCATTATAGTAAACATTTACATTGTCATAAGAAATAATCTCTGCCATTTTTTCACCTCTCATTTCTTGGATCCAACAGATCCCTTACCGTATCTCCAAGCAGGTTGAAAACCATGACTGAAAGAAAAATGGCAATTCCCGGTGCAAAGGTTACCCAAGGATGTGTCGTCAGCAGATTTCTGGTATCACTCATCATGCTTCCCCACTCCGCAACCGGCGGTTTTGCACCAAGTCCCAGAAATGACAGGCCTGCAAGCTCCATCATCATCGTTCCGATATCCAGCATGGCAGTCACAAGGATCGGCCCCATAATATTCGGCAGAATATGTTTCAAAATCAGTTTTCCTGTACTGCATCCAGATAAGATCGCCGCCCGCATATAGAGGCTTTCTTTCTGTGCCAATGTCTGACTTCTGGCAATCCTTGCATATTTCGGCCAGCTGATCGCCCCAAGGGCTATAACCGCATTCTGTACGCCGCCTCCCATCACGGCTGCAACTGCCAGGGCAAAGACCAGACCAGGAAATGCAAGGAAAATGTCGGATATCCGCATCAGAATCGTATCCAGTTTCTTTCCGTTCCATCCACAGATGATCCCGACGATCGTTCCAATCACCGTGATCCCGACAACCAGAAGCAAAGTCGAATAGATACTTGTCTTGCTTCCGACGATGACTCTGGATAACATATCCCTTCCATAACGGTCTGTTCCGAATGGATGTGCCAGTGACGGACTTGCTTTTGCGATACTAAGATTCTGCTCATAAGAATCATATGGGCATAAGTGTTCGCTGAAATAAGAACCGACAACAAGAAGCAGTGCCAGCGTGGCAAAAATAAAAAATCGCATTTTCAGATGATTTTTCTGCTTCTTCGGTTTTCTTCGTGCTGATTTATTCATTTTGATTCACCCCCAGACGGATTCTTGGATCCAGGCAGTGGTATAAGAGATCCGTGATCAGATTGACTATGACATAGATCAGTGCCATCCATACGACATATGCCTGAATCACCGGGTAATCGCGTGTCGTGATCGCATCCACTGCCAGCTTTCCGACCCCATCCCACATAAAAATACTCTCAATGATCGCCGTACCGCCAAGCAAACTTCCAATGGATAATGCAAGCAATGTAATGATCGTAAGCATGGCTGATTTTATGACGTTTTTCCATAAGATCACGCTCTCCCTGATACCTCTCGCCCTGGCTCCCTGAACATAATCTTTGTTCAGCTCCTCCAGAACGGCCGCACGGACCTGCCGCATATACTTTGCAGACATGGAAATTGCCAGCGTCAGCATCGGCATCAGTGCACTTCTGATATTTACACCGCTCGCGATGACCGGCAGAAGATTCAGTTTGATCGACAGCAGCTGCATCAGAAGCATCGCCACAAAAAAATTCGGCATCGCATTGCCGATAAAGCTGAAAAACCGCAAAAGCAGATCTACCCACTTATCCTGACAGACTGCAGCCAGAACACCAAGCGGGATGGAGATCACAACCGTTGCCAAAATTGACATGACCGTAAGCAGCAGCGTTGCCGGAAGTTTTGAAATAAATTCATCAAACACCTTTTTTCCGGACACATAGCTTGTCCCCATATCACCATGCAAAAATCCATTCAGCCAGTTCACATACTGAACCAGAAACGGCTGATCCAGCCCAAGTTCTGCCTTTTTTGCATCAATGATCTCCTGCGACACCGCCGTGCCGCGGTTTTCATACATCTCCGTGACAGCATCGCTTCCCGCCACCCGCATCATGGCAAAAGACAAAAAAGTAATCCCTATGAGAATAGGAATCAACTGCAAAAATCGTTGTATGATATATTTTCTCATTACATTACCATCCTGTATACAATTATCACCGATTGAGCTGTTATACTCGCACCGGGAACACTCTGACTTTTATAACGAAATACAAACCGCACTGTTATTGTATCCCCCCCGCAGGCTTCTTTCTTTTTTATTTTTATGATAGGATACTACCTGATAAAATAATGAAAGGAACCTTGAACATGGATATCTCAAACATGAATAATATAGAATCACGTGTCCAGAGTTACTGGACAAAACGGGCACACAACTTCAATATCGTGCGAAAAAATGAATTAAACAGCAGCATTTCCGAACGCTGGAGAGAAGAAATCGTTCATTTTCTGCCGGAAGGCAAAGTGCTGCAGATCCTGGATGTCGGTACCGGAACCGGATATTTTGCCATCCTGCTTTCTCAGATCGGACATCAGGTGACCGGGATCGACCTCACCGATGCCATGCTGAAGGAAGCCCGTGATAACGCTGCACTCTATCAGGTCCATCCCACGTTTCAACAAATGGATGCCCAGAAGCTTGCATTTTTGGATCAGTCTTTTGACGTTGTCATCTCACGCAACCTGACCTGGACGCTGCCGGATCCGGAATCTGCATACAGAGAATGGATGCGTGTGCTGAAAAAAGGCGGCATCCTGCTGAATTTTGATGCTGACTATGCATCTAACGTCCGAAATCAAAATACTTCCGCTTCTCATATATCCGATACTGAAGTGTATGGTCACTGTGGTGTCACACCGGAACTGGAGCAGGAAAATGCATCCATCACCCTTTCCATGCCGATGAGCCGGAAACAGCGTCCTTACTGGGATCAGGAATTTCTGGAAAACATCGGATTTTCCAGATCCGGATACGACCTTTCCGTCGGTCAGAATATCTTAAAAGAGCACGACCTGAAAGATGCTCCTATGTTCCTTGTATGGGGTGTGCGGTGATTATTTTACCGCACAGACCATAAACACCGGTGTAGACTGGTAATTGATCTTCTCTGCATCGCTGAGCACTCGCTCTCCGATTGTCTCATCTGCCCAGCAGTCAAATCCAATTTTCTTCAGGACATCCAAATCCCATTTCGGACGCTTCAGCGGGCTTAACGGAACTTGCTTTGCAATGTTCTCCATCCACGCAATGTCCGTTCCTTCATAATAATCTTCTACCTGTTCCTCTTTTGCCCGTTGCCTGTCCTGCTCATATCCGAGTTTTAATTTATCATCATAAAGATATGCATACCAGTTCGCATCAAAATTCAGGATCTTCCCTCCTGGTTTCAGCACCCGCTGCCACTCCCTGTATGCACGCTTCGGATGTTCCAGATTCCAGGTTACATTTCTCGTCACGATATAATCAAACGTCTCCTTTGGAAATTCTAGATTCTGAGCATCCATTCTCTTAAAACTAATCTGATCCGCCAGATCCGCCGCATTGGATTTCGCTTCCTGCAGCATCTGCTCCGTATAATCTACCGCCGTTACCTGATATCCCTCTTCCGCTAAAAGGATCGCAAAAAATCCAGGTCCCGTTCCGATATCCAGAATCTGCACCTGATCTTTTTCCTTTTTCGGCAGCTGCTCCAGTAGCACCTCTTTCCATTTTTCCTTCTGCTCACTGTGCAGCTCTTCCTGATTTACTCTGGAATAACCATCCGCACGGTTGTTCCAGTAACTTCTGATTTCCTCCAGAAGTTTTTTGTTCTCCATAAGGAATACCCCCTTGTATGTATCGAATAAATGATGCCTGTACATTCTATAATAAGCCATAACTGTTTCAAGAATGCATTGCATGACATATTCTTCTGTGCAGGCACAATCGCAATGTCAAGCGGATATTCGCAATCCGCTTTGCTACTTGCTCATAACCAAATAACTGCTCTGCAGTTTATCAGAAGGAGCTTGCACTTCTCCTGATACAAGCAAGTCCCCACCCACTGCTTATTGCTTTTCGCAATTGAAGCAGGGGACTTACTTGATTTGGTTAAACTTTTGACACTGACATCATTATATTGATTTTGTATACTTCATACAAGCCTCCCGGGGGGTTGTTTTCTGCCTTGATTTTCTCTCCTTTTTCTTTTATAATACTCTTATCATTTCTTTTGCTAAATCGTGATTTAGTAAATCTGGATTTAGCAATCTTCTCATCTGCAAACAAGCTTAGGTATAACCATAGCAGAAGAAAGCAAACTCAGCAAATTCAAGAAAGGATGTGTTAGGATGCCATTACCACAGCATGAGGATTACACTACCGAAGATATTTATCATTTGCCTGAAGGGACCCGAGCTGAGCTGATAGATGGTCAGATTTATTACATGGCACCGCCAACCAGAACTCATCAGAAACTTCTTTTTTCAATCAGTCGTACCATTGCCGATTATATCGATTCAAAAAAAGGAATCTGTGAGGTTGATATTGCTCCATTTGCAGTATTTCTGAATGAAGATAACCAAAATTATGTAGAGCCGGATATCAGCGTTATCTGTGACACAGAAAAACTCTCAGAAAAAGGCTGCACCGGTGCTCCAGACTGGATCATTGAAATTGTTGCACCCGGCAGTCGGAAAATGGACTATTTCACCAAACTTTTCAAATATCGCACTGCAGGTGTTCGAGAATACTGGATTGTGGATCCGGGCAAAAATCTGATTCTGGTTTACAATTTTGACACCAGCGATTCCGAACAATATACTTTTGCCGATACAGTCAAAGCCGGGATTTACGAAGACCTGTATATTGACTTTGCTAATCTTAAATAAAAATTGACCGAGCTCTTTAGAGCGAGAGATGCTTCTTGTCCGAAGGGCAAAAAGATGGGCATTAAGAAAACTTATATGTAAAATATAACGCCATGATGATTCGAAAACAATCTCCTGACACGCTGCGTTTCCTGTTCGGTTCGCTCGCCG
>QWCN01002058.1_pt1 | contig 27920 bp, 30 predicted proteins | sample 1972711 | NCBI WGS metagenome assembly QWCN01 (sample SAMN09866707, study PRJNA288562) | Human gut metagenome isolate term1_stool, whole genome shotgun sequencing... | isolation source: gut | host: Homo sapiens | place: USA: California
TTCTGGGAAGAGGCGGACGGCCTGGTGCTGGTGGATTATAAAACTGACCATGTAAAAGAGGGACAGGAACTGATCGAACGGTATCAGAGACAGATGCATTATTACAGTCAGGCGTTGGAGCGCGCGTATGGAAAAAAGGTAAAAGAGTGTTATTTATATTCATTTGCGCTTGGAAAAGCGGTTGCTGTGGAGGTGTAACCTCCGCGGCAGCCGCTTTTTGTAGATATTTAGAAGAAGTCTTAAGATATTTTAAAGATTCCCAGGATTTGTTGACATCTAATATTATACGATGTATAGTATTAAATGCAAAACAACATACGGCCCGGGAAACCGGGGGAAAGGTATGAGCGGAGTCTTTTCGTGAAAACAGATCGGGAAAGGGTTCGAACATACAGAAAAAAGAAAAAGGGGTGCGATATGGTATTTAATACAGGAGCGGCTCTTTTGGATGCCATTGTTCTTGCCGTTGTCTCGAGAGAGAAGGAAGGCACTTACGGATATAAGATCACACAGGATGTGCGGAAGGTTATCGACATTTCCGATTCCACCCTGTATCCGGTGCTTCGCAGGCTGCAGAAAGATCAGTGCCTGATGGTCTATGATCTGGAATGTGCGGGGCGCAACCGGAGATATTATAAAGTAACCGAGCAGGGACTGGCCCAATTGGGGTTATACAAAGAGGAGTGGAAGAGATATTCATCCAATATTTCCATGGTTTTTGAGGGAGGAATCAACAATGAATCGTGAGCAGTTTATTGCACAATTAGCGAGACTTCTGCAGGATCTGCCGCCGGCAGAACGGCAGGAAGCCATTCGCTATTATCAGGAATATTTTGACGATGCCGGGGAGGAAAACGAGGATGCCGTGATCCAGGAACTGGGAAGTCCGGGAAAAGTAGTAGCAAGCATCAAGGCAAACCTGCAGTATGGCGGATCGACATTCGGAGCGAATGATACCGATATGGAAAATACAGGGACAGAAAGTCAGACGAAGGACGCCGATGGCTGGCAGAATGCAGATACGCAGGGACAGAACGGTCAGCAGGGAACCTGGCAGAATGCGGATACGCAGGGACAGAGCGGTCAGCAGCAGACCTGGCAGAATAGAAGTACGCAAAGCCCGTATGCGATGCAGGCGAGAAAACCGAAACGCGGTGTTGGCGGATGGGCACTGCTCATCATTATACTGGTCTTTGCATCTCCGATGCTTCTCGGCGTTGGCGGTGGAGCACTTGGCATTTTTATCGGAATCCTGGCAACCGTATTTGCCCTGTGGATCAGCTTTTTCGCCGTAGCGATTGGAATGATCGGAGGCGGGATCGCCGTTCTGATCAAAGGGATCCTTCATGCGATCAGTTCACCGGCAGCCGGACTGGTAAGCATGGGCGGCGGTCTGATCTGCATCGCACTGGGAATCTTATGCGCAGTATTTTTCCTGTGGTTTACCTTTCAGCTGTGTCCGCGTGTATTACGTACCACGCTGAATTTTATCTCAAGAATCGTACATAAAGGAAAGGAGGCAAGGGCAGAATGAAGCGTTTGAACAAAGGTTTACTTGTAACCAGCGGAATCTGCGGGGGACTCGGGCTTGCCCTTCTGATCTGCGGGATGCTTCTCGGAGGAATCCGGGGAGGAAATGATCTGGTGGATGCACTTTCCATCAACAGCGGGGATTTTCAGGGGATGAAAGATGAGGTTATGAGTGAAATCAGTGACCATACCAATTTTGATCCGATTAACTGGTTTGTGGAATGGGTAACGGATATATTTTAAGCGTGGGTCCGAAAAAATAACAGAGAGTAAAAATTTACATGATAAAAGGAGAATCAGAATATGGAAAATAAGAGATTATATCGTTCCTCAACCAATTATATGATCTGTGGAGTCTGCGGCGGAATCGGAGAATATTTTAACATCGATCCGACGCTGGTGAGACTGGCATGGGTGATCTTTTCCTTTATGGGAGGATCCGGAATCCTTGCGTACATCATCGCATCGATCATCATTCCGAAATAAAGAACAACGTGAATAGAAAGAGAAAAAAAGGTCATACTTCAAGAGAAAAGGAGTGTGACTTTTTTTATGGGAAAAGAGAAAAAGATAAGCCGGGAGGATATCGCAAAGATGAGCCGGGAAGAGCAGATGAAATATGAGATCGCGCAGGAACTAGGACTTCTCGATCAGGTGCTTGAAGAAGGGTGGAAGACTCTGTCTGCAAAAGAGACAGGAAGAATCGGTGGGATCATGAACCGGAGACGAAAGCAGAAAGAAAAAGAAGGCGGGGTCAGTCATGGAAAAGAGCAGTAAACGCCTGATGCCAGAGATCAGCAAGGAGCGTGTTGCCATGTGGCGTCAGATGAATCCCGTCGGTCGTGATCGCATCGATTCCTTCCTGGCGAGCTGCCTGTCGGAGGATTGAGTCCGTCGTGATAAAATGAGCAGAATAAGAGAGTGCCAGATCGTGGATGATCTGGCTTTCTTTTTCGATATACGGATGCCAGGCGGAGTATTCTGCCGGTTCATCAAAAAGAAACGGTTCCAGTAACAGGATGGTGGAAGTATGCTGGCATAAAAGATCCAGCACTTCCCGGTAAAAAGCAGAAAACTCCAGAGGAATCCTGGAGTGAGAAGTAAAAAGTTCCACGGGGATATCATTGACTCCGGCAAGGAGGGTGATCGCATCCCAATGACCGCCGATCCCGTCCCGACGGAGCATCTGTAACACCCGTTCAATGGTAAATCCTTCATGTCCCCGATTTACAAATCTGGCGTCTACATATTCCGGTCTGCGGGCAAGGAGAGAGACATAGCCGTATCCAAGATTGGCAGGATCAAAAAGATGATCCGCATCGGTGATGCTGTCGCCCAGAAAAAGATACTGCTTCATATAATCCCTCCTTTGGTCATAATACTAGAGCGTGTCTGAAAAATCATTTCCGCAATCTGCAAGTCCCACTTTGCGGTATATTTTACCCTCATTCAGTTGCCGTAGCCCGCTACGCCGCCCTCATTCGGATAAAATCTCCCACAAACTGAGACTCGCAGCTCACGAAAAGCCTTTTTCAGACATGCTCTAGTTCGTGCTGTTTGTCAGCAGGGTATTCAGATTTAATTTTAAGATCCGGTCAAACTGTGTCAGCGAAGTATAGCGATAGCCATATGCAGCGGATTCAAACAGTACATAGAGATCGTCACCATCCACATAGATCTGTTCGAGTTTTGACGGAAAACGGATCTTCTGCAGCATGGTGTCTTCTTCAAGAAGCATCTGCAGAGAGTTCGGAAATACTTTCAGAGATCCCGGGAGCACCCCGTAAGAATGAGAGGTGAGGATCCTGTTTTTATAAAATGCCACACCCTGTGCCCGTTCTGTGATCACGCGCATCCCGGATGGCAGGGCAAGTGGTGTCAGCGAATCCACACCTAGCTGACCGGTTGTTATCGTGTCATCATCGACGGTACTGGTCTGTAAGGTTCCATCTTCGGTGATATAATATTCTTCCAGTACGCTTGCAGAATTGGAAGTATAATAACCGATATATAATGCATTATTATGATAGGTCAGAAAAGAATTCCGTGTAATTGCATACAGATCGTAAGACTGCGAGTAGGAAATCGGCTGATGGCTATTCTGAAAACAATAGTTTTTCAGCTGTTCCAATGTGATTGCATTGACCTGTGGAATACCACGGGACATACAGGAGATCCAGATGTTGTTATGAATCGTATCGTATGCGATCCCGCCGACATGGGATTTATTTCGAAGAACAATTTCTTTTACAAATTCATGGGTCTTTTTATCGATGACATAGATGACAGAGTTATGCGTATTGGTATGACAGTAAGCAGTGACCAGAAGGTAATCTTCGGTAACGGCAAGTCCCTGAGGAGTCATGGAAGTACAGATGGAAGAAGTATTTTTTTCTCCGAAAACCTGTGTTTCTGTAGCATTAAGTCCAGGAATAATATAAGTACCATAATCAATTTCGGTAGCACGTCCGTATAAAGCTGCCCGTTTGACCTCCGGTGTCAGGGAAAGCAGATCCCGTCGGCTCTTAAAACTGTAGATTTCTTCCTGCACGGTGCCGGTAGCTATTGCCTCACGTTCTACCCGTCTGGTATATGCAGAAAAAAGGAGAATATATGAGGTAACTCCGATTCCGACCACAAGGAAAAAGACGAATATCCAGAAAATCCGGCGATGCTTTTTTGTGGATTTATTTTCTTTTTTGTGCCTGTTTTTCATAAGTTGTCTCCCAAGATGTGATGATACTGTCAATCTAACTGTTCAGTAGGTTATATTCCGCGAGATGATTTTAAATGCATGTTGGCTTATAACTGTGAAGGTACTGAAAAGTTACCTGTTAATCATATCTTATTTTAAGAAAAAATACAATTAAATATATAATATTCCTGAGTGGTTTAAAAATCTCCGGATAAAATGAGGAAGGGCCGATACCCTTTCGGATACCGGCCAATATGAAAAAGGAAATCTAAAAATAACTGTTACCACTTAATGAGGGGGAGGGTGTCACAACAGGCGATGTTGTGACATCCTTTAACAAAGTGTGGTTCGCTTTGTTGAGTATTATATTACATGGAAAATGTGATAAAAATGTGTCTATGTAATGAAGACTTTATAAAATTTCAAAAAAAAACAGAAAGAAATTCTTTAGATTTTCAAACCGCGATATCGGTTGATGCATGCATAGACTTCCTGGATTCGTGGCATGGCGAGGTTCGGAGCAAGCCGACCGCCCTCGGAGAGAATCTCGAGTCCTCTGTCGGATAATTCTGTATCAAGTCGATCTATGATCTGCTGCAGTGTGTCTTTCCCATTAAAAAGCCGACGTTCCGCATAGCAGAGAATAGCTGAAAGTGCCTGGATCTGTTCCTGGTCAGCCAGCTGTTCGAGACAGCGCAGATCGATGGTATCGTGATTGACGGAGATACTGTCCATACCGAGTACCTTCATCTTCAGACGGCGATCCGGACGGAAAGCGGGATCAGGCTGAATCACACGGCGATAGTCTGCAACAGCACCTGCAGGAGCGGAGGGCTGAATAGAAGGGAAAGCTTCCGCTTCTTTTTTGGCAAATGCTGTGATATCCACCGGTTTGTAATGATCCATCTGTAAAATCGTATCTGCCACATGAAAATAAGATCCCGAACTACCGGCAACCAGAATCGAGGAGATTCCCTGTGTATCACTCAACCATTGCACACGCTCAATGAATGGTGTGATCGGTTCCTGATTGCGGTTGACTACCCGTTGCATCAGTTCATCGCGAATCATAAAGTTTGTGGCACTGGTATCCTCATCGATCAGAAGCAGGTGACTTCCCGTTTCCAGTGCTTCGATGACATTAGCGGCCTGAGAAGTACTTCCACTGGCATCTTCCGAATAAAAGGAATGGGTATCCTTGTGGTTCGGCAGATCATTGATAAAGAAAGAAATGTCTGTGTGTTTGATGCTTCGACCGTCCTCGGCACGGATCTTTACTGCGTCTTCTCTGGTGATCACATATTCTCTTCCGTCTCCCGCAATATGGTTATAGACACCCAGTTCGAGCGCTTCAAGCAGAGTGGATTTGCCGTGATAACCGCCACCAACGATCAGCGTGATACCACACGGGATCCCCATACCGGTCAGCGGACCATGGTTTGGAAGATGCAGTGTGACTGCCATGGAATCCGGTGAGACAAAGGAAATTCCGTCTTTCATCGGAAGAGGAGACACGCCGGATTCCCGCGGAAGAACAGCACCGTTTGCGACAAAAGCGGTAAGATTTCGTGCAGCCAGTTCTTTTCGGATAAAGGTCTGATCTTCGGCAAGTGCCCGCACCTGTTCCAGCTTCCGTGCATCCAGATTGCGGTAAAAAAGAGAAGCTTTCACACAGACCGGAAGAAAATCAAAGAGAATCTTGATCAGTTCTCCGGAATTGACCGTACGTCCGTTTGCAGGAAAACCGACCTCCAGACGAAGAGTCAGATCACCGTTTTTTGCATCCATCGTGCAGGCGGAACGCTCCAGGATTTCCTGTCCGGGTCTTGAGATGGAGATCAGACCGCTTTTTCCGGAACCTTTGGCGCGAAAACTGTATTTTTCAATGTGCGCAGCAAATCCACGGATCAGCTGATCCTGAAGCGCGATCCGCATCTCGCGTGTCGCATACAGAGTCTCCGGGAAACCTGCCTGAGCACCTTTGATATGAAGGCTGAGCTTCGACGGTGCGGCAAATGGATCGCCCTGTACATGGTCGATAGAGAGTACATAGCCCGGAAAACGGTAACTGCCCTTTGTGTCTTTATACGCCGGATAACTTTTACGGTTGATCCGGAAAAGAAGATCTTTCAGATCCTGAGAAGTATTTATCATGGTATTCATCCTTTCTGGAAAATTCCTTTGATACCGGGTTGTTCCGTACGTCGTACTCTTTTAATCCCGGTATCATTCCATAAAACAGTATAACAATATTGTAAAATACAGACAAGCGGGAAGAAGGACTTTTGTTTACGGGATTTTGCAGTTATAATAAAGAACAGAAAACGTTCAAAAATGAGCAGAAGGAGAAATGGGATGGAGATCGAAAGAAAATATCTGATCAAAAAACTGCCGGAAGATCTGGCACAATATCCGCATATGGAGATGGAACAGGCGTATCTTTGCACGGAACCGGTGGTGCGGGTGAGAAAAGAAGGAGAGGATTATGTGCTGACTTACAAGTCCAAAGGACTGATGGTGCGGGAAGAATATAATCTGCCACTGACAAAAGAGTCTTATGAACATCTGCTGGAAAAAGCGGACGGAACGGTGATCACAAAAACCCGTTATCGCATCCCGGAGAAGAACGGACTGACGATTGAACTGGATGTTTTTCACGGAAGATATGAAGGACTGTTTCTTGCGGAAGTGGAGTTTGCAACCGAGGAGGAGGCAAACAGCTACTGTCCACCGGAGTGGTTCGGAGAGGACGTTACGATGTCCAGTGCGTACCATAACAGCACGCTGAGTCAGAAAAAATAAAGAACAGAACGAAAAAGAGACTATTTTGTGATGCTTTCAAGGGGATACCTCAGTTTTCACAAAACAGTCTCTTTTTTACAAGAGCAACGGGTCAAAGTCTGTGCTTTTACAAAAACGTATCGACTGTCGCGATTCGTCAGGTATCACGAAAATCAAACAGATCTTTCACCGGAACTTCCAGAACATCTGCAATATCAAAAAGTTTATTCAGAGAAATTGATGTTTTTCCATTTGGTGCCTCAATATTGCTGATATGTGTACGGCTGAGGTTTGTTGCCTCTGCCAGTTCTGCCTGTGTAAGTCCACGAAGTTTGCGATAATAAGCAATGGTCAGACCGAGAAGCCGAAACTCATTGATGCGTTTATAGTCCATATCCCTGTTCCTTTCTCCATACAAACAGACGTATCGCCTGTGTTTTTCTTAGCGTACAGCAGAATATATCGAAAAGAAATAATGTGAGAATTTGCAAATATAAAGTAAAATATTGCAAAATAGAGGAGAAATTTTAAAAATGCAAGAAAAGGACAGGCAGGTACACAGTTTCAGACTATTTTTCTTCTGTATCAGGAGAAGAGTTCATTCTGGGAGGACGGTAATGATAGACATCCTCATAAGATTCGAGTTCTGCTTCACTGACCGGCGCGGACGGAATCAGTCCGGTGCAGTCATGCGTGGATGCCGCATTGGACAGATAATCATAGGAATCGATCAGTTTCTGGTTTTCTTTCTCTTTCATGGGCAGTGACCTCCGTAAAGGTAATTATAGGATTAAAATATGCAAAAAAATATTTTTTATACAGAAGGGAAAGATCTGGTGGGATAAAAGCCTTTTTCAGACACGCTATAGAATATAAAAAGAGAAGAACATTTCAGAGAATCGTTCCCTAAATATTCTTCTCTTTTCTACATTATTTTACAGACGCTGCAGATTTCTGCTTTATTTTAATTCCATGTTTCTGACGGAAAGCATCAATCGTAGCAAGTCCCGGTCCGGATACCGGGCGGATCCATTTGCCGGAATAAAGATGATGCTGCATCAGAGTATACCGGATCGGTTCGTCGATATAGCAGAAGGCAAAAACGAGAAGGAACGGCGCATGAAAATAAAAGTTCGAGAGATATACGAAAGGCAGAACCATCAGATACATAAACGTAATCTCAAGAATCGATCCAAATGCCGCATCGCCGGCGGAACGGTAGGTATCATTCTGCGTCCAGTTTCCCATACGGATGATCGCTGCCATACTATAGATGATCAGCATACCGGTACCGATCCGATAGGATTCACCGGAAAGCCCCAGTGTATGTAACAGTGGGTTGTGGATCAGTAACAGGGTAAGACAGGCAACTGCGATGATGCCGCTGCACAGATAGACCAGACGCTTTGCTCTCTGATAAGCGACTTCGTGATTACCTGCGCCAACCTCTTTTCCGACGAGAACGGAGGCAGCATTGGAAAATCCGCTGAAAAAGGCGATGATCAGTCCTTCCAGGGTACGGAAGACGGCGACAGCAGCGATAGCCTGCTCGCTTTGACGACCGAGAACTATATTGATCAGCATATTTCCGACACCGATAAATACTTCATTACAGATGATCGGGAAACATTTTTCCAGGTACTGTTTTACATAGACCTTACTCCAGCGAAAATGTCTGGAAAACTCCAGGACATACGGGATTCTCTTATACAGAATGCAGATGACCAGAATCAGGACATTTACGATACCCGCCATAACAGTTCCGACGGCAGCTCCTGCTGCACCCATTTTCGGAAGACCGAACTTTCCGAAAATGAACAGGTAGTTGAAGAAACAGTTAGCGACAACGGAAGCGATACCACCGTAGAGCGGAATCTTCACCTGTTCGATGGAACGGAGCAGAGCACTGGCAGCCATTGCGATGACCTGAAGCGGATAGGCAAATCCGACGATACGCAGATACGAAATCCCGATTTTCTGGATCTCCGGCTTGTCCGTGTACACACCCATGACAAATTCCGGTGCGAAGATGGCAAGACAGGCGAAAAGAACACCTACCGTCATCATGAAAAGCAGTGTCATTCCATAGGAACGGGTGATGCCGTCATGATCCCTGGCTCCCCAGTACTGAGAGAAAAACAGCATACCGCCGCCGACAAATCCCCAGTACCCGGCAAACATCAGGCTGGAAAACTGTGCACACAGACCAACGGCTCCCACAGCCTTTTCACCGATCGAAGCAAGCATGATCGTATCCACCATACTGCCTGTTGTGGTAAGCAGGTTCTGAAGTGCTACCGGTACTGCGATGATCGCAATGTGCTTCAGAAAGTAGCCCCAGTCAAAGTTTTTGTGATTCATTTGTAAAAACCTCCAATAACATATAATATAGCATTATGCTCCCAGTGTAACAGTTTTTGAAACGGAAGTCATTAAAAGAAGTCAGAAAAATAGCACAAAAAAATCCTAACGTTTTCATGATTTTGTACAGGAAAACAGCTGTCAGGAAATGCCCTGTCCTGTTAGAGCGTGTCTGAAAAATCATTTCCGCAATCTACAAGCCCCACTTTGCGGTATATTTTACCCTCATTCGGTTGCCGTAGCCCGCTACGCCGCCCTCATTCGGATAAACTCTCCCACAAACTGGAACTCGCAGCTCACGAAAAGCCTTTTTCAGACACGCTCTAGCCCGGATGAACCTGAATAGTTACTGTTCACTGGTAATATTCCGCGAGGCGTGTTGCTGGCACGGAATGAACCGTAATCCTGAATATGATGAATCCTGCAACTACAAAATGTAAATTGTCAACAATACCATTATCTGGTATACTGAGCATATTAAATGAAAATTTGGAGGAAAGATTAATGAGTATAAAAGAAGAAATCCATGCTTTGACAGACGAGATGCTGACGAATCTGGGAAGACTGGTTGCCATTGATTCTCAGCTTGGGACACCGGCAGAGGGAATGCCTTTTGGAGAAGGACCTGCAAAAGCACTGGAAGTAGGACTGAAAATCGCGGAAGAACTGGGATTTAAGACCGTGAATCTGGATAACTACTGTGGATATGCAGAGATGGGCGAGGGGGACGAGATCGTTGGTATCGCCGGTCATCTGGATATCGTGCCGGCAGGCGGTGACTGGACACATGATCCATTCACACTGACACGTGACGGTGACTATGTGTACGGCCGCGGAACCACCGATGATAAAGGACCGATTCTTGAAGCTCTGTATGCGATGAAACTGCTGCGTGATTCCGGTGTGAAATTAAACAAACGTGTCCGCCTGATCATGGGATGTAACGAGGAAAACGGTTCCAAATGTATGGAACACTATAATGAGGTTGCAGAAGAATTGTCCTGCGGTTTTACACCGGATGCAAGCTATCCATGTATTCACGGAGAAAAAGGCGGCGTGCATATGATGGCCTATTCCAAAAACACAAAGATCATCTCCATGAACGGAGGATTTGTGGTCAATGCGGTCTGCGACTCCTGTAATACCGTGATCCCTGCAGAAGCGGGACTGAAAGAAAGACTGGAAACAGCACTTTCCGAGACAAAACTGCAGGAATATAAAGTGACCGAAGAAAAGGGAACTCTGAACATCTATGCCAAAGGTGTTCCGGCACATGCAAGTACACCGACACTGGGTGTCAATGCAGCAGGGGTTACCTTCGAATGCCTGGAAAAAGCAGGATTTGAAGATGATTTTGTTACCTTCTATAATACCCATCTGGGAACTTCCTGCGATGGTGCAGGAATCGGACTGAAGTTTGCCGATGCTTACGGAGATCTTACTTTCTGTAATGGTATCGTAAAGACTGAGGACGGTGTAATCTCCTGTACGATCGATATCCGTGTTCCGGTTACTCTGAAAGAAGAGGAGCTTCGCAGCATGTGTGAAGGAAAACTGGAAGACGAAAATGGCCGTATTGAGATCCGGAGCGTAGGGGAATCCCTGTTCTTCCCGGCAGATTCACCGCTGGTGACTGCTTTATACAAAGCCTATGTCGATGTAACCGGAGATACCGAGAACAAACCGATGGTAATCGGCGGTGGAACATACGCAAAATCCCTGAAAAATATCATCGCCTTCGGTCCGGAGATGCCGGGCATCGATTATCGGATCCACAGCGCGGATGAGTATATTCTGGTGTCAGGCATGGAAGAGTCTGTGCTGATTTATATGGAAGCAATCAAAAATCTACTGGCTATCTGATGAGAGTCGGAGAAAAACTACTGTCAACATCCAGGGTAGAAGTTGACGGTAGTTTTTCTTTTATGGTCTTTGATTTCCGTGTGCAACGAATCAAAGTCTGTGTTTATATGAGAGTTGATCAGTGCCGGATAACCGGAGATAAATAAAGAGAGCATGCGCAGAAGGAGAAAAATATGGATGAGAGATTAAAACAACAGCTGGAATTTGTTCTGGAAATTGATAAAGAAAAGAATATTTTCCGCCAGACCCATCTGTCCGGTCAGGGCAGAAACGAAAACGATGCGGAACACGCATGGCATATGGCGATCATGGCGTATCTGCTGCGGGAATACTCCAACGAGCCGGTGGATATCGGACGGGTGATGCTGATGTGCCTGATACACGATATCGTGGAGATCGATGCCGGAGATACCTATGCATATGACGCAGACGGTCTGAAAACGCAGAAAGCCAGAGAAGATGCAGCAAAAGAGCGGATTTTTTCCTTGCTCCCGGAAGATCAGAAGCAGGAACTGGTTCGGATTTTCGATGAGTTCGAAGCATTTCAGACGCCGGAGGCGAAATTTGCTCGTGCCATGGATAACCTGCAGCCACTGCTATTAAACGACAGTAACGACGGCGGCGACTGGAAAGAACATGATGTAAATGCTGAAAAAGTGTACGGAAGACAGAGAAAAACAAAACGTGGTTCAGAAAAACTTTTTGAAGTGACAGATCAGATTCTGAAAGAAAATATTGCAAAAGGGAATTTGCCGGAATAGTGGTAAATACAGAACACGGAATCTTTTGTCTGATAAAATTGGAGTAGACATAAAGAATATAATTTATCAGAATTGGCACCTTCCAGCCTGGTTTTCCATAATGTAATATTATGAAACAGACCCAGGAGGTTAGGATGAAACAAGTAAAATTCATAACAGGGCTGATGGCTTTCGGGGTGGTCAGTCTGTTTGCCGGATGTGGGGAAAAAGAGAATGAAATGACAAAGGTTACCCTGAATGAGGTGGCACATTCGATTTTTTATGCCCCACAGTATGTCGCACTGGAAAATGGATATTTTACACAGGAAGGCCTCGATCTCGACCTGGTGACCGGGTACGGGGCGGATAAGACGATGGCAGCGGTCATTTCCGGGGAGGCGCAGATCGGATTTATGGGAGCAGAAGCATCCGTGTACGCGTATCTTGAAGGTGCCAACGACCCGGTGATAAACTTCGCACAGGGAACCCAGCGTGCGGGAAACTTTCTGGTAGCAAGGGAAGAGATGGCGGATTTTCAGTGGAGTGACCTGAAAGGAAAAGAAGTGCTGGGAGGACGAAAAGGCGGTATGCCGGAGATGGTTTTTGAGTATATCCTGAAAGAGAATGGTCTGGATCCGGCAAAGGATCTTTCGATTGACCAGAGCATTGATTTTGGTTCTACTGCTGCAGCTTTCTCGGGTGGAAAAGGGGAGTTCACAGTGGAATTTGAACCGGCGGCCACAACACTTGAAAAGAACGGGGATGGTTTTGTGGTTGCTTCCCTTGGTGTCGATTCCGGCTATGTTCCCTATACTTCCTACAGCGCAAAGACCAGCTACGTCGAAAAACATCCGGAGATCATCCAGGCCTTTACCGACGGTCTGCAAAAAGGAGTGGACTATGTGAATTCCCACACGGCGGAGGAGATCGCGAAGGTGATTCAGCCACAGTTTAAGGAAAATGATCTGGATACGATAACAAGGATCGTGGAACGTTATCAGAGTCAGGATACCTGGAAAGAAAATCTGGTGTTCGAGAAAGAATCCTTTGAACTGTTACAGGATATTCTGGAGAGTGCCGGAGAACTGGAAAAGCGGGCAGATTATGAGAAACTGGTGACTACGATATATGCGAAAGAAGCAATGAAAAAATAGTGGAATTGAAAACAGATGTACCGGATAAACAGGTGACATAATATCAAAAAACTGTAAAAAAGATCATATCCTCATAATAAAACGATAGGTGGATATGATCTTTTTGCGTTAGTTTTTCATCTCATACTGCATCATCTCATAATGAAGGATACATCCCTCATAAATCTCTGCAGGAAGCAGTGCACGGGCCACCAGTTTCGGTTCATTCTCCGCAGCGTCCTGACGTTCCAGGTGGGCATAGTCACCATCGATGGAAAGTACTTTATAATCACAGGTCAGCATCAGACCATCACCTCATTTCTCATGATATTTTTTTCAGTATAACAAATTTTTCTCGAAAATGCATCCATCCGGTGTTATAATTGGCGATAACAGAGTATAAAAAGTTACTGTTCAGCATAGATTTAGTGCATCGCGCAGCGTGTTACTGAGCACAGAGTGAACAGTAACTATAAAAAAGGGGCGTAGAGAGTTGAAAAAAAGAAGATACAAATATCTTGCCGGAGCACTGCTGTGCCTTGCAGTGATAAATATACAGGTACCTGACACTGTTCTGGCAGGCACCTGGCAGCAGGAAGAAAACAGCTGGTGGTATCAGGAGGATGATGGAATCTGGCCGGCGTGGCAGTGGAAAGAGATTGATAATAAATGGTATTATTTTGATGAGAATGGTTACTGCGTTACCGGATGGCGAAAGATTGATGATAACTGGTATGATTTTGACGAAGACGGTGTGTTGCAGACCGGACGATGGATCGATGAGTATTATGTGGGAACCGATGGCAGGATGCTGACGGACACCTGGGTCGGCAGATATTGGGTAGACAGTGAGGGTAAAAAGGACACTTCGATAAAAAAAGAAAAAGACCTGCCATTAGAGAGTCTGACACTGAATAAGGAATCAATTACCCTGCTCCAGGGTGAGACGGCAAATCTTCTGACACAGTGGCAGCCGCAGGATACCACCCGGTGGAAATACATGCAGTGGACGAGTTCTGATCCCAGTGTGGTAGAAGTTTCCAGAGGAAAAATAACGGCCGTGGGAGAAGGCACTGCAATCATCACGGTCAGCATGGGAACGAAAGAAGCGACCTGCACGGTGACAGTAACGGACAGTGCGGTATGCAAGACAGCTTTGAAACTGCTGGATGCCCAGTACATCTGGGGAGGCAATGGACCCCAGGACGGAGGTGTGGACTGCTCCGGGCTTCTGATGTATGCGTATACACAGAACGGATATGATTTTGGTGCCGATCTGAACGCTGACAGTTTTGCACGGTACGGGCAGGAGGTCAGCCGGGAAGAACTGCAGCCGGGAGATGCGATCTGTACCTGTTATAACGGGGAACGATGTCAGCATATTTTATTGTATATTGGAAATGATATGGTGGTTGCCTCCGAGTGCGGAGGACCGACGGTATGTTCTCTGGGATTGAGCTGTGATCAGCATGTGAAGGGAACAAAATGCAACTGCCGAACCTGGAAACGCCCGTTAAATGAAAACGATCTTGTGAATGCAAAATTCGTCCGAATGGATCGTTATAAAACCTGAGAGAACGAACATTCAGAATACTTGGAAAAAACGGATGAGAAGTTTCTAAAATTTTCAAAAATATATTTGATATAAGCAAAATAATAATATATATATATATTACAGCAGAAGGAGAAAAAGATGAAAATTGGATTTATCGGATGTGGAAATATGGCTTCCGCGATGATCGGCGGAATCATAAAAAATCAGGTGGTAGCACCGGCGGATATCCTTGCTTCCGCAAAAACAGAGGTCAGCCGTGAAAAGAAAAAAGAAGAATTGGGGATTGCAATGACTGCAGATAACCGGGAAGTGGCAGCATTTGCAGAAGTTCTGATTCTGGCAGTAAAACCATTCTATTATGAAGATGTGATCAAAGAGATCCGGGATGTTGTAGCCGATGATACCATTGTTGTTTCTATTGCACCGGGAAAGAAACTGACATGGATAGAGGGATTGTTTGAAAAACCGTTAAAGATTGTTCGTACCATGCCGAATACACCGGCACTGGTAGGTGAGGGCATGAGCTGTGTCTGCGGCAATGCAAAATGCAGTAGCGAAGATGTGGATACGGTCTGCCGGATCTTTGCCGGATTTGGAAAAACGGAGATCGTGGAAGAGGATATGATCGATGTGGTGGTCGGTGTAAGCGGAAGTTCACCGGCGTATGTATTTATGTTTATTGAAGCGATGGCAGATGCAGCCGTGGCAGACGGCATGCCGAGAGCACAGGCGTACCGCTTTGCGGCACAGGCGGTACTCGGAAGCGCAAAAATGGTTCTTGAGACCGGTAAACACCCGGGGGAACTGAAAGATATGGTCTGCTCTCCGAAGGGAACAACAATCGAAGCTGTCCGGGTGCTGGAAGAAAAAGGACTGCGAAGTGCGGTTTTCGAAGCAATGAAAGCCTGTGTAAAAAAGGGACGGGAAGTATAAAATATAGAAATATAATGCGTATTTATGAAGAACATGACAGACGATTGAAGGATATGCAGGGAGGAAAGCGATGAGTAAAGTATATGTATTTCTGGCAGATGGATTTGAAGAGATTGAAGGACTGACTGTAGTAGATCTGTTGCGGCGGGCCGGAGAAGAGGTGGAGACAGTATCTATCATGGGAAGAAAAATGATCGAAGGTTCTCATAAGATCAAAGTGGAAGCAGATGCCCTCTTTGAAGAAACAGATTTTACAGAGGGTAAAATGCTGATTCTGCCGGGAGGAATGCCTGGAACCAGACATCTTGGTGCATACAAACCGCTGACGGATATGCTGTGTGACTGGGATACAAAAGGAAAACAACTGGCAGCAATCTGTGCGGCACCAAGCGTTTTCGGGGATCTGGGTATCCTAAATGGAAAAGAAGCGGTATGTTACCCAGGATTTGAAGAGAGACTGACCGGAGCAACCATCGGAGAAGGAACAGTAGCGGTTACCGATCATGTGATCACAAGCCGCGGTATGGGAACGGCAATAGACTTTGCAGCGGCACTGATCGCACGGCTGCAGGATGAGAAAAAAGCAGAGGAAATCAAGGCATCTATTATTTACAGACAGTAATGCCGTGATGGAAGCATGCACGTTTCCGAGAGAAATTGTGCAAAGAGTCTTAAAAATCAGGAAAAAGCCCTTAAAACCGCAAAAAAAGCTGGCGTTTTTAAAGGGCTTATGATATACTACTCAAATGTATGAGTATGGAAAAATCTATGCAAAGGTGCAGGAAACTGAAAAAGAGCCTGCAATTAGCAATAATACAATTAGAAAATGATTTCCATAAGAAATTGAAGGAGGAACTATAGAACATGAGCGTAGCAGTAGAAAAACTGGAAAAGAACATGGCGAAACTGACAATTGAAGTTTCCGCTGAAGAACTGGAAAAAGCAATTCAGGGTGCATACCAGAAACAGAAAAACAGAATTAACATCCCGGGATTCCGTAAAGGAAAAGCTCCTCGTAAGATGATTGAAAAAATGTACGGCGTAGGCGTATTTTATGAAGATGCAGCCAATGCTCTGATTCCGGAAGCATACTCCAAAGCACTGGATGAGTGTGAAGAAACAATCGTATCTCAGCCGTCTATCGCTGTTACACAGCTGGAAAGCGGAAAACCGTTCATCTTCACAGCAGAAGTTGCTCTGAAACCGGAAGTAACTCTGGGTGAGTACAAAGGACTGGAAGTTCCGAAAGCAGATCTGGAAGTAACAGAAGAAGAGATCGCAGGCGAACTGAGAAAAGAACAGGAAGAAAACTCCAGAGTACTGGATGTGGATGACAGAGCCGTTGCAGACGGAGATAAAGTAACACTGGATTTCGAAGGTTTCGTTGATGGCGAAGCATTTGACGGTGGTAAAGGAACAGATTATCCGCTGACCATCGGATCCGGATCTTTCATTCCAGGATTTGAAGAGCAGCTGGTAGGTGCAAACATCGGTGAAGAAAAAGAAGTAAACGTTACTTTCCCGGAAGATTATCAGGCAGCTGAACTGGCTGGAAAACCTGCAGTATTCAAATGCACCGTTAAGAAAATCGAAGTAAAAGAACTGCCGGAACTGGACGATGAGTTCGCAAAAGATGTTTCCGAGTTCGATACACTGGAAGAGTACAAAGCAGACATCAAGAAAAACCTGGAAGAGAAAAAAGCTGATGCAGCAAAACGTGCAAAAGAAGACGCAGCTGTAGACGCAGCAGTAGCAAACGCTACCATGGAGATTCCGGATGCTATGCTGGATACTCAGGTTAATCAGATGATTGATGACTTCGCAAGAAGAATGCAGTCTCAGGGACTGACTATGGATCAGTATATGCAGTTTACAGGAACTACTCTGGCTTCTCTGCAGGAGCAGATGAAACCACAGGCTCTGAAGAGAATTCAGACAAGACTGGTTCTGGAAAAGATCGCAGAAGCAGAAGCTATCGAGATCGCTGACGAGAAGATCGATGAAGAGATCAACAAAATGGCTGAAATGTACAAAATGGAAGCTGACAAACTGAAAGAGATGCTGGGCGACGCTGAGAAAGAACAGATGAAGAAAGATATGGCTGTTCAGGAAGCAGTTACTATTCTGGCAGATGCTGCAAAAGAAGTAGAAAAAACAGAAGAGTAAGAAGTAAAAACCCGCATCCATTCTACGAATAGAAGGAAGGCCTGAATATGAGTTTAGTACCTTACGTTGTTGAACAGACAAGCCGTGGAGAGAGAAGCTATGACATCTACTCCCGTCTGTTGAAAGACCGTATTATTTTCCTCGGTGAAGAGGTAACGGATGTGAGTGCCAATCTGATCGCCGCACAGATGTTATTTCTGGAATCCGAAGATCCTGGAAAAGATATCCAGCTGTATATTAACAGCCCGGGTGGATCTGTAACTGCCGGTATGATGATTTATGATACGATGCAGTATATCAAGTGTGATGTATCTACTATCTGTATGGGACTTGCTGCAAGCATGGGAGCATTCCTGCTGTCCGGTGGAACAAAGGGAAAACGTCTGGCCCTGCCAAACGCCGAGATTATGATCCATCAGCCCTCAGGTGGAGCCAGAGGACAGGCTACAGAGATTCAGATCGTAGCAGATCAGATTCTGAAGACAAGACACAGATTGAATACGATTCTGGCAGCCAACACAGGTCAGCCGCTGGAAAAGATCGCATTGGATACCGAACGTGATAACTATATGACTGCAGAAGAAGCAAAAGCATATGGTCTGATCGATGATGTGATCACAAAGAGATGAAAATAAAGTAAAGATAAGAGGGGGCTGCCTGTACAGGTGGCGCCCTCTTATAAGTATCAGAAAGGAAATAGGAAACCTATGGCAATAAAAAACGGGGATTATAAAATTCGCTGCTCTTTTTGCGGAAAGACAGAAGATCAGGTACGCAAACTGATCGCAGGTCCGGACGGATCTTATATCTGTGATGAGTGTGTGGAAATCTGCTCAGAGATCATTGAAGAAGAAGTTGCCAGAGATCGGATGTCCGGAAGTGATATTAATCTGATGACGCCGATGGAGATGAAAGAAGTTCTGGATGAATATGTAGTCGGTCAGGACGAGGCAAAAAAGGTACTGGCAGTCTCTGTATACAACCATTACAAGAGAATCCTCTCAGGCAGAAAAAATGATGTGGAATTGCAGAAAAGTAATATTCTGATGCTTGGTCCTACCGGTTCCGGTAAAACTTTCCTGGCGCAGAATCTGGCAAGAATGCTGAATGTTCCCTTTGCGATCGCAGATGCCACTACGTTGACAGAAGCCGGTTATGTAGGAGAAGACGTGGAAAACATTCTGCTGAAGATTATCCAGGCCGCTGACTATGATATCGAGCGGGCACAGCAGGGAATCATCTACATCGATGAGATTGATAAAATTACAAGAAAATCCGAAAATACTTCCATTACCAGGGATGTATCCGGTGAAGGTGTGCAGCAGGCACTTCTGAAAATCGTGGAAGGCACGGTTGCATCTGTTCCGCCACAGGGTGGAAGAAAACATCCGCAGCAGGAATTTATCCAGATTGATACTACCAATATTTTGTTTATCTGTGGTGGTGCGTTCGAAGGTCTGGAAAAGATCATCGAAAGTCGTATGGATACCAAGACCATTGGATTTAATGGGTCTCTCGGTATGAAACATGAAAAAAATGTGGGCGAGATCCTGAAAGAAGTGATGCCTCAGGACTTTATCAAGTTCGGGCTGATTCCGGAATTCATCGGACGTGTACCGGTTGTGGTATCTCTGGATGCACTGGATGAGGATGCACTGGTACGAATCCTTCAGGAGCCGAAGAATTCTCTGGTAAAACAATACAAAGCATTGATGGATATGGACGGCGTGGATCTGGAATTTGAGCCGGATGCACTTCGGGAAGTGGCAAAAACAGCTATGGAGAGAAAGACCGGAGCAAGAGGTCTGCGTTCCGTGATCGAAAAGACTATGATGGATGTGATGTATGAAGCCCCGTCCAATGAAAACATGAAAAAATGCGTAATCACCAAAGAGGCGGTAACCGGCAAAGGAAAACCAGTTGTGACTATCGAAGAGAATCCGGAAAAAAAGCCGGCACGTTCCTCCAAAAGACGGGGAACCAAGAGAGCAGGAAGACCGGAAACCGCCTGACGGGAGGTAACAGATGACAAATGAAACACAGGTAATGCCGGCAGTTGCCCTACGTGGAATCACGATTTTACCAGATATGATCGTTCATTTTGATGTGAGTCGGAAAAAATCCATCCGGGCAATCGAAGAGGCTATGACCAAAGATCAGAGAATCTTTCTGATCACCCAGAAAGATCCGAAAGTGGAAGAGCCTTCAGAAGATGATCTGTATAAGATCGGTACCGTTGCCATGATCAAACAGGTAGCAAAAGCGCCGAAAGATATGCTTCGTGTGCTTGTGGAAGGTATGGAACGGGCAGAACTGATGCAGCTGGAAGACGGTACATCTTATCTGGAAGCCGAAGTAGATGTGCTGGAGCAGGAAGAAGAGAATCTTCCGGATACGGTAAAAGAAGCGATGCTTCTCAGTATGAGAGAACTGTTCAGCGTATACTGCAAAGAAAATCAGAAAATGAATCAGGAGCAGGTGAGACAGACACTGGAAATCGATGACATCACGGATCTGGTAGATCATATTGCTGTGAATATCCCACTGACGTTCAAACAGAGACAGCAGATTCTGGAATCGACATCTTTCAGTGAACGGTATGAGATTCTGGGTGTGATTCTGTCAAATGAGATCGAAGTGATGCGTCTTCGCACGGAGATTCAGGAAAAAGTAAAACAGCGGATTGATAAGAATCAGAGAGACTATATCCTCCGGGAACAGCTGAAACTGATCCGGGAAGAGCTGGGAGAAGATGACACCGTATCTGACGGGGATCACTTTATGCAGGAAGCAGAAAAACTGCAGGCACCGAAAGAGATCAAAGAACGTCTGATCAAAGAAATCCGCCGGTTTAAGAGCCTTGGCTATAACAATTCAGAGAGCAGCGTGTCGAGAGGCTATATTGAGACACTGTTAAAGCTGCCCTGGGAGAAATCATCCAGAGATAACAGGAATCTGGATAAAGCCAGTCAGATTCTGGAGGCCGATCATTACGGTCTGGAAAAAGTAAAAGAAAGAGTTCTGGAGTTCCTTGCTGTGCGGACACTGACAAAGAAGGGAAGTAGCCCGATCCTCTGTCTGGTCGGACCGCCCGGAACCGGAAAGACATCGATCGCGCGCTCAGTAGCACGATCATTGAATAAAAAATATGTCCGAATCAGTCTTGGCGGTGTCAGGGATGAAGCAGAGATACGCGGACACAGAAGAACATATGTGGGAGCCATGCCGGGGCGGATCGCCAACGGGTTGATTCAGGCAGGTGTAAAAAATCCGCTGATGCTTCTGGATGAGATTGATAAGGTAAGCAGTGATTACAAGGGAGATACGGCATCTGCTCTGTTAGAGGTTCTTGACTCTGAGCAGAACAGTAAATTTGCCGATCATTATGTAGATCTTCCACTGGATCTTTCGGAGGTACTGTTTATTGCGACAGCAAATGATCCTCAATCCATTCCTCGTCCTCTGATGGATCGTATGGAAGTCATCGAGATTTCCAGTTATACGGAAAATGAAAAAGAACACATTGCGAGAGAACATCTGATTCCAAAACAGATCAAGGCCAATGGTCTGAAAGAAAGCCAGCTGATAATCGGGGATGAGGTATTAAAAGACATTATTGAAGGATACACCAAAGAAGCCGGTGTGCGTAATCTGGAGAGAAAATTCGGTGAGATCTGCAGAAAATCTGCAAGAAAGATCCTGCAGGAAAAAGAAAAACAGGTGGTAATAACAAAAGACAATCTGGAAGATTTTCTGGGCAGATCCCGTTATACCTACCAGAAAGTCAATGAAAAAGATGAGGTTGGTATCGTGCGTGGGCTGGCATGGACAAGTGTTGGCGGAGATACCTTACAGATCGAAGTCAATCTGATGCCGGGGAAAGGAGATTTTCTTCTGACCGGACAGCTTGGAGATGTGATGAAAGAGTCTGCACAGGCAGGTATCAGCTATATTCGTTCTGTGGCAGACCGGTATGGTATCAAGCCGGAATTTTTCAAAGAGCATGATCTGCATATTCACATACCGGAAGGAGCTGTTCCGAAAGACGGACCGTCTGCAGGTATCACTATGGCGACGGCGATGCTCTCCGCCATCACCGGACGGGCTGTGCGTGCAAATCTTGCCATGACAGGTGAGATCACCCTGCGTGGACGGGTACTTCCGATCGGCGGGCTGAAGGAAAAAATGCTGGCTGCAAAATACGCCGGTATCACAAAGATTTTAGTGCCGGATCAGAACCGGCCGGATGTGGAAGAAATTGATGGAGAGATAAAAGATGATCTTACCATTGTGTTTGTAGAAAAGATGGAGCAGGTGCTGAAAGAAGCACTGGTATAGAAGGAGAAACCTATGATTATAAAAAATGTATCTCTGGATATCGTGTGCGGTATCACCAGTAAGATGCCGGAGACCGGAAGACCGGAAGTGGCATTCGCAGGAAAATCCAATGTGGGCAAATCTTCCCTGATCAACGGACTGATGAACCGGAAATCCCTTGCACGTACCAGCGCCGCACCGGGAAAGACACAGACGATCAACTTCTATAATGTGAATGAAGCGATTTATCTGGTGGATCTTCCGGGATACGGTTATGCAAAGGCTTCGGAAGAAATTAAAGCAAAGTGGGGCAAGATGATCGAAGATTATCTTCACAAATCAAAAGAGATCCGCTGTGTATTTCTGCTGGTGGATATCCGCCATGAGCCGGGAAACAATGACAAGATCATGTATAAATGGATTCTGGATCATGGTTATGAACCGGTTATTATTGCGACAAAACTGGATAAGATCAAGAGAAGCCAGGTGCAAAAACAGATAAAACTGGTTCGACAGGGACTGCAGGTAGTACCGGGAACAAAGATTATTCCGTTTTCTGCCCAGACCAAACAGGGACGGGAAGAAATCTGGGAACTGATCGACGAACTGACAGGAATGGCAGAACAGGAGAAGACTCCAGAGGCATAAATCCTTTACATCGCGAAGCGTGCTGCTGAGAACGGAGTGAGCAGTAACAAATTTGCGAATTCCAACAGGAAAAACTTGTAATATAAAAGAAAATCAGATACAATTAGGCTTGATATGCGAAAAAACACGCAATCAGGCCTATTTTTCTGTGGCAGTCGCTATAGAAAAAACAAAGGTAACTATTCAGTAGCCACTGTCCCGCGAGGTGTTTTGACATGAATATGTCAAAATCCCGAGGCATACAAGCCAAAATGCCATCACCGAAGGTGATTTTTTATGCATTTGGGCTCGTAACTGTGAAGGTACTGAACAGTTACAAACAAAGAATAACAATTTCGTAAGAAAGAAATGGAGAGGCAATGGGAATCATAAAAGCAGCAAAACTGGCCTTCGACTATCTGCGATACGAAGAAGAGGGTGAAGAACCGGAAGTTAACAGAGCCATTGACCACGTGGATCTGGATATAGAGGAAGGAAAGTTTATCGCTATTTTAGGACATAACGGAAGCGGAAAGTCCACGCTGGCAAAACATATCAATGGTTTGCTGGTGCCTACAGAGGGAACTCTGTGGGTGGATCACATGAATACCGCTTCGGATGCAGATATCTGGAATATCCGTCAGAAGGCCGGCATGGTTTTTCAGAATCCGGATAATCAGATCATCGGCACAGTTGTAGAAGAAGATGTGGGATTTGGCCCGGAAAATCTGGGTGTTCCCACAGAAGATATCTGGAAGCGGGTGGATGAGAGTCTGAAAGCGGTGGGAATGACCGCTTACCGCCATCATTCACCAAACAAACTGTCCGGCGGACAAAAACAGCGTGTAGCTATTGCAGGCGTTATGGCGATGCATCCGAAATGTATCGTTCTGGATGAGCCAACCGCCATGCTGGATCCCAACGGACGAAAAGAAGTACTGAAAGCAGTACGGGAACTGAACAAAAAAGAAGGGGTAACGGTTATTCTGATTACTCATTATATGGAAGAAGTTGTATTTGCTGACGATGTGTATGTGATGGATCGCGGACACATTGTGATGCACGGTGTTCCGAAAGAGATTTTTTCCAGAGTAGATCAGCTGAAAAAGTACCGTCTGGATGTTCCTCAGGTTACGCTGCTGGCGTATGATCTGAAAGAGGCAGGTCTTGCAATCCCGGATGGTATTCTGACAATCCCGGAACTTGTGGATGCACTGAGCAGACCGGAGATTCGCGTACCGAAAGGCTGGAAACTGCCGGAGCATACCCCGAAAAAAGAAAAGAAAGAACTGCCACAGGGGAAAGAATCTATAAAACTGGAACACGTAGGATATACTTATAATCCTGGCAGTGCTTATGAGATGCATGCGTTAAAAGATGTCAATCTGGAAATACCGCAGGGACAGTTTGTTGGAATCATCGGACATACCGGAAGTGGAAAATCCACCCTGATCCAGCATTTTAATGGACTGATCCGTCCGACAGAAGGACATATTTATTTTGAGGGACAGGATATCTGGGCAGACAAATTTCCTCTTCGTGGACTGAGAAGTCAGGTAGGACTGGTCTTCCAGTATCCGGAACATCAGTTGTTTGAGACCGATGTACTGACCGACGTCTGTTTCGGACCGAAGAATCAGAATCTGCCACCGGAGGAATGTGAAAAACGGGCAAAAGAAGCCTTGGAACATGTGGGACTGGACGAAAGTTATTATGCGAAGTCCCCGTTTGAACTGTCCGGAGGACAGAAGCGAAGAGTAGCCATTGCCGGTGTTCTGGCGATGAATCCCAAGGTACTGATCCTGGATGAGCCGACCGCAGGACTGGATCCTATGGGGAGGGATGAGATCCTTGATCAGATTGCAAGTCTCCATGAGACAAGAGGAATTACCATTATTCTGGTATCCCACAGCATGGAAGATATTGCGAAATACGTGGAGCGGATCATCGTTATGAATCACGGAGTAAAAACTTTTGATGATGCACCGAAAAAAGTATTTGCACATTATAAAGAGCTGGAGGCCATCGGACTTGCGGCACCCCAGATTACTTATATCATGCATGCATTGAAAGAAAAAGGACTGGATGTGGATACCAGTGCCATCAATGTAGATGAGGCAACCACATCGATCCTGCGGGCACTCTGGAAAAAGGAGGAAGATCACAAATGATGCGAGATATCACAATCGGACAGTATTATCCGGCAGATTCCATTCTTCACCGTCTGGATCCCAGAGTAAAATTCGTGAGTACGCTGGTCTATATTGTATCTTTATTTGTATTTTCTTCCTGGCTGGGATATGGGGTGGCAGCACTGTTTCTGGTGGCGATGATCGTTTTGTCCAAAGTTCCTTTTGGATTTATGATAAAAGGATTAAAGCCGATCATGGTGCTGTTGCTGATTACGATGTTTTTTAATCTGGTCTTTACGCCGGGCGAAGTATTATGGTCATTCTGGATTCTGAAAATTACAAAAGAAGGTATCCGGCTCGCCATCAAGATGGGTATCCGTCTGGTATTTCTGATCATCGGTGCATCGATCATGACACTGACTACCACACCGAACCAGTTGACCGATGGTCTGGAACGACTGCTTCGGCCGCTGAACAAGATTCATGTGCCGGTTCATGAGATTGCCATGATGATGTCTATCGCCCTTCGGTTTATTCCGATTTTGATGGAAGAGACAGACAAGATCATGAAAGCACAGATGGCACGTGGAGCCGACTTTGAGACCGGTAATCTGATCCAGAAAGTAAAAAATATGGTCCCGCTGCTGGTGCCATTATTCATCTCTGCCTTTCGCAGAGCCAACGATCTTGCAATGGCGATGGAAGCGAGATGTTACCACGGCGGTGACGGACGGACACAGATGAAACCACTGGCATATGAAAAAAGAGATTATCTGGCATATCTGGTAGTGGCAGGTTATCTGGCACTCAGTATCGTATTCCGGGTAGTCGGTATTTAAAAAGTAACCGGTTGACAGTATTCTGCGAGATGCTGAACAGTTATGAATAGAATTGATTGGTGAGGCAAGCTGTTTTCCGGTTCATGATGGGCCGGAGAACAGCATTTTTACTTTACAGCAAATAGTTATATTTGTGAAAACGTGGAAACTTTGAAAGGAAGAAAAATGAAAAGAGTAAAATTGACGGTTGCCTACGATGGAACCAACTATTGTGGCTGGCAGGTACAGCCGAATGGTCTGGCGGTGCAGGAAGTTCTGAATCGGTGTCTCTCAGAATTTCTCGGAACTGAGACAGAGGTGATCGGAGCCAGCCGTACCGATGCCGGTGTGCATGCGCTGGGCAATGTCGCAGTTTTTGACACAGAGGCACGGATGCCTGCGGAGAAGTTTTCCTATGCGCTGAATACACGGCTGCCACAGGATATCCGTATCCAGGATTCCTGCCAGGTGCCGAAAGATTTTCATCCGCGGTTTCAGGAAACCATAAAGACATATGAGTATAAGATCTACAACCGGCAGTTCCCGGATCCGACGAAACGGCTATACACGTATTTTTATTATTATCCGCTGGATGTGCAAAAGATGCGGCAGGGAGCTGGATATCTTATCGGAGAACATGATTTTAAAAGTTTTTCCACCTATAAACCGGAGGTGGAGAATACGGTTCGTACGATCTATGAACTTGACATTCACCGGTCGGAAGATAATGTGATCACGATACGGATCAGGGGAAATGGATTTTTGTATAATATGGTGCGGATCATAGCAGGAACCCTGATCCGTGTAGGTGGAGGTTATTATCCGCCGGAACATGTCAAAGAGATTCTGGAAGGAAAAAACAGAGAGCTTGCTGGAGAGACCGCGCGGCCGGAAGGGCTGACGCTGGTAGAGATCCGGTATCCGGAATGGGAGGCGAAAAAAGATGGACATCTCGTATCAGTGGATCCGCTCCCGCAGAAAGACGATTGCGATTCAGATTGACCGGAACGGACAGGTGATTCTGCGGACACCCTATGGGATTACGAAGAGGCAAGCGGAAAAATTTCTGGATGAGAAGAAGGACTGGATTCTGAAGACTATCCGGCAGGTGGAAAACAGAAAAACAGATCAGATTATGATCAGTGAAGAACAGCGTCGGGAAGGAATCGAGCGGGCGAAACGGATTTTCCCGGAACGAACAGCATATTTTGCTTTGAGATAATCTTCTCTCTTTGTTCTCATATAAATATTTTTTATTACTCCTTCTTTGCAGTCCTCAAAATAAGAAGTTCCAAAAGGAAGGCTTGCAAGGATCGGAAGAATTAAGAAGAATATAAACCCTTCCAAATTTGACGGACTTCCGGCCATCCATGTTTCTGCTGCACTATGTGGCGACAGAATTGGGAATTCGTTATAGAAATTCGTCAGATTAGCTCGATATGCGGGGATTATTTCCCGGATTACATGTGCAATTCCAAGCACAGTTCCTATCAGCATGGATAATACCATCCCCTTTCCGCTCATTGCCCGTTTCATCTCTGTCTTAAAAATCTGTTTCATGCTTTTCCCTCTTTCTTAAATTATATTTTCAAAGGGAAGAGAAAGGGGATGCTATTTTGTTGGAAAGACCACCTTTACGTCATCAATTCAGTACAATATAGCGCCGGATATCGTAATCTGGATTATCAATGACAGCTCCGGTCGGATTAATTTCCAAATACATTGCTTCTGAGTCTAACAATGCATCATTTACAACAAAAATCATCGGCATTACTTTTTCTTCCTCTGGTGCAAAAGTTTCAGCATAATAATTATGATTCAATATTCGCGGTTTTTCCTCCCCCAAATAAGTTACTTCGCCTATATAGTCACTGTACTTTGATGGTGCCGAAAGAAACCTCAGGCGTATATATCCCCAGATAAGATCGTTTTCTATCGTTTTACTACTTTGATTTTTTACAGAAAGATTGACTACAACGTAAGAAAAATCATTTGTAATATTTCCTTGTTCATCTAACACTGCTCCCGGATAATCTGCAAGATTTTTCCCTTCCGGAAGTGCATACCCCGGATACTCCTTTCCTTTTGTCCATGATAAAACTGTGAAACTATAATATGTGCTTTTTATCGCGTTTCCTGTTGAAACTATATTTTTTTCATCGACTCCGAGTTTGTTTGCAAATTCTTTAGATACTTCATCTGGCTCCTCTTCTTGGGCTACCACATCAAGACTTTTTTTAAATTCATTTTCTTTTTCTATATTCTCTTT
>QWCN01003341.1_pt1 | contig 27889 bp, 34 predicted proteins | sample 1972711 | NCBI WGS metagenome assembly QWCN01 (sample SAMN09866707, study PRJNA288562) | Human gut metagenome isolate term1_stool, whole genome shotgun sequencing... | isolation source: gut | host: Homo sapiens | place: USA: California
ACCTCGGGAGAACCGGTGTCGCCGGGATGGGTTGCGTACTGCTCAATGATAGCAGTCTTTTCTTCTTTGCGCATCATAGTGTGTTTCCACCTTTCAAAAATCATTTCCCACTGCCTAAGTTGCAGGTATGGCAGAATCGCCCGTGTAAAAACCAGGCTGTCTCCCGGAACTGAGCGCAGGGGCTCCGGCGCATTGCGCCAGCTTATTAAGAATACCACACGGCATCCAAAAAGTAAAGCCTAATTTCCACCGGAAGCTCAGGTTTTTTCCGGAGATACGGACTTTTCCGGCAGCTCGTTGAACGCCTGCATGTCGAAGGTAATGACCGCGTGGTACTGCTTTCCGTCCGTCTGCAGTTCGCGCTCTACCAGCTCGCGCAGCTCCTGCTTCCGGCTTTCCATGGAAAACGGCAGAACCATGTCAAAAATGACGTTTGTATGCCGGCTGCCGCGCACCATGCGAAAATCGTGGACCGCAAGCTGGGGATCGACCCCCTTGAGAATTTCCACCACGCGTGCATGAATCCGCGTCAGCTCCTCGTCGTCGGTGACAATCGGGTCGTAATGAATGACCAGCTCCACGCCGAGTTCTTTTCTCACCTGCCGCTCCAGCTCGTCAATCCGCTCGTGCGCGTCCAAAACATCCTCGCGGTAGTCCATCTCCACATGCGCGCTTGCAAAGCGCCTGCCGGGTCCGTAGTCGTGAATCATGAGATCATGGACGCCGAGAACCTTGTCCTGCGCGAGCAGCAGATCTGTAATCTGCCGGACCAGATGTTCATCCGGCGCCATGCCGAGCAGCGGGTCGATGGTGTCTTTCGCAATGCCGATGCCGGACCACAGAATAAAAAGTGCCACGCAAAGCCCGGTCCAGCCGTCAATTCTGGCGCCCGTCAGCTTTCCGACCACGCAGGATACCAGCACCGCGCCGGTCGCAATCACGTCGTTGCGGCTATCCGCTGCCGCCGCGGCAAGCGCAGCAGAATCAATTGCCATGCCGAGCGAGCGGTTAAAGCCCGCCATCCAGAGCTTGAGCAGAATGGAGCCCACCAGCACCAGCACAATTGCGAGTGAAAATTCCACAGGCTCCGGCGAGACAATCCTAGCCACTGAGGTTTTGACCAGCTCCGCGCCAATGAGCAGAATCATTACCGCCACGCAAAGCCCCGACAGATATTCCATCCGGTTGTGCCCATACGGGTGCTCCGGGTCAGCAGGCTTTCCGGCAAACTTGAAACCCAGAAGCGTTACGACCGAGCTGGAGGCGTCTGACAGATTATTGACGGCGTCGGCAGTAATGGAAACACTTTTGCAGAGCGTCCCCACCACCAGCTTTCCCGCGAACAGCAAAAGATTGCAGAAAATGCCGGTGATGCCGGCAAGCTTTCCATATTGCGTCCGGACCGCCGGATTTCGCGTATCGGTGTAGTTCTTCACAAACAGGCGCAGCAGCAGCTTTTTCATCGCGCTCTCCTCCAGCAATGTATTACGATTGATTGTATCGCGTTCTGCGCGGAAACACAAGCAAAATCTAACGGTCCGCAGCTTTTTCCGCCATAACGTAAAGGAAGGCGGCAATGCCGCCTTCCTTTATGTCCGGGGTTCAGCAGCAGCCGTTGTCGCAGCCGCAGCCGCAGCCATTGCTGTTCCCGTTCCACAGGACAAAAATAATGACCAGAACAATGATCCACCACCAGCTGTTGCCGAAGGCGCAGATACCGGAAGAATTATTGCAAGACATAACGAAACCTCCTGAAATATAACGTAGCGTCTGTCGCTCGCTCATTCCATGTTATGCAGCGCCCCGCAATTGGTTCCTCATGCACCGGCTTCATACAGCTCGTCGAGGCTTGCAAACCGGTAGCCCATAGTCTCCCATTTTGTCAGCAGCTCGTCTAAAATTTCCGCGTTTGTCCGCGATGTCGAGTGCAGCAGCACCACCGCGCCCGGATGGATGCGGGGAAGAAGCTTGGAAAACGCCTGCTCCTTCGTCGGCTGATCGTCCTGATACCAGTCGACATAGGCAAGGCTCCAGAACACCGTCCGATAGCCGAGCTGCTTTGCCATGCGCAGGTTTTCCTCGCTGTAAATACCCTGCGGCGGGCGGTAGTATTTTTGCATGACCTCGCCCGTCGTCTGCTCATAGAGCGTCTCCACGTCGGAAAGCTCCTTCCGAAAGCTTGCCGCATCGGAAATTTTCGACATGTCGTAGTGGTGGTACGTGTGGTTGCCAACGATGTGCCCTTCGTTCACCATCCGCCGGACCAGCTCCGGCGCGGTTTCCAGATAGTTTCCCACGACGAAAAAGCACGCGGGCACATTGTGCGCCTGGAGGGTATCGAGAATCGACGCCGTGTAGCCGTTTTCGAAGCCTGCATCAAAGGTCAGGTAGATCACCTTTTCTTTTCCGTCTCCCACGTAGACCGCGTCGTAGTCCTCGAGCGCCTGCTGGCTGGCATTTCCGACCGGCTCTTTTCCCTCCTCGCGGAAGCTCAGCCCCCACGAGCCTGTTTCGATTGCCTTGCCTGCCGCAAACAGCTCCGGCAGCGCCGCGCAGAACAGCACAATCACCACTGCCGCAAGCAGCAGCCTTCCGTTGCGCTTTAGATATTCCCCCATAAAAACCGCCTCCCCGTTCTCAGCGTATGAGACCGCGGGGAGGCGCATGCTGTTTATTTTTTACACTCGTCCGGTTTTCCCGTGCAGCCGGGGCAGCCGCACCCGCCGCCGGATTTTTTCCGCTTCCGCACGGCAAGGACAATCCAGAGCGCCAGAAGCGCCAGAATCAAAGCTCCCATGCCGACCTCCTAAAGCCGCAGCAGCGAAAATACCGCAAACGCCGCCAGATATGCCACACAGCACTGACAAAGCGCAATAACGCCCGCGCGGAACCCCGAGCCGACCTCACGCCGGATTGCCGCAATCGCAGCCACGCAGGGCGTATACAAAAGCGTAAAGACCAGGAAGCTCACCGCGCTTTTCGTTGTGAAAAGTGCGCCCAACGCGCTCGTACCGAGCAGGATTTCCAGCGTGCTGACCACTGACTCCTTTGCGATGAAGCCGGAGATGAGCGCCGCCGCGCAGCGCCAGTCGGCAAAGCCCAAGGGCGCAAAAACGGGCGCAATGTGTCGTCCGATGATGGCAAGAAGACTTCCGGCGCTGTCGGTTACCACGTTCAGCCGCGTATCAAAGCTCTGCAGGAACCAGATGACAATCGTCGCCAGGAAAATGACCGTAAACGCCCGCTCCAGAAAATCCTTTGCCTTTTCCCACAGAAGCAGCGCCACACTCTTGACCGACGGTAATCTATAATTGGGAAGCTCCATCACAAACGGCACAGGTCTGCCGCGGAATGCCGTCTTTTCCAGAACCAGCGCCGCAAGGATACCCATCAGGATGCCGAACAGATACAGCGCAATCATCACCAGCGCCGCATGCTCCGGGAAAAATGCCGCCGAGAAAAAGCCGTAGATCGGAATCTTCGCCGAGCAGCTCATAAAGGGCGTCAGCAGGATCGTCATGGTCCGGTCGCGCTCCGACGGCAGCGTCCTTGTTGCCATGACCGCCGGCACCGTACAGCCGAAGCCTATGAGCATCGGCACAATCGACTTACCGGAAAGACCGATGCGCCGCAGCAGCTTGTCCATGACAAACGCCACGCGCGCCATATAGCCCGTGTCTTCCAGGATAGACAGGAAGAAAAACAGCGTCACAATCACGGGCAAAAAGCTCAGAACGCTTCCCACGCCCTCGAAAATGCCGTCAATGATCAGGCTCTGCACCACGGGGTTTAATCCATACGCCGTCAGCGCTGCGTCCACAATCTGCGTCAGCCGGTCAATGCCGAGCGCCAGCAGGTCGCTCAGAAACGCGCCGATCACATGGAACGTCAAAAAGAAAATCAGGAACATGACGCCGATAAAAATCGGAATCGCCGTGTATTTGCCAGTCAGGATTTTATCCGCCTGCACGCTTCTTTTGTGCTGGCGGCTCTCCTTCGGCTTGACGACCGCGTCTTTCACCAGCTTTTCAATGAAGCTGTAGCGCATATCGGCAAGCGCCGCGTTGCGGTCGAGTCCCCGCTCCTGCTCCATCTGCAAAACCGAATGCTCGATCAGTTCTTTTTCGTTCTGGTCGAGCCGGAGCACCTCTTCCATCGACGCATCGCCCTCGATGAGCCACGTTGCGGCAAAGCGCGTGCAGATGCCCGCTGCCTGCGCATGGTCCTCAATCTGATGGCACACCGCGTGGATGCACCGGTGGACCGGACCCGGCTCGCAGAAATCATACACCTGCGGCAAAGTCTTCCCTTCTGCCGCGCGCACCGCCTCGTCCACCAGCTCCGACACGCCGTCTGCCGTCGCCGCGCAGATCGGGACGACCGGAATGCCGAGCGTCTGCGCCATCTTCTTGACGTCGATGCTGCCGCCGTTTCCGGTCAGCTCGTCCATCATGTTGAGCGCCAGCACCATCGGAACGCGCAGCGTCAGCAGCTGCAGCGTCAGATAGAGATTGCGCTCCAGATTCGTCGCGTCGACGATGTTGATGATGCCGTCCGGCTTCTGCCGCAGAATATAATCGCGCGTCACGATCTCTTCTGCCGTATACGGACGCAGGGAGTAAATGCCGGGCAAGTCTACCACGGTGCAGTTTTTCTGCCCGCGCACCTGCCCGCTCTTCTGCTCGACCGTTACGCCGGGAAAATTGCCCACATGCTGATTGGAGCCCGTGAGCTGGTTGAAAAGCGTCGTCTTTCCGCAGTTTTGATTGCCCGCCAATGCAAGAATCATTCGGGCACCTCCTCTACGGTGATGCTCCTGGCATCCTCCTTGCGCAGCGTCAGACTGTAGCCGCGCAGCAGAAGTTCCATCGGGTCTCCCATGGGCGCGACCTTTGTGACCGAAACCACGGTCTGCGGAATCAGTCCCATGTCCAGAAGTCTGCAGCGCAGAATCCCCTCTCCGCCGACGGCTGTAATTCTCCCTCTGCCGCCGACCTGCAGTTTATCCAGTGTCATATGTATTGACATCCCTCCATTCTGATCTCCGGCTTTAGCATAAACGAAGCGGCGGCAAAATTCAAGAAAAAAGTTTTACATAAAAACCTTGCGCGTAATTCACAATTTTGTCACTTCTTTCCCGCTTCGTTATGGTAAACTTGAAATATAAAACCAACACGAATCCGGCATTTCTGCCGTAACTATCAAAGGAGACCAGACACATGAACATTCTGTTTTTCCTGACGCCGAAGGCGCTGTGTTCCTACATTGAAGCCGGCTCCACCCTGCGTCAGGCGATGGAACGTATGGAAAATTCCGGCTATACTGCTCTGCCGGTTCTCGATAAAGACGGCAGCTACTGCGGCGTACTGACCGAGGGTGACCTTCTCTGGGCGTTCAAGCGCCTGTGCGTCATGGACCTGCGCCAGACCGAGGACCACTTCATCTCCGAAATTCTCCCCCGCCGCGAAATTCACCCCGTCCGCGTCGACACGCGCATCGAAGATCTCGTCCTCGTCGCCGCAGATCAGAACTTCGTCCCCGTCATCGACGACAAAAACGCCTTCATCGGCATCGTCACCCGAAGCACCATCCTCAAATACTGTCTGGACCGCTACTTCGCGCCCGAGCGCGAGCTTGCCGGGGTAAGATAATTCTTTCATTTGCAGGTATATGCTTCCAGAGCCGTGGCAATACTAGGCTCAGGAGGTGTAACCCATGCAAAACAATGAACATTCCGAATCCAACCGCTTCAGGAAATTTCTTCAGGAGAAAGGCTACTACATCGTCCTGTTCCTGTGCATTCTCGCAGTCGGCATCTCCGGCTATCTGTTTGTGTCCGGCGCTGTTTCCGAGAAGAAATCCCTGAATGAGCAGACCCTTTCCGTCGCAACCAGCGCGGAAATTCCGGAGGATAAGTCCTCCTCGTCCGGCAGCAAACCGCAGCAGGGCGGAAAAACACAGGCGCAGAAGCCCGCGTCCGGCTCCGCTGCCGGGTCCCAGGACACGGCGGACGCCGCCGCGCAGACGCCTGCCGCCGAAACGCTCTCAGTCCGCGTCTGGCCTGTCTCGGGCGAGCGCATCGCGCCCTACAGCATGCAGGAGCTTTCCTTCAACGCCACCACGCAGGACTGGCGCACACACGACGGCGTCGATCTTGCCGCACTGGCGGGAGAGCCTGTCCGCGCCGCCTGCTCCGGCACCGTCACCGCAGTCTACGACGATGAATTTTTAGGCACCACCGTCGTCATCTCGCACCCGGAAGGCTATGAGACCTGCTACTCCAACCTTGCCGCCATGCCAGCCGTTTCTGCCGGTATGCGCGTCACCGCGGGAGATACCATCGGCTCCGTCGGTGCAAGCGCGCTTCTGGAGTCTGCATCGAGCTCGCATCTGCACTTTGCCGTCCGGCAGGACGGCAAAAGCGTTGACCCCGCCCGTTTCATTGATTAAGCAGAAAATTCCCATACGACAGCAAAACGCCCCGGACAGGATTACCTGCCCGGGGCGTTCGTTTTGGTTGCAGCAAAGCGCAACAGCCGCCGCAGCAGATCACCTGCTGCGGCGGCTTCCTTCTTCCGGTTTTACGCCGGGTCCTCGTGATAGGTCTCCCATTCGTGCCACGTCATGGCGTTTACGTCCGCCCATGTCAGACCGTAGTCCTGCGTCTCCTGCCACGTGCAGTAGCGGAACCAGTAGGTAATGCCCATCTGGCACGGCAGAATGTCCTCAATGATGATTTTCGCCTCCGCAAAGCCGTCCGGAATCCCCATCACCCCCGGAAACCAGACCTTCACCCGGTTCACCTCGCCCGTTTCCTCCACGCTGCACGCAACGCCGCACGCGCAAAGGCATCGGTTCAGCGCCGCAAGCGTAAAGCTGTCGCCGCTGATTCTCAAAAAGCCCGCAATTGCCGCGCGCCGCGCATCGACGGTTTTCGCCGGAGGCTTGCTCCGGAACAGCGCCTCCATTTTGGACAGTCCCTCGTCCTGCGCCGTCATGACGATGGATTCCTTCTGCGCCGCGCCGAACGCCTCGTCCGCAGCATCCAGCGCCGCACCCAGCGCCTGCAGCTCCGCAAGAGAAAAGCTGCCCTCCTGAAAGCTGTAGACGCCGAGCGGTCGGAGCATACTTACAAGCTCGTCTGCGTAGTTCATGCGTCCGCCTCCGTAATGGTGAGCGCGCCGAGTCTGCAAAGCGTTTTCGCCGCTGCCGGAATGTCTGCCTGCGGCTGCAAAAGCGCCACGTTTTCCACCAGCCCTGTGGCAAAAATCGCGCTGCTGATTGCCGAGCGGTAGAGATTTTTCCCGAGCAGCGCGCCCGTAAAGAGCGCCTTGACTGCCTTTTCTGCCGCAATTTTTGCCGTCTCAAAGCGCACACCCGTCTTAGGAAGCATCTGCGCCGAAACCGGAACCGTCTCAATCTCCGGTGCCAGAACCGTCACATCGACCGCGATCTCACGCACCGCGTCCAGATCCGCCTGCACCTGCTGCAAAAGTGCCTGCGACGGCTCGCCCTCCGGCGCGGCAATGACAACGCCGACCGTTCCGATGCCGTTCATGCGCGGAATGACCGTCGAGGACGCGCGCACGCAGATCGTCGTCCGACTCCGCACCGCTTCCGCCGGTAAACGCGCGCGGGTTGAGAACGCCCGAAACGCCCTCCGGCGCTCTGGTCAGCACCGTAATCGTCTCCGCGCCCACGTTGCCGCTTGCGCCTACGCTTTCCGCCTCCGCCGGAATGTCGGCATACAGCTCTCCCGCCGCAATCGCGCCATCGTGCGTCGTGACAAACCGGACCAGTCCCGCCGTCGTGCAGACCGTGCCAGCGGAAATCGGCAGGTTGTCTTCCAGCGCCTGATCGATCTTGAAGCGCAGAATGCCTGATGCCCTGGTGCCCGCCTTTCTCGTGATACCGCGCAGCGCCGCGTGGTAGTCCAAATACTCACCCGTCGCCGTCTGCGGGAAGCTCTGGTTCATCGCCCAGTCGCTGTAGGCATAGAGCGACTGTATCTGCGCCGCCGCTGCATACAGCCGGACCGCCAGATCTGCCGTATCGTCCATCGTAAAGCCGGTCTTCTCCTCAAAAACCGCCAGCATTTTCCCGTAAAGCTCTTCTACTTCCTTCAAATCCGCACCTCCAATGCCTGCTTTTCATCCTCTACTGTCAGCCAGACCTCCATGCGCGCATGCCCGTCCGGCAGCTGTGTCAGGCGCACGTCGTCCACCTCCAGTTCCATGTCGCGCAGCGCCGAAGCGCAAAAGATCTTTGCCGCGGCTTCTCTTGCCGAAGGCTTTTCCCGTCCCAGTTCCTGGAGTCTGCTTCCCAGCTCCGGCAGAAACGGGAAGCTTCCGCGCCTGCATGTCAGTCGGAACAGCGCCCGCGCCAGAACCTCCTGCGTCCCGTAAAGCCTCGTAAACCCGCCGAATCCGTTCGGTACATAGTCTCCGTCTCTGAGCAGATTTTCCATTCACGGCACCTCCATTTTCTGTCCGTTCACATAGAGGTCTCCCTCCACGTACACATCGCCCGCCAGATGAATCTCGCCGTCATTCATCACCTTCACACTTGCGCCCCTGGAAAAGAGCATCACCTCACCTGGCTGCAAGCCCTTTGTCCCGTCCTGCGGCATACCGGCAAGATACAGCTCGTTCCCCTTGACCACCAGCACGCAGTCGGTCGCCGCCGGATTCCAGCAGTAGCCGCCCGGCGAAATCACCTTCGCGCGCCGTTTTTCCGCATCCGTTACAACCGCGGGCACCTGCCCGCCGATGCTCACGGTACCGAGCGTCGCTGGGTCCTCCGGATTGGGATCCGTCATCACCCGTCTTGATAACCACATGTTCTTTCACCTCAAAATCAGCGTGCAGGTCGCGCCCGTCTCGTCGCAGCCGGACTGCGCCTCCTGCACGGTAAATGTTCCGCGGATGCCGAGCGCGCCGATCGAAACGACAGCCTGATCCAGCGGCTCTGCCAGAAAATTCCCCGGATACGTCACGTACAGAAGCTTCTCGTCGCGCTTCGTATCGTCCAGCCGCTGCTTTGCCGTACGGAACGTCGCGCGGATTTTATCGCCCGTTCGTCCGGCATACTGCACCCTCGTGCCGCCCAGCGCCTGAAACCCAGCATAATCCGCCGCCTGATAGCTGCCGTTTCTCGTGTTGATCAGCACCTGCCTTGCCGCTACGCCGTAGCGGTTTCTGACATACTGCGCCGTCAGAATCTCACTGCCCAGCCGGATGCTGCTTCCGGCAGCCTCCTTTCGCAGCACCAGCGTTCCGTCCGCCAGAAAGCGCGGGAAAATTTCCGCGCTGTGCCTGCAGAAGCCCGCAAGCGCCTGATAGCACGTCGCGCCCGTCTGCACCACAAAATTCCGGACCGGCGGCATCTCGTCCGCCTCGATTTTCGTAATGCCGCAGGGTCTGACATAGGCGTTGAGAATGTCCTCCAGCTGCGCGCTCACATATTCTGCCGCCGGTGTCTGCATGTCCATAAGCCTTGCCGCCATGCCGCGCCCGGTCAGTTCGGCAATTGCGCCCTCTTTCCCGAGCCGCAGTTCAAAATCATCCACAATGCCCGTGAACACAACCCTTCCCTTTTCCGTCGCCCGGAACTCCGTTGCCTGTTCCAGCAGTTCCTTCGTCGTCTTCCCGCACAAAAACTGGACGCTGAAGCTGTCGCACGGTTCACCGTCCGTGCGCTTGATGTTCCACTGCAGCAGCGCCGGCAGCAGCGTCTGCTTGCCCGTGCAGCTCGTTACCATTCCGATCATTGCACCCGTACCCTCGTTCCGGCAGCGACGCTGTTCGGCTTTGCGATCTGCGGATTGAGCCGCAGAAGCGCCTGCATGCTGAGTCTGTACGCCGTGCAGATTTCCCAAAGCGTCTGTCCCGCGCCGACCTCGCAGAACCGCTTGCCGATTGCCTGCGAAAGGCTGTCATCTGCCGCGCCGGAACCCGCCGCACCCGGCGCCTCACAGAACGTAAACCGATACGCCACATAATCGTCTCTCGGCTCCTGCGTCAGCGTAAGCTCCGTAAAATACGCGCTTGCCGTCTGCCACACCGGATGCACCAGCATCTGCTGTCCGCCCTTCTGAAAGACCGACAGCAGCTCCTGAAACGTGTCATACGCCCCGGCGCCGAAAAACTCGCCCTCGCCCTGCATTACCGTCGCCGTCCTGCCCAGATCCTGCACGGCAAAGCCGCCCATTGGAATCTTATGTACCGCCGTCTGCCGCTTGCAGCTGAGCGTATAGGTCCTCGGATTATTCGGCCACACAAACGAGCCGAACCGCATCTTGAGCATACTTTTCCCTCCTTTTATCCATAGCGCCTGGCGTCGCGCTCAAAAAAACGTGAAATTTCCTGCATCGACCGCTGCGACGGACCCGACGCAATGCCCGCAACCGTCATTGTCTGCCGGTAGCTCCCCGTAAGACCGCTTGGCGCACATTCCGGCGTCCGTTTTTCAAGCTCGACCATCTGGCGCTCCTGCAGCGCGGTCATTGCCGCTTCCAGCCTCCTCGTCTGCTCCTGCTCTTTCTGCGCCGTCTTCTGCTGCTGCAGGCTTTCCATGCGCATTGTCTGGCGCGTCAGCTCGCGAAGCTTGTCCTCCACTGTCTGTTCCTGCGTCTGATCGGACTTCGCCCGCTCGGAAGCTTCCATTTTTTGTGTCTTTGCCGCAGTCTCGTCCATCAGCGCGTCTTCCGTCTGCACAGCCTCCGCATGCAGCGCAGTTTCCCGGATTTCCGGCGTCTGCCCGGCGTCAAACTGCGCCGCCAGCTTCGTCTGCATCAGAAGAAGCCGTTTCACATACTCCAGCATTCTTTAGCTCCTCAAACCGTCCTTCATCAAATCCTGCGTTTTCCTCCGGAACCGGCTCGCCGCACACCGGACAAAGCCGCCTTTTTGCCTTCTCCCTGCACGCGGGGCACATTGCCTCGAGTTTCTCCTGCTCGTCGAGCAGCAGCTGCGCCGCGCAGTAGAGATACTCCCGGTCCGTCATGCGCCGCGCGCGCATCTCCGACGGCAGAACGCCGAAACGCTTGAGCACGCGCCACTTGAGCCGCTCATAGTCCTCCTGCCCCAGCGCCTGCGCCGCAAGACGCGCGTTTTCCTCGCTGCATGCCGGATTATCCTCCCGGCACAGCGCCGCATACGCCTGCATCCAGCGTTCGATTTTTTCTGCCGAAGCTGCCTGCATCACCGCCTCCCCGTCGGAAAACGCCCGCTGCCCGTCTTTGTAAAGCGCCCTTGCCAGCACGCACGCATTCATCCACAGCCCGAGCGCTCCATCATCCTGCGCGCTGCGCTCCAGCGCCTCGCGCCTTGCCTGCAGCACCGCAAATGCCGGAACCACGCGCAGCTCCCATCCGTCCTCGAGCCGTCTTTTCCCGCTGCCTGCAAAAAGCGTCAGAAATTCGCCTGCGCTCATAACAGATTTTCAATCCGGCGTCCGGCTTCCACCGTGACCTTTTCCAGCACGTTGCCGCCGACCTCTGCGCTCTCCTGCAGACTCTTCCACTGGCAGCCCGTATAGATCACGTTCCGATCGGGCTTGCATACAACAAGAGAAAAATCGTCCATATCGCAGAAGTTCAGTCCGTCGCGGATTGCCTCGTCGGTCGCATAAAGCCGGGTCAGTTCCAGCACGTACTGGCTCTGCCCGCGAATCGTCGACACCGGCTCCGACTGCCCGAAGGCATAAATCGCCTTGCTTTCCCGGCTTGCCGTCACCTTGTAGCTCTGCACCACTGCCACACGCACGCCGTTGACTTCCAGATAGATATCCGCCGTTGTCGGAATTTTCCGAATTGCCATGCTCATCCTCCTCAAACACTGATATGGGCAGTCAGGAAAATCCGGTTCAGCCCATGCACAACCGTAAACTCAAACTCTACCAGACACGTCGTGGGGTCCGACTCCAGCGCCGTCACCGTCAGATTCTCATAGCTTTCAATAATCTCGCGCTCGATCCGGTCCTCCAGCTCCACGATCACCTGACTGCGAATTGCATTTCTTGTCAGCACATTGTTCTTGGCGCGCGCAAATTTGGTCCGCAGACTCTTGCGGATTGCAGGAATCACGTCGTCGATCACCAGAATTGTGCCCAGCTCGCGGAACGTCGCATCCTCCGTCTGTCCGGTCTTTGTTCTTGTCGTGATGCCGCGCATCACGCTGACCCTGCCGCCGTAGCACTCCAAAACCGTCACACCGCCCTTGACCAGCGCGTCAATTTCCGTATCCTCATACATCTTGCTCACGCCGGTCATGCCATACAGAACCTGTCCGTTGAGCGGCAGCGCCGGGTCCGACTGATCGGTCAGCACGCCTGCCAGCGCCGCAGCTGCCATCTGACCGCCGGCAAGCGTGCTCTCGCCCCAGACATACACATCCGGCGCAACGAGCACCATACGCTCGGAGTTCAGAGCCGCCGCCCGGTCCGTCAGATTCTTGAGTGTCGGCTCTGCCAGACCCACAATGCCGACGCATTCGCCATTTTGTTTGGAGGCAGACTCCACCGCGTCGCGCAGCGCCTTCTGCACCGTCTCCAGCGCACTTCCCACCACGCAGAAGCCAGCCTCCTTTTCCGCGAACACCAGCGCCAGCGCCGCCTGATACGCTTCAAGCGTATCCTCCGCCACCGGGCTTGCCAGCACCGTGCCCGCGCCGTTCTGATAGGCAAGCTTCGCCATTCTGCCAAGCTCGCTTCCCTCTGCGAACGCCTCCTTTGCCTCCGCATACGAGTGAAGCCTGTAAAGCCCCGCCTTTGCCTCCGCCTTGCCGATGAGCGCGATGACGCGCTCCGTGGAGCCTCTTGCGATAATCGACGAAGCGTCGTAGCTCGAATACACGCCCGGACGCTCATGATAAACCAGACTCATTGCACTTCTCCTTTCAATATGAAGTCCGTAAACTCCGTCTCCTCTTCATTTGCCAGCGCATACACATATGCCAGCGCATGCGCCGTCACCTTGCAGCTGTAACAGTCCGCATCCGCTGCAAACCGGCATTCCTCCGCGCAGATTCTACTGATCGTCAGACCCGGAACTCCGCCGGAAAGCTTCGTCACAAGCGCGTCCGCCGCCTGCATGCAGCGCTTTGCGCCCTGCTCCTCGGGACACAGCGCCTCCATGGAGATCTCCGCTTCCAGCCGCTTTCCGTAGAGCGAAACCGGCTTTCCGTCCGTCTCCAGCACGCCCAGATACGAATAAAGCCCCGCATCCTTCGCCTCCGCCTTCCGGATTCCGACTGCCACTACCGTATCTGTCAGCGCCGGAAACACGCCCTCCGGCAGCCGCCGGACCGCCGCAAAGCCCGCCTGCTTCAGCCACTTCAAAATCGCCTCAATCAGCTGTTCCAGCTTTCCGCACCTCCTGCCTTCGTCAGAAGCGCCCATACATAGAGCGTCTCATCGCCCAGCGCCATCGTCTCGCTGCGCCGGACGACATACGCCTCCTGCCGGACCTCTACCGTCTGTCCCTGTTTGATCTCCATTTCTGCCGGACCGATATACACATACTGCCCCTTCGGAACCCTGCCGAGCGATTCTATGAGCTTTCGCGTGCTTGCCCAGCCCTTTTCCGTTACCGGCTGCACCAGCGCGCGGAACGTTCTTGCGCTCTGCCCGTCGCGCACCGTCACAAGGCTGCCGTAGCCCTGCAGAATGCTCTCGATCAGCGCCTTCATCCGCGCACCCCCACGAACGCAAAATCCTCCGCCCTGCAAAACGGGCGCATCAGCAGCTGTGCCTGCTGCGTCAATCGCTGCACCGGCGTCTGCTGCGCGGTCTTCTCTCCGCTTGCGGTCTTCACGCTCACATCGCCCACCGTAAAGCTCTCAATGTTCCAGCTTGCGGCGCTCTGCTGCGTGAAATATCCTGCTGCCGCGCTCCATGCCGCCGCGCAGATAAACACCTCCCGGCAGTCCTCCGGCGTCACGCCCGCTTTCAGCCGCGCCTGCCACTGCGCCGCCGAAATCCGGCAGAGTCTTTGCAAAAGCTCCTCATCCGCGCCGGAGGGGGCGGCTTGCGCAGCCGCCTCATAGATCTCCTCCAACAGCGTCATCCGATCACCAGCACCTTCGAAGCCTCCGGCATGATCTTGCCAAAGCCGGAAATCGACGTGATGGCTGCGCGCTCGAGCTGGCGGTCAATGAGCTTGTCGTACTCGACCGACACATCGCCCGCCTGCACCATTTCCAGAGCGTATCGTCTGTCCAGACCGATAATCTTGCCGGCGTCCACGCAGTTTGCCTTCAGAAGCTCCGCGCCCAGCGGCGTCGACAGTGCGCCCGTGCCCTGGAAGTTCAGACCCGTCAGCGGATTCTGGAACTCGCTCAGCCCCAGCATCTTGACCATTGTGCCGGTATTCATCAGGAAGCAGTTGAGCTCATACGGTTCAAACTGCGCCCAGAATTCCACCAGCTGCTGATAGGTCAGCGTGCCTGCCGTACCGGAAAGCGGACTATCTCCAATGGTAAAGCTTGCCGCCGCGTTGTTGTTGCCGTCGCCCTTTACCAGCACCTCCACCGCGTCTTTCAGATGCATTGTCTGGATGTACGCGCCGATCTGGCGCAGCGTGACGGAAAACAGGTCCAGCTTCTGGAAGCGAATTGCCTCATAGGACGCGACGAGCATTCTGCCGCGCTTGTTGAGCTTGACAAGGTTTGCCTTCGTCTTGACCTGGGTTGCCGGAATGCTCGCGCCCTCGGATACCTGCATGAGCATCTTGTCCTGCTCGGAGGGAACCGAATAAACGCTTCGGTAATCCATCGCATCGATGGTCGTCGTGCTTGCCGTAATCTTCGGCAGCACATTGTTTTCCTCCATGCCCTGTTTGACTGCGCGCGCAATATACTCCGGGAACAGGACGCTCGAGTCCATCGTGCGGAAGAATTTTTCCACCGGGTCCGAGTACGCACCCTTTGCGTGGATATCAAATCGCTTGAGCTGGCGCTGGAAGGCGTCCGTGCCCTCGAGCGCCGTGCCCTTGTAGTTTTCGCTCGGGTCGAGCGATTCGAGAACCTGCGTAAACGTCTTGCCGCTCTCGCGGTACATGCCCTTTTCCAGCTTTACATGATCAAAACCCATTGTTATGCTCCTTTCCTCTTATAAAAACAGACCGATTTTCTTGTTTGTCGAATCCACGCTCACAATCAGGCACGTTCTGCCGCTTGTTCCGGGAACCACCTCGCCCGCCTTGTCCGTCGTCAGAATCGCGTAGCCGAGCGAAGGCGCCGTCGAGCCCGCATACGAAAGCTCCACGTACCCCTCCAGAATGACGCCCGCCGCGCCGCCTCGAATCTGCGAAACCACGCCGCAGAAGCCCTCCTCCGAGCAGGGACCCACCGTTCCGTTTGCCGAGATCTTGCAGACCTTGCCCTCCGCCAGACCGGTTCCGGCAGCAAACGTCACCATTTTCTGCCCGATCGCCTCAAAAGAAATTGCCATTTTTTGTTCTCCCTTCTAAAAATAAATATTTGCAGCCGCGCCAGACACACCTGCCGGACGCCTGCCAGCCGCCAGTTAAATCAGAAACGCGCTGTTCTGCTCGCGCGCCGCGTCCTGCTCCACGGTCATCTGCGGCTCCGGTGCAAAAAGCTCCGCCGTCCGGCGCTCCAGACCCTCGCTCAGCCCTTTCAGCTCCTCCGCCGCCATGCCGCGCACAATCCGCTTCATCAGTCCCGCATCCAGTTCCAGTCCCAGCAGCAGCGCCGCGCGCGTCACCCGCGTCTCCAGCTCCTGCCGGTAAGCCTTTCCAAGCTCCGCCTCCTTCTGCAGCTTTTTCAGCGCAAACTCGTCCACCGGTACGCCGCCGCCCGTCTGCTTCTGCAAAACGCCCGCCTGCTTCTGTGCCGGCACTGCCACAAACGAAAACTCGTAGGCGTCCACCGCCTCGCACAAAACTGCCGCGCAGCGCTCCGCACCATACGTCTCACCCTTCACATGCTCGCACGCGCCATACTCCGCGCCGCAGATCGAGCACATTCTGCGCTTCACCGCGCACCCGATGGAAACTTCCTTTTTGATGCCGCCGTCAATCTCGCGAATCAGCCCGTCCGTCTCCGCGCCGCGCAGCATATACGCCCAGCCCTTGAGATACGTCGCGCCGTTCTCCGCCAGCACCTCCGTGTCAAAAATCCGCGCCACCTGCTTTTCCGCCGACCATACGTGGTCCATCACGCCGGTCTTTCCGATGAAAAGCGCCGCCAGTTCACGGATGCAGCTCTCCGAAAACCGCTCGTCGTCCCGGTCCACCTGATCGTCGCACAGCCGCACGGAAAACACATAGACCTCCTCCGCCGTGACCGCTTTCTTCGTCAGCCGGTTGATTTTTTCCAGCTGCTCCGCACTCGGCGCGCCGCTCAGCTCCACGCTCGCCGCCTTTGTAATTTTCATGTCGTCTCCTCCTGTTCTGCCGTCAGTTTTTCCGCCTGCGCCCGGTAAAGCGCCGCGTGCGCCTGCTCTACAATGTCCTGCAGACTGATTTCATCCCAGACAATCTCCGGCTCCTCCGCATATCCGTGCAGCTGCATCCACAGCCTGCAGATCCGCAGCAAAACCGGCTCCACCGTCCGGCGGATGGCCCACAGCTCTGAGGTCAGCAAATCTGTCTGCTGCGCGCTCATCCGTTCGGTCGACGCCCAGTTGAGCCCCAGCAGAAACGGCGGAAGCCCCGTCTTTGCCACGAGCTGCTCCAGAATCTGCCGCACCGGCACCTCGGAATCGAGAATCTGCCCGTCGGCTCCGATAACCTTGATCTGCACATCGCCGACCGCCACAAAATCGCGCACCACGCCGTGCCTGGATTCCTGCATCGCCTGCGACCACTGCTCGGCAATCTGTTCGCTTCGTTCCTGCGCGTCGATCTGCCCCGATGCGTCGCCCGGCTTATACACCACCGAGTAGCGCACATTGCCTGCCCGCTCCCAGTTCGTTCCGATCGTGCTGTAGATTTTCAGCAGCACATCCACCAGAAACGGCATACTCCGGAACACCGACGCGCCGTACGGATTCTCTTCGTCCGGATTCCACGCCGCAAAGAGAATCAGATTCTGCCTTGGAAAAATCTTCACCTCTGCGTCCTGCCACTGTCCGAACGCGAAGTCCATCGGCGAGCTGCCCTCCTGCACATAGAGCTTCGTCACATCGCCCCACAGAACCGCCGCAATCTCGTTCCCGCCGACCACCATCTCGCCCACAGCCCTGCCGTAAACCAGCATGCTCTGCAAAAATGCCGCCAGAAAACTCTCGATGCCCACCTGACCGCGTCCGGCATTCACCGATTTCAGAAACTGCCGCAATCCGCGCTCCGCTGCCGGATTTGTGCAGCGGACCTCGAACCCGCCCGTGAGCCTGACCAGCTTCCCGATCGCCGCGTCCAGAAGCGGCACCGCATTGCGGATCTGCCGGTACACCTCCAGTTCTCCGCCGCCGAGCGCCGTCACACCGGACAGCATCCCGAACGGATGCTGCGCGCCGCTTCTCATCTGCGCCGCCTTGCAGACGCCCGCCTTTGCCTTTTTTCTCACTGCCATCACCCCTTCAAATTTTCCGTTCCGGCGCCCACACAGCAAACGCCGTGCCGCTTCCCAGAACGCCTGTCACAAAATACCGCATATCGTCCATCGCATGATCGTTCTTCTTGACCCCCCGGTCCCCGCCGGCAGCCAGATCCCAAACATAAAGCTCCATCTCCCGCAGGCAGTCCGTACACCGGTCGCAGATCACAATCCGTCCCGCCCGCAGTGCGTCCGCCGTCCGCCGGATGCCGGACAGAACGTCGTTGTCCGCCTTCCGGACCTTCCAGCCCTCGCGCCGCAGAACCTCGATGAAGCTTGCCGCCGATGGGTCCACAATCACCTCCCGTATCGTCCGTCCTCCGGCAAGCTGCCGGAGCTTTCCTGCGTATTCCGCGTCCGTCATCTGCCGTCCTTCGCGCCGGGAATCAAAGTAAAACTCGTCCGTCCGGTACCATACGCCGTTTTGCCTGCCCCACAGCCCGAACGATGCCGGATTGACCGTTCCGTAGTCGCACGAAATGACCCACTGCTCATAGCCTCCTGCGGGCGCCGGGCGGACAAGCGCCGTGTCAAAGAAGTCATACACCCGACCCTCCGCCTGACACCACTGCCCCAGAATGAACCGCCGGTAAAAAACGCCCGTGTAAAGCCGTTCATAGCGTCTGCGTACGGTTTTGCTCAGCGAAGGATTGTCCTGCATCGTAAACTGCAGATGCAGGCAATTGCGCTTTTCCGCCTGCAAAATCCATTCCTGATAGAACCAGTGCTGCGGACCCTCCGGGTTGCAGCTGAACCACAGCCGGCTGCCCTCCACCGAGCATCTGGCGCATGCCTGCTCGACAAATGAGCGCGGCATCAGCACCACCTCGTCGAGAAATACCCCCGCCAGCGTCATGCCCTGAATGAGCGCCGCCGAGCCCTCGTCCTTGCCGCCAAAGAGATAGAACTCATTTTCTCGTTTCGCGAATCGGACCCGCAGCACCTGCGCCGTCCGGTTCTCCGAAACCGTCATCCCCAGCCGCCGCAGCCACGGCAGAAGCTCCTGCACGACGTTTCGCCTGACGCCGCCTCTGGTCTTGCCGCACAGCGCGAACCGCCTTCCCGTAAAGCAGCTCATCGCCCACAGGAAAAAGCCCAGCCCCATCGCAAGCGTCTTTCCCGAGCGCACCGCCCCATCGCAGACCAGCGCGTCAAACCCATGGTCCCGGCTTTTCGGCATCCACCACGTCATCGCGCGCAGCTGCTTTTCTGAAAAGCTAGCCGTCATCTTCCCGCTCCATTCCCTGCACCAGCGCCTGCAAGAACCGTTCGGCGCCATCGTCTCCGCCGTCGGCAAGCGCCGCCAGCTGCTCGAGCACCTTCGTTCTGTCGAGAAGCTTGATCTCCACCGTCCCCTTTTCGCTTCTCTTGATCTCCGTCAGCATCGAAAGGTCCAGCTTTTCAATGTCCACATCCTCACACAGCGCCAGCTTCACACAGTCGTTCGGCTTTCCGAACGCCATCTTGCGCAGCTGCTGCCGGATCTTTTCCAGATCCGTTTTTCGCTCCCGCGCCATACCATCACCCCTTTTCCCGAGAACCGCCTCTCACCCTTACCGCGCAAAAAAAGGAAAGTTGCCGTGAACCCGGCAACCTTCCCGAAAATTTTTATTTTTTTCTTCCAAACGCGCGCGATTCTGGTATAATGGACCTGCCCTCACCGGCAATCTTTTTACAGGAGAATCTCATGACCTATCCGAATGTATGCCTCCGCCGCGGCGAAGCCGCCGACGTCCGCGCCGGTCAGCCCCTGATCTTCGACAACGAGCTGGACTGGGCAGACGACACCTGCACCGACGGCTGCATCGTCGACGTATTGGACGAGCATCTGCGCTTTGCCGCCCGCGGCTTTTTCAATTCCCGCTCCAAAATCACCGTCCGCGTCCTGACGCGCGACCCATCCGAAGCTATTACCCAAGACTTTTTCCGTTCCCGCATCGAAGCGGCATGGCGCGCAAGAACGCAGCTCGGCTTTTCCGATTCCTGCCGCGTCGTCTTTGGAGAAACGGACGGTCTTCCCGGACTCACGGTCGATAAATTCGCAGGCTATCTCAGCTTTCAGATCACCTGTCTCGGTTTGGAGTCGTGGAAGCAGGGCCTCATAGACATTCTTGCGGACCTCTTCCATCCCCTCGGCATCTACGAGCGTGACGATCTTCCCGTCCGCGAAAAAGAAGGACTTCCCCAGATCAAAGCCTGCGTCTATGGCAGCGTTCCGGATGAGATTGAAATCCGCGAGCATGACGCGCGTATGCTCGTCAGCATCCCGGACGGGCAGAAAACCGGTCACTTCCTCGACCAGCAGGAAAACCGCGGACGCATCCGCCCCTATTGCCCCGGCAGAACCGTTTTGGATCTGTGCTGCTGCACCGGCGGCTTTTCTGTCCACGCCGCGCTCTACGGCGCGCAGCATGTCACCGCCGTCGACGTCTCCGAGCAAGCGCTCTCGCTCGTCCGCCGCAACGCTGCTCTGAACGGCGTCGAAGAAAAAATCACCACCGTCTGTGAAAACGTCTTCGACCTCGCGAAGGCATGGTCCGACGAGCAAAGGCGCTTCGGTCTCGTCATCTGCGATCCTCCCGCCTTTGCCAAAAGCCGCAAAGCGCTCGATAACGCCTACCGCGGCTATAAGGAGCTGAACCTGCGCTGCATGAAGCTGGTCGAGCCCGGCGGCTTTCTTGTCTCGTGCTCCTGCAGCCAGTTCATGACGCCCGAGCTGTTTTTCTCCATGCTCCGCGAAGCGGCGCATGATGCCGGGCGCGACGCGCGCCTTTTGGAGCTTCTCATGCAGTCGCGCGACCATCCTGCCGCCCTCTCGTCCGACCATTCGCTCTACCTCAAAGGCTATATCCTGCAGATTTTTTAACCCCAAAAACGCCAAAAGCGCCTGCCATCTACCGATGGCAGGCGCTGAGACTGTCAAAAAAGCTGACGCTTTTTTGACAAAAGAGTCTGCGCCTCGACTGCGCGCATAATTTTGCGCCAGAGGCGCAAAATTCCACACTTGCGAGGCGATAAGTATGTTTCCGGTCGGCGGAGCCGCCGGATAACATGGATTTCCATTTTATTTCGCCCTGCGGGGCGAAACTCTACGAGGTCTTTTACACACTGAGCGCCTGCCATCTACCGATGGCAGGCGCTTTTCATAAATCTCAGTCCATATAACGTGCGATATACTCCGGCGGATTGCTGGGGTCGTCGGCAAGCGTAAACGTAAACGCCACGCCGTTTTCCGCCGAGAACAGGTTGCACCAGTCGAGGAAGTTCTCCGTCTCCACGGGGTCCTTCGAGCGCGAAAGATTATACAGATTGTCGATGAAAATATGCGTAATATCAAAATTACCCGCATGCAGACCGCTGATAAATCCCTGCAGCAGCGTATAACTCTTGATCGAATACTCGCTTGCGTCGATCAGACGGACACGGTGGTCCACGTCATAGCGCAGCGTATGTCCTTTTTCAATGCACACCATGCTGCCGGACTCGGTCTTGAGCGCACGCGAAATGGCGTCGATCAGCAGCTTGGTTTTTCCGGAACCCTCGGGGCCCATCACAATATTAACCATAGGGCATTCCTCCTTTTGCACTCGCCGCAGCCAAAGGCGCAGCGTCTTATATGGTTGGTTTCATTCTATCAGGTTTTGCCTGGAAAGACAAGCGCAGAACCCGTCAAACTTCGTAAACTTTTCTTGAATAGCCGCCCTCACCCGCCGAGCAGCTGCTTTGCCAGCGCCCGGCTCGCGCCCGCACAGGCGCCGTCAAACGGGTCCACACCGCACGCGCACGCGCTGATTGCGCCAGCCAGCTCAAAGAAGTAGAACAGCTCACCCACACCAGCCGCGTCGAGCGTCTGCATCGACACCTGAATCACCGGCACGTCCAGATCCGTGTGTGCCTGCAAGACCGCCTGGAAGCTTCCTTCCTGCGCGTCGAGCAGCGTCTTTCCCGCCAGAAAGCCCAGCCCGTCATAGTCCTTCCAGTCCATCTCAATGTTGACCTTCTGAAAGCACCGCTCCGGAACCTGCAGCAGCGTCTCAAACACACGCTGATCCTTTCCCTGCGCCACCGTATCCATCGCATCCAGCGCGCTGGGAAGCGGCAGATAGACCGGCATTGCACCCGCGCCCTCGCGGCAGGTATGCCGCAGAAAATACTGCTGCCACCACGCGCCGAAGGCTCCGAAGTCCGGCGTAAAGCAGCCCAGGCACTCTGTGCTTCTTCCCTTCTGCGTCAAAGCATATCTGGCGCCTGCATACATCCACACCGGATTTTCAAACGCCCGCAGATCATACTGCGAAAAGCCCTCCGCCGCGCCTTCCAATACACCCAGCGGGTCAATGCCCGCCGCTGCCAGCACCAGAAGCGTCCCCGCATTCAGCGCGCTTACGCCTCCTGCAAGACACTGCGCCATCGGCAGATATGTAAAGCCCTCTTCCTTCGCCATCACCGCAAGCGGGCTTTCCGGCAGCGCGCTGACATACACGCGCTGCTTTGCGCCCTGTCCATACCGTCGCTCCATCAGCCACCGCAGCGCGCGCGACGCCGTACACATTTCCAGCTCCGCGCCCTCCCGGCTCAAAAGCAGCAGACAAAACTCGCGCCCCTCCAGCAGCCTGCAAAGCGCAATCCAGTCCGAGCTTGCCAGCGAGTCTCCGGTAAATACAATCCGCATCCGGCTGTCGAGCAGATTCCGGTATCTGCCGCCGAGCATTTCCACGCCCGCCTTTGCCGCCAGATACCCCTCTCCGCTTCCAGCCACCACCAGCGTATCACACTGCCCCGAAATCGTCTCGCACGCCTTCCGGATGGCGTGAATCGTCTTTGCCGTAACCGCATCCGGCTGCCCGAGCCAGCCCAGAAACTCCGGCGCACCCGGCTGGTTGCTGCGCAGATGCAGGTGCGCGTCAAACAGATCCTTTTCACATGCCAGCAGCTGCGGCAGCGACACACAGCTCCAGATACTCGACAGTTCTACATTGATCATCGCAGTCTCTCTTTCCCGGTTTGCGTAGATTTTTGAACACTTAGATAATATATTATACTACACCTGCCGAAAAAAGAAAAGGCTGCGCAAAAATACAATTTTATCCAGCCATGCAGACTCTCTCCAGCATCATCCTCCAGATATCCGGAAAGCCCAGCGCCGGAACCTCCTGCGCCGCAGCCAGCGCAATCTCCCGCAGCAACCGTCCGCCCGCTTCCACCCGAAGCGTCCCCAGCTGCTGTCCCTTCAAAACCGGCGCCGTCACGCTCTCATCCAGCTCCACTGCGCACGTCACCGACCCCGCCAGCGCCTTGTCAATCAGGATGGTCCCCGCGCCCTGCGCCTGCACCTGTACCAGCTCCTGCCTGCCCAGCACCACCGGCACCGGCTCGATCGTCAGATTCTCCATCGGGTCTACCAGCGCATAGTTTGCAAATCCGTAGTTCAGTAGCGCCTTTGCCGACTCAAACCGGTCCGGAGACGTCTTGCAGTGCATCACCACCGCGATCAGTTCCATCCCGCCACGCTCGGCAGAAGCGGACAGGCAGTACCCTGCGCCCGAGGTATACCCCGTTTTCAGTCCTGTCGTCCCGTCATAAAACCGCACGAGCTTATTCGTATTGCTCAGCCCGAATTCCCCGTTTCTGACCGTGTCCATCCAGATCGTCGTATATTCCTTGATTTTCTCGTGCTTCAAAAGCTCCCTTGACATGATGGCAATATCCCGTGCTGTCGTCAGATGCTCGTTCGCGTCCGGACCATCATCCAGCCCCGTGCAGTTGGCAAAGTGCGTGTTCGCCATACCCAGCTCCTGCGCCCGCTCGTTCATCCTCTGTACAAACGCTGCCTCGCTCCCGGCGATATGCTCTGCCAGCGCGCACGCGCAGTCGTTTGCCGACGAAACCACCACCGACTTGAGCATCTCCGTCAGCGGCAGCTGCTCGTTTTCCTCCAGATAGATCTGACTTCCGCCCTTTGCCGCCGCGGCAGCCGAGGTCGTCACCATATCGTCCCAACCGATTCTGCCGTCTTCGAGTGCCTCCATCACCAGCAGCAGCGTCATCACCTTCGTCACGCTTGCCGGACGCAGCTTTTCGTCGGCATTGTCCTCATACAATACCTCGCCCGTCGTTTTTTCCATCAGAATGCTCGACGGCGCGGCAAGCTCCAGCTCCGCCGCCCTTCCCGTCTGCGCCATCAGCCCCAGCGTCATCGCTGCCAGAACCAGCCCTGCAGCCCATCGTCTCATAAAAAAATCCCCCTCCGTTTCAGCTTTGGTACAAGCGTATGAAACAGAAGGGAATTTTACCACTCTATCCTATTGTCATCTTTTTAAGCCGTCGCGCCCTGCGCCAGATACGGCTGCATATTCTGGCAGAACTCCGACACATCCACACCGTCGGCAAGAATGCGCACCATCTGCGGCGAATTGAGCTGCAGCGACAGACAGCTGAACATGGACTTTGCGTTGCTCACACCGCCTGCACGCACGAACAGCACGTCGAACGGCTGCTGATTTGCCAGCGCCATAAACTCGGAAAGCTCCTGCACGGAGCGAAATATGACGGTAAACTCTCTCACGGAAAATCCTCCTGATTCAGACTGTACAAGCAAGACTTTGTCGGATATAATACCATTGTATTCGGATGCTGACGGCTATATGAGAAACGATATAACGAATAAACTGATATATAGTATAAGCAAAAATGATAGTCGTGACTATACACAAATAAGACAAACATTTTTTGTCAGCAAAAAACTTGTTTGGTGGTTTTACCTATGAAATTCTCGTTTTATACCCTTGGGTGCAAGGTCAACCAATACGAAACGCAGGCAATGCAACAAATGTTGCTGTCCCATGGTCATACGCTCGGTGAATTCGACGAGCCGTGCGACGGCTATATCGTCAACTCCTGCACCGTCACCGCCGTCTCCGACAAGAAAACCCGCAACGCCATCCGCCGCGCGCAGAAGCTCAATCCGGACGCTGCCGTCGGCGTCTGCGGCTGCTATGCGCAGTCCGCGCCGGACGAGGTCCGCGCCCTCGGCGTCGACGTCATGGTCGGCACCGCCGACCGCGAAGCCTTCGTCCTGCAGATGGAGCAGGCGGCGCAGGATAAAAAGAACCATGCCCATTGGGAGAAGGTCGCACCGAGCAATCTCCCCCGCGCCTTCGAGCAGCTGCCCGCCGGCGGTCTTGCCGCGCGCACCCGTGCGCTTTTAAAAATCGAAGACGGCTGCAATAACTTCTGCACCTACTGCATCATCCCCTATGCCAGAGGGCGCGTCCGCTCCATGCCGTTGGAGGCTGCCGTGGAAGAAACGAAAAAGCTTGCCCGCGAGGGCTACCGCGAAATCGTCGTCAACGGCATCGAAATCTCCTCCTGGGGCTGGGAATGGAAAAATGGCAGCCGCCTGTCGGCGCTTCTGCTTGCCATCTGTCAGGCTGCACCCGAGGTCCGCATCCGCCTCGGCTCTTTAGAGCCGCGCACCATCGACGAAGACTTCTGCAAAACCCTTTCCGTCTGTAAAAATCTCTGCCCGCAGTTCCATCTCAGCCTGCAAAGCGGCAGCGACACCGTCTTAAAGCGCATGAACCGCAAATATGATACCGCACGGTATCTTGAGAGTGTCCGCCTCCTGCACCGCTACTTTCCCGGCTGTGCGATCACGACCGATCTCATTGTCGGCTTCCCCGGCGAGACAGAGCAGGAATTTTCGCAATCCGTTTCCTTCCTGCAAACCTGCGAGCTTGCCGCCGTCCACGTCTTCCCCTACTCCCGCCGCAAGGGCACGCCTGCCGCGTCCATGCCCGACCAGATCGAAAAGGCTGAAAAAGAGCGCCGTGCTGCCGTCGCCGGAGAAACCGCTGCCGCGCTCCACCGCGCGTATCTCGCGCGCCAGCTCGGAACCGAGCACGACGTGCTGTTTGAGCAGACCGAAAAGGGTTATTTTACCGGCCACACCATGAATTATGTCAAAGTCTACTGCGATGCGGAAAACCTCCGCAATGAGATCCGCCGCGTCCGCATCACCGCGCTGTTTGAAGACGGCGTCCTCGCCGAGCCGGTTTCCGCTTAAAATAGCCGCGGCAGCGCAAACGCTTCCCCGAACAGTGCAAACCGCAGCAGATCGTCCAGAATCACCGCAGCGCCTGCCAGCACTGCCCACCACGCGGCAAACGGCAGACACACCTGCCCCAGAAGGTTGTGCGGCTGCGCACTGTAGTCCCAGACTCCGAGCCGGAGCCACCGATTCACCACCAGTCCCGTCAGAAACTCCATGCAGACAATCCCCCATGCGCCCAGCGCCATCTGCACCCCCAGCGGCGCGTTCGGAAAAACCTCATCCAGAAGCCCGATCAGCCAGAAGCAGACCCCGCCCAGCAGAAACATGCTCCCGTGGCTCCTTCCCCGGTAAATCAGCTCCACCATCACATATATCGTTCCGCCGCACCCGATCAGCGCCAGATTCTTCCACATTCTTTTCCTGCTCCTTCCGCTTTTTCCTCGCATGGAAACCTACAAGTATTTTTTAGAATTTTCTCAGAATCATACTTGACAAACCACACTTTTTCCTTTATAATTCATCTTGCTGTTCAGCCAACAGCACAAACCTATGGCGGCATAGCTCAGTTGGTAGAGCACCCGGTTCATACCCGTGTTGTCATCTGTTCGAGTCAGATTGCCGCTACCAGGCCCGTTGGTCAAAAGGTTAAGACACCGCCCTTTCACGGCGGTAATATGGGTTCGATTCCCGTACGACTGCAATCCGAACTCCCCGGAGTTGGACACAGTGGTGTTTTTCTTATTTCTCTTGTGTTTTCAATGCTTTCACGCCTTGCTTGACACAAAGCATCTTGGACGTGTAAATGGAAAAAGCGCACAACCAGACTGCAAAACGCAAAAAACGCGGAAAGCGAACTATCCAGTCTGGTTTATTTTTTCTCGTTTTGCTTGGAATTTACGTAGTATTCCTGCTCTTTCTTGAACGGTGTCTTGTATCCGTTCTTCGCGTGCGGACGGGTCTCATTGTAAAACTTGATATATTCTGCGATCGCCGCTCTGAGTTCCTGCTCAGAGCGGTATTTTGTTCGGTAAAGCTCTTCCCGTTTCATTGAAGCAAAGAACGACTCCATGACAGAATTATCATATGGGATGTGCGCACGGGAAAACGACTGTGTCACACCAAGCGATTGCAGATAGGCGCAAAAGGCGTTTGAACGGTAGTTGCTGCCGCGGTCCGTGTGAAACAACAAAGGAAGCTGCGGTTGCCGCTGTTCATACGCAATCTTAAACGTGCTTTTTACAAGCTGCGTGCTGTTTTTCAGACCAATCCGGAATCCTACGACCATGCGTGCATACAAGTCAATAATCACGCATATGTAAAGCTCTTTTTCTTTGTAGCGGAAATAGGTTACATCGCTAACCCAGATCTCATTCGGCCGCGTTGCGGTAAACCGCTGGTTTAGGTGGTTTTTGCACCGCTTTGTCTCTTTTGCGTACTGGCTTTTCGCGCCCTGACGGATACTGCTCAGACCCATATCCTGCATCAACTCACGCACCATCTGTTCGCTGACGCGCCAGCCCTGCTCTTTCAAAACAGCGGCGATTTTGCCGGCACCGTAGATCTGGCGGCTGCCGTCATAGACTGTTTGAATTTTCTGACGAAGCTCCTCCCTGCGTTTGTCGTACCAAGCGCAGCCGCGTTTGCTGCGCAGCAGATAATTATAAAAAGTGCCCCGCGGCACGCGCAGCGCATCGCAGAGCATATGGACGCTGTATTGATCATGCAAACCATCGAGCGCGTGCAGCCGGTTTTCCAACGGTGCGGTCGCAGTGCAGGGGGTCGCAGTGCAGGGCGCTTTTTGCAGGATGTCAATGATGCCCTTCAACCGGTTCACCTTGTTTTCCAAGCTGCGATATTCACGCAGTGTGAAACTTGTTCCCTTCTCAGAATTTTCGGCTCGTTCATCGGTAAGCCATGCATAAATCGTGCTGCGTGGGATTCCTGTTTCGGTGACGAGCAGAGAAACGCGTTTCCCTGCTTTGTAGGCAGTGATGATATTTTGTTTTTCTTCCGATGTGTGTTTGCTGTTCATACGATCAGCTCCTTTCGGAGGATAAGTATAGCAGATGGTGATATAATTCTGAACGTTTTATTTGCAGGCAAAATCAATAAAAAGAAAACGAAATATGTTATAATATCAACATATAAAGCTGCACTGGAGGGAAACATTTGACAAATCGAGAAGAATTCTGCGCTTTGCTTTACGGTACATTTTATGAATCGATTTCAGATTCCGCAATCATCAGACAGCAGCACGAAAAAATCCGCACATGGG
>QWCN01002066.1_pt1 | contig 27824 bp, 26 predicted proteins | sample 1972711 | NCBI WGS metagenome assembly QWCN01 (sample SAMN09866707, study PRJNA288562) | Human gut metagenome isolate term1_stool, whole genome shotgun sequencing... | isolation source: gut | host: Homo sapiens | place: USA: California
AACTTATTAATTAATATAAGAGCTGATTAACGGAAAGCATAAATCTTTCCGTTTTTTATTTTAATTTTTTTCTTACTTTGCTACAATAACTTTATGAAAAAGTTAGATTTTAAAATTATTGATGACAAAAATCCATTATTAAGAAAAGAATGTGAAAAAGTTTCTTTACCAAATGAAGAAATTAAAGAAACACTTTTAAATATGGTTGAATATTTAAAATTATCTCAAGACGATGAATATGCTGAAAAACATCATATTCGTTCAGGAGTTGGTTTAGCTGCTCCACAAATTGGAATTAATAAATGTTTTTTTGCCATTTATTATATTAATGAAAACGATAAAGAAGTTAAATATGGTTTAATTAATCCAAAAATAATTTCTTCATCAGTAAGAAAATGCGCTTTAAGAGGTGGAGAAGGTTGTTTATCTGTTAAAAAAGATCATCAAGGATATGTTTATAGATACGCAAAAATAACCTTAAGAGCCTTTGATATATTCGAAAATAAAGAAATTGATATTGTTGCTAAAAATTATGATGCAATCGTTCTTCAACATGAATTAGACCATTTAAGTGGTATTCTTTATTATGATAAAATTGATAAATCAAATCCTTTTAAAGAAATTGATAATTCGTTTTTAATTTAAATTTTTATTTTTGGGGAGGTAAGACATGAATGAACAAAATTTAAAAATTTCTAAATCAAGTATTTATAAAATTTGCTTGATTATTTTAGCATTATTATTTGCTTTTGCAACATTTATGCCTTTTATTGTAAAAATAGATAATTCTTCAGTTGGTTTCTTTCAAGTTTTGTTTGATAACATTCTTAATTTTAAATCACCTGAACACCCTTATAACATTATTGGTTACTCATTATCTAATATTATTATTTCATTAATTGCAATAATTTCTATTTTAACCACAAGTATGATTTCTTGTTATAAAAATATTATGTTTTTAATAAACAAAGAAGAAAAAAATGACACATTATTTTTAAGTATTAGTATTGGATTATATTTCGGATTTGCATCATTAATATGCTTAAAAACTGGAGGTGTTTTTACTTCTTTAAGGGAATTAAAGGGTCAAAGCTATAATTATTTTTATTTGACAATGTCTATAATTTCTATAACATATTTCATAGTTAGAAAAAAAGACTATTATCATTTATCTCTTACAAATTTTAATACCAAATTATTTATAAAAGTTATATTTGAAACATTATCTTTATGTTTTTCTTTTATTCTTATTAATTGCTTTGTCTTACAAGAATTTCATACAACAAGTGAATATACATCTTCTAATATAGGTGCAATTACAATAGATATGTTAAAAAGTGAAAATATTTCTGATATTTTATTTATTATTATAATCTATTTTATTCCATTATTATTAAGTTTTAATTTTGTAATTCAAAGTCTTTCTCATTATAAATTTATTAAAATAAAATTTTTCTGCGCTATTAACTCTATTTTTCTAATCTTTTTACCATTAATTTTCATTAATATTTCTTTTAAAGATTCTGATATATTATTTATTACCTCATCTTTTATTTATAATGTTATTATATGTTTACTTCCTTTAATTTTAATTGTATTGGAACAAATATTTTTGAAAAAAATCAATAATAACCAATAAAATTTAAAAACCTATTATTTAATTTTATTTTATGATAAAATCATTATAACAATAATTAAATTTTTATTTTTGGGGAGGTAAAACATGAATGAACAAAATCTAAAATTTACTAAATCAAGCATTTATAAAATTTGCTTGATTATTTTTTCATTATTATTTTCTTTAGCAGTATTTATACCATTTTTAACTAACTATTATGGTAAAACATTTGGTTTTTTTAATGGTATCTTAGAATTCTTTGATGCATTCATCAAGGTTGATAAGTATGCAGGCAATCCAATACTTAATTTTATAATATATTTAGTATTTGCTATATCTATTTTAAGTATGTGCATTATTAGTTTTATTAAAAATACACATTATTTACTAAATAAAGAAGAAAAAGAAGATACTTTATTTTTAACGATTGGTATTGGTTTATATCTTGGTGCAGCGTTCTTTACATGTTTAAAAAGAGATGCAATATATTTAAGTATAAATCAATATAATGGCACTATTATCAGTCAAAGTTTTACACCATTTTTTGGATATATGTGTTTAATTTCTATCATTTATTTTATTTTTATCAAAATTAAATATTATGATTTATCTTTCAAAAACTTAAATTCCAAATTATTTATTAAATGTTGTATTGAATCTTTATGTTTAATATTCGCTTTTATTGCTATTACATCTTTTTTTAATTTAGATTTTGGCACAAGAACAACTAGAGATTCTTTTGATGGAAGCGTGATTACAGATGTATACTTTAAAGATATGAATTATTTTATACAATATTTAAAAGGATGTTATGGTGATGCTCCTAAAAATGGTGAATTATTAATTTTTATTATTTCATCAATACCATTATTATTAACTGCTAATTTTGTTATCCAATCATTAACAAGTAAAAAATTGTTTATAGTTAAAATTTGTTCTAATATAGTTGCGTTAATATTAGTCATAGTACCTTTTATTATATTTGCTTCTATTTTTGCTAATAGCAAAACAATGGTCTTTTTATCTTCTTCTAATTTATTTGTTTTCTTAATTTGTTTAATACCATTAATTTTAAACATTTTAGAAAAAATATTTTTAGATAAAAATATTAAATAAAATTTATTAAAAATCATTATTAGTCTAATTAATTATTAATTTCTAATAATGATTTTTTTATTTTTTCATATTTTAGAAAATAATATTATTATGTTTACAATTTAAAAAATTTTAACTATAATTTTATTGACTTAGGAAATTATAAAAAATAATTAACGAAAGATGAGGTAATTACAAATTTATGTCAAATTTTTCTACAATGAATTCACCTGTGCAAATATATGCTTTAGGTGGTCTTAATGAAGTTGGTAAAAATACTTATTGCATTGAAGATGATAACAATTTAATTATTATAGATGCAGGTGTTATGTTCCCTGAAGAATCTGTTTTAGGAATTAATTATGTTATTCCTGATTATACACATTTAAAAGATAATAGATGGAAAATAAGAGCCCTTTTCATTACTCATGGTCATGAAGATCATATAGGTGGTATTCCATTTTTAATTCAAAATGTTAATATTCCTGTGATTTACGCTCCTAAACTTGCCGCAGCATTAATTAAACATAAATTAGAAGAAAATAATATTAAAGAAAAAGTTAATATTATAGAAATTGATGAAGATTCAGATATTAATATTTGTGATGATTTTAGAGTTACTTTTTTCCATATGACTCACTCAATTCCTGATTCTTATGGTATTTCAGTTGAAACACATCAAGGAAGAATTGTAACAACAGGTGATTTTAAAATTGATTTAACTCCAGTAGATAAAGATATTTCTTTAAGTAAAATTGCTCGTATTGGTGAAGAAGGTGTTGATTTATTAATGTCTGATTCTACTAATGCTGAAAAAGAAGGTTACACTCCAAGTGAAAGATCAGTTATTGATTCAATTAATGAAGTATTTACTAAAGCTCCTGGTAGATTAATTATTTCTACATTCTCAAGTAATGTATCAAGAATTCAACAAATAGTAGAAGCTGCAGTAAATCATAATCGTAAAATTCTTGTCATTGGTCGATCAATGGATTCAATCATTAATATGGCTAGAAAATATGGTTATATTCATATTCCTGATTCCGCTATATTAAGTGCAGAAAATGTTAAAACAGTTAAATCAAATCAAATATGCATTTTATGTACTGGTTCTCAAGGTGAACCAATGGCAGCCTTAAGTAGAATTGCTAACAATGAACACCCTTCAGTTAAAATTATTCCTGGTGATACAATAGTTTTCTCTTCTTCACCAATTCCTGGTAATACTGCTTCTATTAATCGAGTAGTTAACCAATTAACTAGATTAGGTGCAAATGTTTTAACTAATTCAGTCTTACTTAATTTACATGCTTCAGGACACCCTTCAAAACAAGAATTACGTTTAATATTAAAATTAGTAAAACCAAAATATTTTATGCCAGTTCATGGTGATTATAGAATGTTAAGAATCCATGCTGAACTTGCTGAACAAATGGGAATACCAAAAGAAAATACATTTGTATTAGGAAATGGTGATGTTTTAACTTTATATCATCATAAAATCACTCCTGGTAGAAGAATTCAAGCTGATGATATTTATATTGATGGAAAAGATATTTCTGGATTATCTACTGCTGTTATTAAAGATAGAAAAATTTTAAGTGAAGATGGTATGATTGCAGTTTTAGTTACTATCGATTCTAAAACAAATTCATTATTATTAAAACCTCAAATTGTTTCTAAAGGTTTCCTTTCTAGTTCTACAAAAACTGATTTAATATATGAAAAAGTCAGTGAATTAGTAGAACATGATTTACATAAAATATTAGAAAATAAAGTAACCTTTGGTGAAATTAAAAACACAATTAGAAATACAGTTTCTCAATATATGATGGCTAAAACACATCGTAATCCAATGGTCATTCCTCTAGTCATGAATAAATTATGATTATTTTAGCTAGTAAATCACCTAGAAGAAAAGAATTATTAAGTAAAATTGTTTCTAATTTTAAAATTATACCTAGTAATATTGATGAAAGAAAATATGATATATATTCTTTATCAAGAATAAAAGCTGAAGAAATAAGTAAATTATACCCTGATGATTTAATTATTTCTGCCGATACTTATGTTGTATATAATAATAAAATTTACAATAAACCAAAAGATAAATTAGATGCATTTAATACTTTAAAAACATTATCTAACAATACTCATGAAGTTATAACTTATTATACTTTACTTAATAAAAATATTTCTTTAACTAAAAAATGTATAACTTATGTAACATTTAACAAATTAAGTGATGATTTAATTAATCGTTATATAGAAAGTGGTTCTCCACTAGATAAAGCAGGTAGTTATGGTATACAAGATAATGATAAATTTCCTTTAGTAAAATCTTATAAAGGTAGTTTATATAATATTATTGGTTTACCTATTGAAGAATTAAAAATAGATTTATTAAATTTAGGCATTAATTTAGATTAAATTAAAAATCTCCCATATTGTATCATGGGAGGTTTTTTTATGTATCATTGTTATAGAAATAATAATCAAAGAAGTATTCTTTTACCTTTAGTAGGAGGTATATTAATAGGAACTATTGCTACTCCATTTTTTATGAATAATCAGCATTATGTTCCATATTATCCATATCCAACATATTCAACAGGTAATTACCAATATCCATATTCCAATAATGGATTTTATCATTATTGATTTTCAATTAAATTAGCAATTTCTGAAGCTTCTTTTCCAATAACTAAAGTAATTTTATTACTCATTTTTATAATTGAAGAAACACCTAATTGTTTTAATTTAGCCTCATCAACAACATTATAATCTTTTAAAACTAATGATAATCTTGAACCAACAGCTTTACAAGACATAACATTTTCAATTCCACCTAAACAAGTTAATACTTCACTATGAGCTTTACTTCTTTCAAGATAATAATGTTTCTTTTGAAGATGTTTAATTAATAAATAAATAATTAAGATTATTAATATAGAACCAACAATTATACAAGGTATACCAACATAATAAAAAATATTAGATAATAAAAATAACATAAATTAATCCTTTCTAATAAAACATTTTTCTAATTTAGAATAATAATCAAAATTATTAAAATGAGCAAAAATTATTTTATCATTACTTAATTTAATAATAATATCATTTTTTTCTTCTTTTAAAATTTCATAATTATTATCCCCTCCTACAATAACATTTTCAAGAGGAGCTTTTAAACTAATAACATCTTTTTCTAATAAAATTAATGGAGAATTTAAATTTTTTGTGTATAAATTATCAATAGAAGATATTTCGTTCATAATTATGACATTATTATGTACATTAACTATTGGCCCTTTTAAAGAACGATTATACGCAGTAGAACCTGTACTAGAAGAAAAATTTAATCCACTTCCATTAAAAGTATAAAAATAATTATCATTTAAATTAATATCAACATTTAAAGTTTCAAAAATTTTTTCAATTCTAAATTCATTTAAATATAAATGTTTTTTCTTATTGTAATAAACTTCTATCATTTTCCTAGTTTCATATCTAGGAGTATGAGAAATTATATCGTTTAAAAATAAATCTATTTCATCAATTTTATAATCACATAAAAAACCTAATTTACCAGTAGAAATACCTACTATTGCAAAAGTATTCAATTTATCATTATATTGATTAACTGTTTTTAAAAATCTTCCATCCCCACCTAAAGAAATAATAATTTCTGGTTGATTTTCATCAAAAATAAATCCAGAATGTTTACTTAAGAAGTCTATAATATATTTTTTTGTCTTTAAAGATTGTTCATCATTATTGTTAGTAATAAAATATCGCATTTTAATCCTCTCCATATAGATTTATCTTGTAAAATATTGTATCATATTAATGACTTAATGATAAGGAGTTTAGAAAAATGCAATCAAATATTGAAATTGAAGCAAAGGTTTTATTAACAAAAGACCAATATGAAAACTTATTAAAATATCTTCATTTAGAAAGATACAAAAAAATTGAACAAACAAATCATTATATTGATTCCACCAATAGAGTTTTAAAAAAGAGTGACATCGCTTTAAGAATTAGAGAAAATAACGATTTTGTCCTTACTTTAAAAACTCCATTAAGCGAAGGATTACTTGAAAAAAATCAAAATATTACTTGGAGAGAATATTCAGATTTAGAAGATAATGGTATTTTCCCTCAAGGTGATATTAAAAACTTTCTCGAAATATGTGGATTCAATACTCGTGAATTAAAAGTCTTAGCAAGTTTAAAAACTTCAAGAATTGAATTAGAACTTGATGATGGTGTCCTTTGTTTAGACGAAAATATTTATGGTCAAAACAATTCTATTACTGATTACGAATTAGAAGTTGAATCAACATCAATGGAAAAAGCAGAAGAAACTGCTAAAAAGATCTTAAAAGAAGTTGGTATTGATAATTTTAAATTTAATACCCATTCAAAACAAGCACGTGCAATCAGTGCAATTAAGCTTTAATCTTTAGTGGTTTAAATAAACCACTTTTTATTTGTTCTTTCTTTTATTTATAAATGATTTCCATTTATTATCAAAAAATAAACTTAAACAAATTAAAAATAAACCAATAGGAATTAAATAAAATGAATAATTAGAAAACATATATTCCAAATATCCATTAAAATCAAAGCCTAAAGAAAATAACGACAAATAAATTAACATCATTGATAAACCAAAAGATAATAAAAATACACCTAAAATAAAAACAATTATACGATAAATCATCAATAAAATATATTTAATTAATTATGAAAAAATACCTAATTGCGTTAGATATGGATGGAACATTATTAAATAATAGCAACCAAATATCTAATCTTACAAAAAACTATTTAATAAAATTGGCATCTCAAGGCCATAAAATCATTATTTCTTCTGGTAGACCTATTAGAGGAATTATTTCATATTACAAAGAATTAAAACTTAATACTCCTATTATTTGTTATAATGGCGCGTATATTTATCCTGGGAAAGAAAATATTGAAGAATATTGTTTCTCTTTTTCTTATAAATTAATTAAGCAAATAATAAATGATATTACTTATGAATATATTGATAACATCATCTTAGAAACTAATGATGATATTTATTTATTACATGAAGATAAAACATTAGAACCTTATTTTTCTACTCAAGGTATGAATGTGCATATTGGTTTAATTGAAAATAATTTATTTCAAGATACAATGACCATGTTAATTAAAGTAAAAGATCCTAAATACAATCCAATTATAGAACAAGCAATAAATAAATATGATAATATCAAATTAAGGTTTTGGTCAGGCGAATGGTTAAAGATATCTGAAATATATCATATAAACACAAATAAAGGCAAAGCATTAAAAAAAATCGCTGAATATTATAATATTAATAAAGAACATATTATTGCATTTGGAGATGCTGATAATGATATAGAATTATTAAAATATGCAGGAATAAGTGTCGCTATGAAAAATGGCGAAGAAAAAATAAAAGAAATAGCAAAATTAATTTCTTTAGAAGATAACAATAATGATGGAATAAAATTAACTTTAGAAAAAATTATTTAATAGATAAAATGAATTCTTCAAACGCTTTATTTCCTTTTTCATCATCTTTAAAAACAGCTGTATTAAATAAAATATTTTTACATACTTCTGCTAATTTATCGTTAATTATTTGTTTTGCATTTTCTAATGTTTGATTTCTAGAATTTATTTTTAATAAATCATTAATCATATCTTTATGAATAATTAAATCAGGATATTTTTCATAATAAATATCAAGATTATCATTAGAAGTTAAAATTTCCTCTATATATTGCATTTGTCTTTTTAATCTAGGAGGCAAAATAAATAAACCTGTTGCTTCAATTAAGCCAATTCCTTCTTGTTTAATATTATGATATTCTTTATGAGCATGGAAAATACCATCTGGATATTCTTCACTAGTACGATTATTTCTCAAAATTAAAAACATTAAATATTTATTACCAACTTTTCTAGCTAAAGGGGTAACAGTTGAACATCTTTTTTCTTCAAAAGGAATAATATTTAATTCTTTATTTTCATATTTAATCCAATTATCAAATATTTTATTAGCAAAATCTAGTACTTTATTTTTATCTTCACCTTCAATTTTAATTACAGAATTATACCAATCTAAAATAGATACTTTAATATCGTTATCAATTAAAACTTTTTTATCATGAGAATAAAACATTGGTAATAAATGTAATCCACCTTGATAATGTTCATGGTCTAAAATTGAACCACCTACAATTGGTAAATCAGCATTTGAACCAACAAAAAATATTGGAAATTTATCAACAAATTCTATCAAATTTTTGAATGTTTGATGATTAATTACCATTGGGCGATGTTCTTTATTAATAATTATAGAATGATGATCAAAATAAGCATAAGGAGAATATTGTAAAAACCAATCTTGATTATTTAATTTGATTGGCAAAATTCTAATATCTGTTCTACATGGATGATTATCATTTCCTCCAAAACCTAAATTTTCTTCACATAATAAGCACTTTGGATATTTTTTTGAAACTGGTTTAGAAATTAATTTAGCAATATCTTTATTGTTTTTTTCTGGTTTTGATAAATTAATTGTTATTTCTAAAAAATTATTTTCAAACTCTTTTTTAAAATAAATATTTTTTTCAATCGCGGTTTTTTTAATATAACCATTTTTTATTTGTAAATCAAATAAATAATCAAGTCCTTTACCAACTTGTTCTTTTTCTAATTCATATATTTTATTTTTAATTATACTTGGAAGAGGTGAAACAAGTCCCATTATTTGAGTTATTAGATTATCGACATTATCAAATTGATTATCTAATAATGATTCTTTTAATTCATTAATTAAAATATCTGGTATAGTTAAATTATCAATTTCATTTTTATCAAATGATAAAGATGTTGGTTCATTTATATTTAATTTATTAAAAATAATATTTTTTAAATATAAAGCATCTAATTCATCTAAATCTAAATGTTTTTCTGCATAATAAATTATTTTTTCAATACATAAATTTAATTCCATAATTACAATAACTCCTTTATATTATTTATGATATCTTCTTTTGATAAAGAAAAATATTTTCTTATTGATTCTATATCACCAACTGGCACTATATTATTTTCATTTAAACACATACTTTTAACTCTATTTTTATAATTATTTTCTATTAAATATCGATAAATTGAAGAAGTAAAACCTCCAATACCTATTGCGTTTTCATATATTAAAATTGGTCTATTACTTTGTAACACTTTATTTAATATTTTTTCATCAAATGGTCTAATAAATCTACAATTAATAACTTCAATAGAATAAGTTAAATCTTTAATTGAAGATAAAACATAATCAACATTTTCTCCATAAGTTAAGATAGTTAATTCATTACCTTCTTGTACAATTTCCCAAGAAACATTTTCTACTAGCAAACAATTTTCATTAATACTAGTTTTATTTTTTGGATATCTAATAACTACTGGAGATTTAATTTTATCTGCATAACAAAATAATTGTTCTAATTCTTTACCATTTCTTGCAGATAATATTGTAAAATTAGGCATTGAATTAAACATACTAATATCATATATACCTTGATGAGTTGAGCCATCACCACTGACTAAATCAGCATGATCAAGGCAAATTATTACATGAGCATTAATTCTAGCAATATCATTTAAAAAATAATCATATGCTCTTTGAGCAAAAGTAGAATATAACATTAAAATAACTTTTTTATTTTGTTGAGCAATTGCAGATGCCATTACGGTAGCATGTTCTTCTTCAATACCTACATCAATAATATTATTAGGGTATTTTTGAATAAGATTTTCTATATTTGTTCCTTTAATCATAGCAGGATTAATAATAAAATAATTCTTTTCAACAATAAATTTTTCAATCATATTCGAGGCAATAGAAGTAAATGTAATGTCATTCTTATTTACTACACCTTTATTTAAATCAAAACTACTTACTGAATGATATGTTCCATCTTTATCTTCTTCAGCAAATTTATATCCTTTTCCTTTTTTAGTAATAAAATGAATTACGCATGGTTTATTTAAATTTTTAGCAGCTTTTAATGTTTTAATACACACAGATATATCATTTCCATCATATGGACCCATGTAATCATAACCCCAATCTTCAAAAAGGTTTTCTTTAAGAATTAACCCTTTAATTGATCTTTTAATTCTATGAAAAACCGCTCTTAATTTATGAGGAGTAATTCTAACAAAAAAATTATTAATAGCTTGATATGTTCTTGTACTTCTTAATTTAGAAAATGATCTAGATACTGCTCCTACACTTTTTGAAATAGACATTTTATTATCATTTAAGATAATAATTGGAGCTTGTCCTTTTATTGTAGACATATAATTCATAGCTTCAAAAGAAATACCATTAGCAATAGAAGAATCGCCAATTAATGTAATTACTTTTTTGTCTTTATTAGCTAATAAAAAGCCACATTGAGCCGATAAAGAAGTAGAAGAATGACCAGATTCCCATTGGTCATGAACAGATTCTTTTTTATTAATAAAACCCGATAATCCATTATATTTTCTTAATGTAGTAAAATCTTTTGCCCTACCAGTTAGTATCTTATGAGTGTAACATTGATGCCCTACATCAAATATAAATATATCTTCAGGAGAAGAAAAAACATAATGCATTGCAATAGTTAATTCCACTACGCCTAAATTAGAAGATAAATGACCACCAGTTTTAGATATATTTTCAAGCAAAAAATGACGGATATCTTCCGCTAAAAAATTAAGTTCTTTCTTAGAAAGATTTTTTACAAATGACGGGTCTTTTATCTCTAGTAAATTCATTTTTTAATCTTTATATGGTGTTGATTCATATCCTTCTTTATTTAATTTATTCACAAATTTATCAAGCATTTTTTTATTCAAAGAAATAAACCATTTTTGATTTGAAAATAATCTTAACATTAATGGTGAAATTAAATAATAAATTTTAATAAATAATCTACCTAAAATATTTTTAGATAATTTATAATCGCGATATCTTCTTAAAGTCCATACTTCTTTAGTATTATAAGACCCATACACACAACTTGCAATATAGCATCCACCTTTAATTGTATTTATATCAAAATTATTATCTTTTAAATATTGATCTAACTTCTCATTTTCAACAGAGAAATTAAATGAAACAATTTTTTCATCATTTAAATAAAAATAATAACTAGTATTTGTTTTATCTTTTTTTGTTAAATATTTATCAATTTCTTTTCTTATTTCTTTTAAGTAACAGCTTGATACAAGTTTATTATTTTCAAATAAAAATAAATTATTAAAAAGTAAATATATTTTTTTATTATCTAAAGAAGAAATAAGTTTTTCTTCTTCGTTAAAATATTGTTTTAATTCATTAATTGTATATGTTTTTTCATCAAAATCAATAAAATAACACATTAAACTATATGAAAATAAATCTTTGTAAATATTATCTTTTTCTTTTAATAATTGTTCAAATAAATATAAATAATTATTATTAGAAAAACTTAAAATATCTTTTTTTAAAGTAGAAACAATTAAATTAATTAATTCTTGATCTTTTGCATATTTAAGGCTAGATAAATAATTGTCAATTCCTTCTTCTTTAGAATAATTATTAGAAACAAAAAATGCTTTTAATAATAATCCTTCTGGAGAATCTTCTTTTCTTTTTAAAATATCATCAGCATAAAAACCACATTTTTCATGATTACCATCTTTTAATGCAGCAATACCTAATAAAGCATAATTATTTACACTTTCATTATTAATATTTACTGTATCAATATTAATTGATTCTACAACATCATTAATATGTTTATTATAATTGTCAACTCCTTCTCTAGGCATATAAGGAACCCCACAATATCTACAAACAACATTAAATTCGCTATCATCAACTTCACTTATTTCGCCGCAATTCGGGCATTTAGATTTCTTCAAAGCCATATTTTTCTCCTAATATTTATAACCCCAAATAGATGTTTGTCTAAATAAATTAACCATTTTGTATTTATCACCAGCAGATTCAAAATTAACTAAGATTTTATCATTATATAATTGAATTTCTTCACTCATAGGTGGTAATTTAACAGTTTTTGTTAAATTATTTGAGTCCAAGAAAAACAAATCTAAATTATCAAAACTTTCTTTTGAAACAAAAACATCTTCATAAAAATATAAATGGCTACTACTAATCGCCCAAGAAGTAGAAATTGCAAACTTACCTTCACCATAACAAACAATACCTTGAACTAAACTCGGAACCGATAAAACATATTTCTTTTCAAAAGTATTCGCATCATAAGCATAACATAATGATGGGTTTTCTTCTCCACTAGGTGTAGTAATATGATGAGTAGGGTCAGTTTCATAACTTTCTTTTTTATAAAATTCTCCTACTAAAATAATATCATCATAAACACAAATATATGCTGGATTTACATCTAATTTTCTTGAAGATTTAACTTTAACTGAACTACCATTTTCAGCATTCATAATATCTTGTAAAGAAAATTCAAATATTTTATTATAATTTTCATCATCACAAGCAATATAAACACTATTCTTATAAGCTCCAATTCCACCACAATGTCCCATAAATGGAGTGTCATCTTCATTTTTTAAAGTAACATATTTATGTTCTTTATTATCGCTAGATATTTGATATATTCTTGAAGGTCCAACACCTTTATTAATGTATCCAGATGTTAAAAAAATATCTTTTTCTTGAGAATAAGTAAATCCTTGAGGAATATATCCATCTTCTAAGCCATAAATAGAAACTATTTCTTCACTTTTTGAGAAGAAATCACTATAAATTTGTTTTTCTAAACAACCAACAATAACTAAAGCAATTATTAAAAAAGAGATAATTGAGGCTAAAGTTATACCAATAATTTTTAATATTCTTTTTAATATCATTTTTTAAATTTCCTTTTTTTGATTAAAATATTTATCTAACGCTCTTTTCATAACACCAGTAGAATATTTATCTGAACCATCATCATTTTTATAATCAGTTGCTTGAGTAGACCAATCTTGATAAATTTCTTCATAAGTAGCAGTTCTTAAATCCAATTTTTCTTGATCTTTAGTTAAATTCATTTTATAAACATATAATCCCCATGAATTATCCCAATAACCAACAGAAGCCATTTTATAAGTCCATACAGTCCAAGAATAATTTCTTTCATCAAACATATTTAACCATTTAACCCATTGATCTTCGTTATCAAAGAAATTAAATTCACCAACATAATATGGAACATCATAATCGTGGAAAGAAAATAAGAAATCATGAAACGCAAAGAATAAATCATAACTAATTGAAGTCCAATTATATAAATGTATTTCATACATTACATTATCCCAACCATAATCTTTTGGATTAGGGAAAGAAGAATAATACCAACACCCTTCAAATGTTATAACATGTTTTTTATCAATTTTTCTAATTGCTTGATAAATCTTATCCATTATCACCCATTGTGCTTTTTCAGTATTTCTAGACCCCTCTTGACAAGGTTCATTTATTATATCATATGTTGCTATTGTTTCAATTAAGTCTGGTCTATCTTGAATATAATGTTTAGCAATATTTTCCCATAATAAAATCATTTCATTTTGATATATTTCATTCTTCCAAAAATCAAATTTTCTAGTTCCAGAATGCTCATATCCATTCGCTCCACCTACAACACCATGCATATCTAATATGGCATATAAATTATTATTTTTACAATTTTCTAAAAAATCATCTAATATATCAAAAGCATTATCTTTCATTACAAGGTTATCATCTTCACCTTCCATGAAGTTACGATAATACATTGGTAATCTAATACAATTAAATCCCATTTCTTTTACATTAATATAATCTTGTTCTTGTATATAAGAAGAATAATATACATTCCATAAAGTATTTACTTGCTTTTGAGTTAAATTTTTATTGTTTTTTAATGCTTCTATTAGTTCTTCTTGATATACTTCTTCATAACCAGTAATTATTCCATTTTCATTTACTTCTTTTGGTTCTCCTTTATCATTTTTTAAATAACCAAGTGAAGTAGTAGATAACCAACCTTCTTGAATTAACCAATTACCAAAATTAATACCTTTTAATGTAATTAAATCCCCATTTTTATCATACAATCCTTTTCCAATTGCTTTTAATGGAGTTTCATTACCATCAGTTTCAACTTCAAGATGTTTTTCAAGTGTTTTACCTGAATAATTATTACTAAAAATATTTGATTTTAAGAAAAAGCCACCTATTAATAAACCTATTATCCCTATAAAAGAAACAAAAACAATTAATATTTTTTTAAGAATTGGTTTTTTACTTTTCATATAATATCTCCTATTTATTTTATTTTAATAAAATTAAATAACAATTGCAATTAACTAGTAAAGCGTTTAACAATAATATTGTTATTGAGGTTTATTTTATGAGCAAATGTGAAACTGTTGTTTTAACTAATATGTGTATGGTTTATGATGATAATGGTAATATTCTTGTGCAAAACCGTACAAAAAACACATGGCCTGGTATCACTTTTCCAGGTGGACATGTAGAAAAAGATGAATCTATTGTTGAATCCACTATTAGAGAAGTAAAAGAAGAAACAGGCTTAACTATTTCTAATCTAGAGTTATGCGGAATATGTCAATGGACTAAATTATGTGGTTATCGCTATATTGTATTTTGTTATAAAACTAAATCTTTTACTGGTGAATTATTAGATTCTAAAGAAGGTCATGTTTTTTGGATAAAAAAGAAAGATTTATTTAATTATGAATTAGCTAATGATTTAAAAGAAATGTTCACTGTTATGGATTCAACTACATTAAGCGAATTTTATTCATTAAGAAATGATTTAGAAGAAGAAATTTCACAAAAATTATTATAAAATAGAATTAAAGAAAAAATAATTAATGGAGGTATCAAAATGAACGATATTATTATTATAGGTGGAGGCCCAGTTGGTATATATGCATCTACTTTAGCATCTTTACATGGATTAAATGGATTACTAATTGAAGGATTAAATAATCTAGGTGGGCAATTAAGCTCATTATATCCAGAAAAAGATATTGTTGATTTACCTGGTTTTAAATCAATAACTGCACAAGGATTTATTAATGAATTATTAAATCAAAATAACAATTTAACTAATAAATTAGATACTCATATTAATGAAACTTTTTTAAATTATGAAAAAAAAGAAGATTATTTTATAATTAAAACTAATAAAAATGAATACCAAACAAAAACAATTTTATTAGTAAGTGGTATGGGTGTTTTTGCTCCAAGAAAAATAGGTCTTGATAATGAAAATCAATTTAAAAATATAATTTATTCTATACAAAATAAAAATTTATATAAAGACAAAGAAATGGTTATTCTTGGTGGAGGAGATTCTGCTGTTGATTGGGCTAATACCCTTTCTTCAATTTGTAAAAAAGTAACCATCATTCATAGAAGAGATGAATTTAGAGCTAAAGAAGAAGCTGTTAAACAAATGTCAATTAACAATGTAAATATTTTAAAACCATATCAAATTAAAGCTATAAAAGGAATTAATGATACTGCTCAAGAATTAATAATTACAAATAATGATATAGAAACATCTATTCATTTTGATTATTTATTTGTTAATTATGGATTAGTTAGCACTCCTATTAAATGTGATTTGCAAACACTTTTAGGTGCATATAAAGTTGATACAAGTATGATGACTAGCGAGCAAAATATTTTTGCAATAGGTAATGCATGTCAATATTTAGGAAAAGTTAAAAACATTACATGTGGTTTAGGTGAAGCAGTTATTGCCATTACTAAAATAGATCAAATTATTAATCCAAATAAAAATATTCCTATTCATTTTTAACTTATTAAAAACACATTTTTTTCAATAACGTATTCTTAATGTAGAATCAACAGGGAAAACTTTCCAACCACGATTATTAGTTTCAAATTGATGTAAAGTAACATACACTGTTACTTTTTTATTTAAATGTTCAAAAAATATAGAATTATTAATTTCATTTTGTTTATTTAAAGATAAATTATTCATTAAAAAGATACCTGGTATTGTTCTAGTAACATTTTGATCTGATAAAGTACCATTTTCATCATCAACTAATCCTAAATCATATTTAGTAGTAAAATCAGTATTATATTTTACATATCCAGTTACTTTAAATAAAGTAAAAAATTCATTATATGCTGGTGGATTTAAATGATCAGATAACCCACACCATTTTTTAAAATAAGATGGAACTACTTCTTTATAATTATTTAATTCAAGATTAGTTTTTGAGATGTAACTTGAAGATAATAACCATATAGCAGGACTGCCATGTAAAACACTTAATGAGCCTGTAAAAATATATTTATTTCCAATAGAATTAGATTCACATATTTTTTTATTATCAATAATAGTTAATACTTTTTCTCCATCATAAACAACAACTTTTTGATTTGCATCACTTCTATCAGTAGCAATAATAGTTCCTTCAAAAGTAACAATTTTACCAACACCATTATATTTATTATTTAATGTAATTTTATTGAATTCTTCTTCAACTTCACTTAAAGATTGTTTATTTTCTGTAATTGAAGAATAATCAAAATTAGAAGGAGTATCTGTAATATTTTTTAAATTTACATATTTTAATTCAATATTGTTATTAATTTTTGAAATTATACCATTTACTTCATAATAACAATTATAATATCTATTTTTTAAATAATCTGTCCAATTATTTACCCTTACATATATATATCCTGTTTCATCTACAAATAACATTAATTTATCATTATTATCAGAAATTGTTTTAACATACATTCCTTTAAAAATAATTTCATTTAAAGTTTCACCATTATTTAAATCTTTGCCTAATTCCTTAATTTGTTGAATATTTTTTTCTTTTAATTCAATAGATGTAGAACTACTTGAACTAGTACTATTTAAAGAGCTTGATAAACTAGAACTACTTGAAATGCTTGATGAGTTAATATTACTTGAAACATTTGAACTGGTAACACTACTTGAACTTATTGAATTACTTGATGCTATATTATCACTACTAGTGGAACTATTATTAATAGAGCAACCCACAACAAACAAACTTAATAATAAATACAATCTTTTTAATTTCATAAAACCATTTAAACCTCAATGACATTATAATATTAAAAATAATAAAAATAAATTAATTATTTATAATAATATCTAACATTAAAGTAAAAGCACACAACAACCATAAAATATATGGTAAAAGTAAATATCCATATCTTTTTTTTATTAATAAAGAATTAATGAATAAATAAATTATCATAATTAAAAGAATTATTACATCAATAAACGCTAAAACATTATTTTTAAAACTAAATAAAATAAAACTAAATAATAAATTACATAATAAACTAATCCAGTAAATACATATATTTAAATTATTATTTTCTTTTTCACAAAAATAACTAAATAATCCCATTAATATATATAATATAGACCATATAACAATAAAAATAATTGGAGGGAAAATAATATTTCTATTTAACAATTCTACATTTGAATAATCATTTTTAGTAGCAAAAGTAACAAGTATTGCTAGTAATAATGGTAAAGATAAATTAAAAACAAAATTTTTTATATTTTTCATATTATAAATTATGTTTTTATAATGAATTTTATGTTCAAATAAATAATTTAATTTTTTTATAAAGCATCATTTTTTTTAGGTTTTAAAATAAAATATAATGAAAATCCCATGGCTACAACTATCAATACATCTAATCCAATTAGTAAAGGTTTCCACCAAGGAAAAACATATTTTCTAGTTGATTCACCAACAACAGCAGTAAATGGATCATTAGATGCATCATAATTTAAATAAGCATTATATGTATCACAAATTGTAAATATAACATTTTTAGCAGCTAAACGAGCTGCATACATTTGAGAAGGAGAGCTCTTATCTAAAGCAGTTTGATTTACTTCAGCTGGATTAAGCCATATATCATTTCCAGCTAATACGCCTTGATATGTTTTCATCCATCCAATCCCATTAGAAAAGTCTGTAATTACTGTTCCTTTAAATCCCCATTCAGTGCGTAATATATCAGTTAATAACGCTCTATTAGCACCAGTCCAAATCCCACCAAGAGAATTAAAACTGCTCATAATTGCATTAGCGCCATTTTTTACAGCTATTTCAAATGGACGATTATACATTTCACGTAAAGATTGTTCTGTTAAAAAACAATCTATATCTGTCATTGAAGATTGGTAAGCAGAAAAATGTTTTAAATAACAATACATGAAATTAGTTTTTGCTCCATTTATTACATAACTAGCCATGCTGCCTGAAAGAAAAGCATCTTCGCTATAATATTCAAAATATCTACCAGTATAAGGTGTTCTATGTAAATTAACTCCTGGAGCGTACCAACCATTAATACCTGTAGCATTCCCTTCTGAAGCAATAGACCTTCCCATTGAAAAAGCTAATTCTTTATTAAAAGTGCATGCTAATGTTTGTTCTGACATATATGCAGTCCAAGAAGCTCCTCCAGTAATAGACCCGAAATGATATTGAAATCCTTCTGGTCCATCATAATCAAGTAATTCTTTTTTACCTATTGATTCAATCGCTCTAGTTCTAAAACCAGACTTTTCTACTAAATCGCATAATTCAGCTTTTGATATTTGATTTAATAAAGGATCCCAAATTTCTGATTTATTAAAATTAGAACGATTTGCTAATGTTTTAATTAATTCTTCATTTGCAACTAATTTCGTTTTACTATACATTTCTAAATCAGCTTTACTTGGATTTGTTTTATCTTCTTTAAACCATAATCTTAAATTTCCATTTTGTCCTTGAGTTGGCATAGAAACATTATCATAACCAGTATATATATAATCTCTTAATGAAACGATTTTATTTAATGGTAAATAAGTCACTTCTTTAGGAAATGTCTTTTTAAAATCAGAACGAGATAAATATGTTACATTACCAATATTACTTCCATCAATTGGTGCATTACCATAACTAGATACACCAGTAAATCTATTTTTAACCAATTGATTTGTATTTGGATCTCTTTTATAAATCATATTATTTTCAAGATTAAAAATCGTAGTAGCGTTATCACAATTATTTATATGATGACTATCATTCATCAATTTAATTTGATATTCGCCTTTATCTAATTCATATGTTCTAGCCCCATTATTATTTTTATCATAACAATCATAAGAAGCAAAATCATACAAAGAAAAAGATAATGTAACTTGTTGTTCTTCATTTGGTTTTAATAATTGAGTTTTAGCATAATCCATTAATTTTACATGTGGTTTTTCTATTCCATTTTTATAATATGGTGTAGTTATATAACATTGGACAACTTCTTTACCTGGAACAGCTCCAATATTTTTAACAGTTACTTTTATTTCAATTTTAGCTTTACGATTAGTAATATTTTTTTCTTTTTCGTTAAGAAGATTTAAATTATCAGAAATAATACTATCTACATGCCATTCAAAACTTGTATAAGATAATCCATAACCAAAAGGATAAGATACTACTCCATCATACCCTTTACCATATTCATTATCTATATCATCAAAATAGCCTTCTTTATCGGCAGTTTCGTACCAATAATATCCAAAATATATATTTTCAGCAAATGTTAATTGTTTAGTGCTTGTTAAATTAGCACTATTAAAAAAAGTAGGATCTAATTTATGATTATAAGTATAAGTAGAAGAAACATGTCCTGATGGATTAATTGTTCCATTTAAAATATTTCCAATTGATTTTGTTCCTACTTGTCCTGGATAACCAACATATAAACAAGCATCTATTTTATCATTTTTCAAAAACTTTGTTTCAATTGGATTACTTGTATTTAATAAAACAATTACTTTAGAAAAATTTTTAGTCACTATTTCAATCATATCTTCTTCTTCGGTAGATATTTGCAAATATGTTCTTGAACTATCAGTAGGTAATTTGTATTTAGGTTGATTCATATGAATATCAAATTGTTCGCCACCATATCGCATAATAGTAATAATTGCAATATCTGAAAAATTTTTAGCATCATTAATTAATTCTTCATTATAAAATGAGCTATCAGGTTCAACAATTTGGCATATACCACCAGTTCCATTATTTTCGCAAATTCTTTTTGGACAATATTCTGTATATTTGTTAAATAATTTTTCATTAACTTTAAAGCCTGTTTCTTCTAATCCTTTTTTTAAAGGAACTCTTGTTTCATCATTAACAGGAGCAGCTCCAGAACCACCACCAGTTAACAAAAATCCATTATCAGTTGAAGCCCATCCAAATAAATTAACATTGGTTTCGTCCTTACTTAATGGTAAAGTATTATTCTCATTTTTTAATAAAACCATCCCTTCATTATTAATTTTTTCTACTAATTCTTTACCTTTTGAAAGTGCATTTTGAACATGCTCACCATTAAATGATGTTCCATCACCACATAATAAAGATGTAATCTGATTACTCCATTGAGCGCATAAAACATTTCCTACGATTAATGCTGTTAATATTATTCCCATAAAAGAGAATATGACATAATGTATTGGTTTAGGTTTATTTATCTTCATTTATTTTTGCTCCTATATTAAATAATCTACTATAATTTTATCAATGTTTATTGTCATATCAGCATTACCACCCCAAGGATGAGTTGGGCATGGATAATTAGGGCATTGAAATTCTAAAACAATTGTATTATCTCCGACTTTTAAATCTATATCTAATAATGTTTTTGTTTCCCATTGAGTAAAGCGTTCATCCCATCCACCTTTATCATAGTTCTGCCCTTTATAACAAATATCATTAGAAATTGCCACTTGTTTTCCATTAACCTTCATTGTAAATATTTTATTAATTTCAGCATCGCCAATATCTTTTGGATTACCACTTGCATCATAATTTAAAACATAATTACTGCAAGCTATCATATTTAATGATGCTTTTTGGGCAATTTCAGAATTAACATGAAATATCACTTTATCATTTTTATATATTGATCCAAGATAAGAACCTTGATTTTTACCATCCATCTTTGTAGATTCAATTTCAACATAATTACCACTCTTTTTATATTCTTCAAATTCATCTGCAACTAAAGAATTATTATGTTCTGCTTCAATAATAATTTTTTTATTAACTGTTTTTCCACAATTAGCACAAGTACCTATATCATTTTCCCATATTAGATTATGCCCCAACATGGATAAAATAGGTAATGAAGTAATTTCAGTTTTGCATTGTTCATCTAAAAACTTTTTTCCACACACACAAGAATAATATGTACTCATTCCATCAGTTGTACAAGCAGGTTCTTTACCTTCTATTTTATTTAATTTATGAATATGATTATTATCTATAAAATCTACCTTTAAATAATCCACATTAGCCAACTTTGCATTATTTTTTTCGTCATTTGCCGCTATACAAATTAGTTTTACATTATTAAATCCTTGTTCAATATTAAACTCTCCAAGATTTACAAGTTTCCAATTAGCAAAAATAGAATAACTTCCTTTTTTATCAAGTGTCCATTCCATTCCTTCTAATTTTTCATGAGGAAGAATAGTTTTTTTATTATTAATTTCACAAGAAAATGTTTCATCAAGATAAATATCTCCAGATTTAGTTGGCGCCCAAGATGATGATCCATCTTCATTAACACCAACTGCTAAAGTATAAGCGCTACTTGCATTTAACATTAAATTAGCTTTTATGTTTTTATTTGAATAGAAATTAAATGTTAATCCTCTACCATAAGCAATTTCACCCATATAAGTATTATTAGATGCCGTTTCAATATTAGATATTCTTGGAGTATCTTCTTTACCCGAACTATTCATAACACCATTACCTATCAAATCTGTATAGAAAAATTCATTTTCATTATTTTCTATTTCTGCTTCTATTAATGAATAATTTCCAAACATCATAAATTCATAATTTTTATCACCATATTCAATAGTAATATTATGTTCTCCAGCACCAATAAAATAATTGGTGTCAGTAATTGTTTCATTATTATCTTTAATAATATAATTATCTAATACTTCAATAGATCCATCCAAATTAATGGCTTCAACTTTTAATTTTTCTTTAAAATTAACATATCTAGTTTGACCATTTTTTTCAATTAAAGAATCATCAACACACAATTTATTTATTTTAATATCATCCATAGAAATAACTTCAACTGAATAATTTAAAGAACATCCTTCATAAGTAAATGTTACGTTCTTATCTCCTTTAGAGAATTGTTTAGGAAATATTGTATATTCACCATCATATAATTCATCATCAATATTATCAGACCATTTTGCAACAAGTTTAAGACCAGTAGTATCAAAAGATTCACCTACTATATAATTATTTTTTTTAGCTTTTGAAATAACTTCTAATGATGTCACATATGGATCTTCATTATTTTCTTCAAAAGAACTAGAATTAGAATTAATAATATTAGTTGAACAAGACGATAAAATTATTAAACATAAAAACAAATTAATTTTTTTCATAAGCCTCCAATAAAATATCTAATTTAAATATAACTTTAATATTTTATATAAAAAATAAAATAATTGTAAGCGGTTAAAAAAAATATGTGAATGGAAAAAATTTTAAAATATCTCTTTTTTTTATTATTTTTTTAACCGTTTTTTATAATTTTTTTAATATTTTGTTAATTTGACAACATATTTTTAATGTTGTATTATCATTTTGATTGGAGAAATAACATGTTCAAAATTGCAATTATTGAAGACAATATAAATGATTATTCTTTGTTAAAAAGTTATTTAAATAAATTTTCACAAGAAAACAATATTGAATTTAATATTCAACATTTTGAAAATGGAATTAAATTTCTTGATAAATATTCTGCTAATTATGAAATTATATTTATGGATGTAGATATGCCATATATGAATGGATTAGAAATATCCAAAAAATTAAGAAAAATAGATAAATTTGTAATTTTAATTTTTGTAACAAATCTTGCTCAATATGCTGTTAATGGATATGAAGTTGATGCTTTAGATTATATTGTTAAGCCAATTAGTTATTTTAATTTTTCTATAAAATTACAAAGAGCAATTGAAAGGCTTAATAACACATTTGATACTAAAATCAACATAAAAACTAAGGATAAAATAGAAATAATTTCCTGCAAAGATATAATTTATATTGAAGTATTTGACAACAAATTAGTTTTACATACACCGACAAAGACCATTGAAACAATTGGCCATCTTTATGAAATTGAGCAAAAATTAACTAAATGTAGCTTTTTTAGAATAAGCCGATATTATTTAGTTAATATGAATTATGTTTTGGCTATTGAAGGATCATCTGTATTATTAGGAAAAGAAAGTCTACCAATTTCTAGAAGAAAAAAAAGTGATTTTATTTCTGCTTTAACTGAATTTTATCAAAATAGAAAAGGTATTTAAGATGTATGAATTAACTGAATTGTTTGTTTATCGCCCTATTTTTATGCTTGAATTATTATTAGGAGAATGTTTTTTCTTTTTATATTTAAAGCCAAGAAAAGGATTATTTTGGAGATTACCATTAGGTATTCTTATTTGTTTTGCTTTTTCTTTTGCTATTCCAATTTTATCATTTGATTCAATTTTTTGTTCTATTTTGTTTTTAACCATGTTTATGGTTACAGTTTTTGTCGCATATTTTATTTTTGATGAGTCATTTAAAAAAATATTTATCTTTGCTATGGGAGGATATACAATTCAACATATTGCTCAAGAATGTTATGAAACATTGATTGTCTTTATACCTCAAAATGTTTCTAATAATGGTGGAATGTATGGTAGTAATATCTTCACAATAGGTGGAAGGATTTGGTTTTTACAGATCTTACAATATACTTTCTATATTCAAATATTTGCTTTAATTTATTGCATTGCATTTATTTATATTAATTTCCAACTAAAAGATAAAGAATCTTTTAAATTAGATACATCTTCTGCTATTTTGTTATCAATATTGTTAATTCCAATAAATATTATTTTTAGTTCTATAATTACTTATTCATTAAAAAATTCAGACATCTTAAGTAAATGTGTTTTACATATTTTTAATATATTGTGTTGTTTAATAGTGTTATTATTTTTATTTGAATTACCTAAAAGAAAAAAAGCTGAAGCAGATTTATTAGTTTTAAAGAAAATACAATCACTTGAGCAAAAACAATATAAAAACGCAATGGAAAACATGGAAGAATTAAATATTAAATGCCATGATTTAAAGCAATTTGCTATTCATTTAAATTCTTTAAAAGGTAATGAAAATATGATTGAAGATTTCAATAAAATTGTAAATGAATATGACTCAACATTTAAAACTAATAACAATGCTTTAAATGCAGTTTTAACAGAAAAGAAACAAATATGCTTAAGAAAAAATATTGAATTTACGTGTATTATTAATGGAGAATGTTTATCATTTTTAAACGAAGTTGAAATTTATTCTTTATTTGGAAATTTATTAGATAACGCTATTGAAGCAACTGAAAAAGTCGATCCTAATAAAAGAACAATTAGTCTAAATATTAATCAAAAAGGAAAATTAATTTTAATTTATATTTATAATACTTATCAAGATGATCTTAGAATAGAAAACAATAAATTAATAACAACTAAAAAAGATTCTATTAATCATGGTTTTGGTTTAAAAAGCATTGAAAATATTGTAAAAAAATATAATGGTGATTTAAAAATATCAACTAATAATAATATTTTTGAATTAAATATCATTCTACAAAACATTAAAAATTAACCACTCACGCGCATTTTTTAACCGCTTACATTTTATTTATTTTAATAATAATTTTTTTCATTTACTTTAAAATTAAATATTGCTTATTAAAGCTATTAAAAATAAGGAGATTTATGAAAAAAAATTACGATATGCCTATTTTAGAGCCATTAGATGTTTTTCTAACAGACATTATTTTAACATCAGGAATTAATTATAGTGAAGATGCATCATTAGATGTTAATAATGGATTTGATTGGTAGGTGAATAAAATGAAAAAATTAATATTATTTGTTACAAGTTCTTTATTGATGTGCTGTTTATTAAATATAAATCATTTTAATAAAAATAATCATAATGATATTGCTATTAAAATAAAAAATAATCTAGCTGAACAAACTGATAAAATAGATTTTTATAATGGTGAAGGTAGATATGTTTCTACTGTCAAAGCTCAAATAAATAATGAAAACAATAGCATACGTTTTGTTTCAGCTATTAAAGTAGATATTAACAATACAAAAATATCTTTACCAGGAACATTTGGCTTTCACATTCAATATGAAAAAATAATTGAAGGAAATTCTACAATAATTGATAAAATGTATAATGTTGATTCTCTATATTATTCAATCTCTGCCACTGATGAAAATGGAGATAAAATAATTTATGGTTCTGAATTATCTAGTTATTATAATAATCACGAAGGAGCAACATTTAAATCAATAAAAGAATATTTTAATGATAATATTGAATACAATCTTTTTATGACTATTGAAGTTAGAAATATTCCTTTAGATAATTTAGATAATTATATCACTGCTCAACCATATTGCAAATTAGATAATGGAACTTATGATTTAGCAAAAGATATTAAATATTATTCTTTTAATTCATTAAAAAATGGAAATTATTTTACTCCAAAAATCGATATTAACAATTATAAAAGTCAATTAATTAATAATAATTCTTATTTAGTGATTAATACTACATTAAAAGGAATACATCCAAATTCACTTTATTTATTATTACAATTACAAGAAGGATGGCCTCAACCAACATATAAACTTAATGTTGAAAATTACATTGTAAATGATGATTCCACTACAACATTATATTTTAATTTAGATCAATCAGCCAATAATGAATTAATTTTAAAAAATGGTGATTATATAATGTCATTAAAAAATAATATCAATGATGTAGAAAATAGATTATCTAACACTAATGATGATAAAATGTTTAAAAATAAAATTGTTTCAACAAGTAATAAATCTATTTATGAATTTGGCGAATTATATGGTAATTTAAAACTTACTGTTACAAGATATAATGAATCATCAATTATTAATAATTCATATAGATTAGAAACAAAAGATAATAAAGATTATCTAATTGTAAATTCTTATTTATTTGTTGATGATATTTCTAAATTAACATTTAAAGTAACAGAATTTCCAAGTTGGGCATCCAAAAACCAAACATGTACTTATTTACAATTAGATGATGGATCATATGATGTTTATTTAGATATATCTAATTATGAATTTTTTGCTAAGACTGATAAGAACGAATATGGTGGATATATATTAGAATTAAACGATGAAACAATAACAGGTAATAACATAAAATTCTCATTACCACATGAAAACAATATTACATCTGGAAAATATACTTTTGATAAAATATTGGATAATTTGAAGCTTCATGTAGTTAAAGATAATTCTATTGAATATAATTCTTATAAATTAGAAAATATTGATAACAAAGCAATATTGACAATTAATGCAAATATATCAATTGATAATTTATCAGAAATAAAATTTGTTGTAACAAGATTTACAACCTGGGCTACATCAAATCTAGATTATACAATTAAACAACTTGATGATGGAAGTTATGATGTATCTTGTGATATTTCTAATTTAGAAATAGATGGCAAAACTGATGATGGCCTCAATGGTGGATACTTTATTGAATTAAATACATCTGCAATACGTGAGGAAAAAGTACAATTAGGTACTGCACCAGAAACAATTACTATTGGAAATAAAACTTATTCTTTTGAAGAATTTTGTGGTAATTTAAAAATAGTAATTTCTTAATTAACAACGATAGGAGCTGTAAAAAAATATAATTTTAGAAAATAATTCTAAAATGACTGTTAAAATTACAGTTCTTTTTTTTGTTTTTTAGTAAAAAAAGCATAGTTATC
>QWCN01002071.1_pt1 | contig 27758 bp, 29 predicted proteins | sample 1972711 | NCBI WGS metagenome assembly QWCN01 (sample SAMN09866707, study PRJNA288562) | Human gut metagenome isolate term1_stool, whole genome shotgun sequencing... | isolation source: gut | host: Homo sapiens | place: USA: California
TGTCAAGCAATTTTTTACTTTAAATGGCATTTTTAGAGCGGTTTGTTATATTCGCTGTCCCGCGGCACTTTATCAATAAATTCGAATGGATGCTTCTCTCCCTCGAAGACCAGCCTGCCCTTCCGGTAAGCCAGCGGCGTGCTCATAGGGACCTTCTCCCAGGCCGGGTCGCCGGTCAGGGGCTTGGTGGCTACCACCAGGGTGTCGCCTTTCTGCAGACGGAACAGGGTCTCATAGAAGTTCGTGTGAGCGTAGAACAGGTCGCCGTCGTAAATCAGCAGGTTGACCTTATTCTCCGGCGTAATATCGCGAATCACTTGATTGACCGTCTCAAAGCGCTCCTTATCCGTCAGCGCCCCGCCCTTTTTCGCGATGGCCGCGTCCACCTGGTCAATCAGGTAGTACAGGATCCGCTCGCTGTCAGTACCGCCGTGCTGCTTCCCGATGTAGGCGTCCACCCGGGCGCTCTCAAAAATGGTGCCATTGTGAATCAGCGTCCACAGCCGTCCGGAGGCGTCCCGTCTCTTGAAGGGATGGCAGTTCTTATACTCCAGCCCACCCTTGGAGGCCTTGCGGATATGGGCCAGAACCACGTCCTCGACGATCTCATCGCTGAGACGATGCTTCAGATAGACGCTTTCCGCAGAGGAAATGGGTTCCTTCTCGATGGACGCGGAATTGCCGTCAAAAAGAGCCAGTCCCCAGCCGTCCGGATTGGTCTCTCCGTGGCTGAAGAAGGTTCCCAGAAGCTCGTTACAATTTACTTTTTCGGCACTGTTCAGGCCAAATAATTCACACATGTGTAGTTCCTCTCTTCCCTTTTTCTGTCCGTAACCGAAGCCTTAATGGGCCTTCACTGAATTCAGGAAATCCTGAGCCCGCCTGGTCTGCGGATGCTCGAAGAAGTCCTCCGGTGCGCCCTCCTCGATGATGCTGCCGCCATCCATGAAGATGACCCGGTCGGCCACCTTTCTCGCGAAATTCATCTCGTGAGTGACGATCACCATGGTCATGCCCTCCTTCGCAAGCTCTGTCATGACGTCCAGTACCTCGCCGATCATCTCCGGATCCAGGGCGCTGGTGGGCTCGTCAAAAAGAATCGCCTTGGGATGCATAGCCAGAGCGCGGGCGATGGCCACACGCTGCTGCTGGCCGCCGGAAAGCTGAGCCGGTACCTTCGCAGCCTGATTGTCTACGCCGACCCGTTTTAGAAGCTCCATGGCTTCCTCCCGGGCCTCTTTCTTCGGCTTATGCAGTACATCTATCGGCGCGATGGTCACATTGTCCAGAATGGTCTTGTGGGCAAACAGGTTGAAGGACTGAAATACCATGCCGATCTGGGAGCGAAGCTCAGCCAGCTTACGTCCTTCCTCCGGAACCTTCGTTCCGTCGATGCGGATTTCTCCGGAGTCAATGGTCTCCAGGCGGTTGATGGTCCGGCACAGGGTCGATTTACCGGAACCGGAGGGGCCGATGACTACGACGACCTCGCCCTTTTTCACGGATAAATTGATATCCTTTAATACGTGCAGCTCTCCGAAATGTTTATCTACATGCCGCAGTTCGATAACCGGCACTTTATTTACTGTAGTTCTGTTCTCTTCCATAACTTATCTGCTCCTCACAGGTTCTGTCTTGTTTCCTCTTCCGGCAATGGCCACAGAAATCTTATTTAATATATAATTGATCAAAATGTAGATAATTGCAACCACCAGATAGACCGAAAGCAACGCGTCGTAATTGCTGATCAGCACCTTCGCATTCTGCATCAGGTCCGCGTAGTTTACTACATATGCGAAGGTGGTATCCTTCAGCACGATGACCACCTCGGAAATCAGGGCCGGAACCACATAACGCAGGGCCTGGGGAAATACGATTTTGAAAAATACGCTGTTTTTCCGCATCCCCAGGGATACTGCCGCCTCGGTCTGTCCCTTCGGCACCGCATTGACGCCGGAACGAAGCACTTCGGCCACCACGCCTGCCGCGGAGATGGCCACCGGCGTGGCAATCTTCCAGAGAGGCGGAAGCTTAATGCCAAACTGGGGCACCACCAGGAAAAAGAAATAGATAAACAGCAGAGTCGGCACGCCGCGGCTGAACTCGATGAGCGCGGTGCAGAGCCATTCCAGCGGTTTGACGCCGCTGATTCTGCCAAGCATCAGAAGGAGGCCTGCGAAAAATGTGATCACGCCTGCCGTCAGCGCAGCCGTCAGAGTGCCCGCAAGACCATTTCCAATAAACCGCCAGGTGGTATACCGGGTGAAAAAGGACCAGTACCGGGCGTCCAGCTGTCCGTTGATGGCGAACTGATGAATGACGCCGTAGATCAGCGCCGCCAGAAGCAGGAGTACCACCACGGTGCCCGCCGCGATTCCTCTGCGTGTCTTCGGGCCCGGCGCCTCATAGAGCGCGTCCCGTATGGATGTCTGTCCGTTGTTCATCGCAAAATCCTCACTTTCCTGTCAATCAGGTTGCCGATCTGTCCGATCACCACGGCCGTCGCGCAGTACAGCACCGCGGAAATCAGGAAAGCCGTCACGCCGCCCACGGCTCTAGTATTGATATGGGACACCAAACCGGTCAGATCCGTGGGATTCATGGGCACCTGGGAAGCCAGCGCCGTCGTCAGCATGGTCGCCACCAGAAGATTGGTCATGGGAAGCACGCTGGAACGAAGGGCCTGGGGAATGACTACATTTTTCAGAATCTTGCCAAAGGACATACCGAGGGCCCGCGCCGCCTCGATCTGTCCGATACTCACCGTATTCATGCCGGCCATCAGGTACTCGGAGCAGAACGCCGCCGGGAGCAGGGATGTGGCCGTCAGCACACAGGTATAATAAGAAAGCACCACATTCAGATAGGGCAGCGCGTAAACCAGCATAATAAGCAAAGTCGCGCCCGGGATGTTCCGGAAGATCTGCACATAGAAGTCTCCGACCCACCTGAGCGGCTTCACGGGACATACCCGCATGATGGTAATGAGAATGCCTATCAGAAATGCGATCACAAAGGACACTGCCGTCAGCTTCCAGGTGACGAACAGTGCCTGTATATATTTGTCTCCGTATTGGGAAAGAAGTTCCTGAATACCCATATGGATTCCTCCTGCGGAAAAAGACCTTCAGAACTACTGAAGGTCCTTCTCCCTGTCTTTATTTTAGGCTTTGGTTCAATTACTCGATTACCGGGGCCTCCGGTACGGTCTCGATGCCGGTGCGGTCGCCCAGACTGATCTTCCACAGCTGTGCCCAGGTTCCATTGTCCTCGATCTTCTTCAGGAAGTCGTTGACAAATGCTACGCCGTCGGAATCCAGCGGAAGTCCGATACCGTAGTTGTCCTCCGGTCCGAAGGTGTCGCCTGCGATTTCATAAACACCCGGGTTCTTTACGATGGCGTTCAGAAGCAGTGTGTAGTCAGTTACGTATGCGTCTACACGACCCTGCTCCAGAGCGGTACGCGCTTCCTGGTCGTTGGCAAACTCCTGAACGGTAGCTTCCGGCGCGTACTCAGCCAGGATATCCGGGCCCGTGGAACCGGACTGTGTCGCTACAATCTTGCCAGCCAGGTCGTCTACGCCAGTGATATCCGTATTGCCTGCCTTTACCAGGACTGCCTGCTTGGATGTGTAGTAAGGTCCGGCGAAAGAAATGACTTCCTTACGTGCGTCTGTGATGGAGTAGGTAGCAAATACAGCGTCTACCTGATCGCTTGTCAGAACGGACTCACGGGTACTGGAATCTACCTGTGTCAGCTCATACTTGCTCTCATCGCCCAGGATGTAGCGTGCAAGCAGCTGATACAGTCCTGCATCAAAGCCGCGGATGCCGTTGTCTGTCTCATCCAGCTGGCTGAACAGGAAAGAGGTTCTGGTTCCGCCTACGCGGAGTACGCCAGCTTCCTTTACCGCGGTAGCCCACTCGCTTGCCGCGATGTCAGCGTCGTCTGCTACGATACCCTCTGCAAGCAGCGCGTCAAATGCGTCCTTGTCGATCTCTGCAGCCACCGGCTCCTCTGCAGCTGCCTCAGTCTCCTGTGTGGTCTCTGCTGCCGGAGCCTCGTCTGCCTTGCTTCCGCATGCTGCCAGGCTTCCTGCCAGTGCGATGGTCAGCAGTAATGCGGTTGATTTCTTCAGCCATTTTAAATTTCTCATAATAATCCTCCTTTTTTACTGTTCACGTCGTTTTGATGTTGCAATCATACGCCCTTTAACCTACTTTGTCAATAGGTTATATATGATTATTTTAATTTTTTACAAAAAAAGCCGTTGCACAGGAGATTTTTCTTCTGTGCATCGACCTCATTGTCAGGATGAATAATTCCAGGTATAGGAAAAAATATGCGCGCCAATTACAAGTCCGCTTAAGGACGGATAATTGGCATAAGTCCGGAAAAAGGTCCGGTTACCCACGTTGGACTCGCCCGCGATAGCGCGGCGGGCAGCATTATAGCAGGATTCGGTGACGGAATCCGCGCCGTCGGTCAACATCAGGTCAAAACGGCCTGAAGTAACGGGAGAGAACTGACCCGAAGCCCGGATCACGCTCATGATATCGCCCTGGCTGAAACGGGGATCCCGGATACGGTTCATAACGACAGCGCCCACAGCCAGCTGGCCTTCCGCCCCCTGGTTACCTGCCTCGCAGTAAATCAGCGTCGCCAACGCCTTTACCTCATCGTCACTTGCGCTGTACGCGCCATACTGGGTATATTCCAAATCCGTGGTCCTTACACCGGTTACATCGCCCAGGGAACCAATGATCTCGGCTGCTTTTGACGCCTCGATCTGAGCCTCGATTTTCTTCTTCTCTGCTATCAGCTGCTTCAGCACTTCCTGCTGGCCTGCCAGCGTATTGCTCTTGCCGTCCAGATCGGCCTGGGCTGCTGCGATATCACTGACATGCTGACTGATTTTACCGGATGTACTGCTGGCCAGGGCGGATACCTCACTCTGCTTCTTCTCTACGGAAGCCTGCATTTCGTCCAGGGCTTCTTTTTCAGCCTCCAGCTTCTCTTCCTGCTCCTGAATCTCGGCCTTGTGGGCCGCGTAAGCCTCCAGCATATCCCGGTCGTAGGCGCTGATCCGCGCCGCGTAATCCGCCCGGTTCAGGGCGCCGGCAAAATCGCCGGACTCCAGCAGAATCTCGATGAAGGAGCTCTGAGGATTCTCATACATGTACTGAATCCGCGCCTTCATGTCCGCATACTGCTTTTCCTCGGTGGCCTTCGCCGCCTCCAGCTCTCCTTTCGCCTGCTCAATCTCCGCTTTTTTGTTTTCGATCTGCTTATTTAACTCGGAAATCTGGCTTTCCAGACTGGAATACTGCTGGTTCAGCTTCTTCAGATAATCCTCCATCTCAGACTTGGCCTGCTGCAGCCGGTCCTTCTTATCCTTCGTAGCATCGATCTCACTCTGGGTCTTGTCAATCTCGTCCTGCGTCTTATCAATCTCGTTCTGGATATCATCCACGTCGCTCTGATCCGGCACTGCATAGGAAGTAAACCCAAGCGAAAGCGCAAGGGCGGCTGCTCCCAACCGATATGCCATTTTCATCCGAAGTGAATGCTTTTTCATTGCCTTTATTCCTTTTCAGTCTCTTTATTTCCAATCGTATCTGGTCAGGTGTCCCTCCAGGCGCATGCCCGGGAAATCATTCTGGCGCAGGGCCTCATAGAGCACGATGGCCACGGAGTTGGACAGGTTCAGGGATCTGGTGTCGCCCAGCATGGGAATACGGATAGCCCGTTCCTGATTTTCCAGAAGGATCTCCTCGGGAATACCGGCACTCTCCTTACCGAACATAATGTAGCAGTCCGGCTCAAACTGCGTTTCAGTATAGACCCGCGGCCCCTTGGTGGTCGCCATATAGGGACGCGCCCCCGGGTTCTTTTTCAGAAAATCTTCGTAGTTTACATAAGTTGTCACATCCAACTGCGGCCAGTAATCCATACCGGCCCGCTTCAAATCCTTTTCACTTAACCGGAATCCCAGCGGCTCAATCAGATGCAGGCGGGTACCCGTCGCCACACAGGTTCTTCCGATATTGCCTGTGTTGGCCGGAATCTCCGGCTCTAAAAGTACGATATTGAACGCCATTATTTCGCTCCCTTTTCCGCCCGCAGCTTCGTCACAAAGCGCGCCAGACGGCCTGTGGCTTCTTTCAGGTCTTCCAGAGAGTATGCGTAGGAGATTCGAAGAAATCCCTCGCCGCAGGCTCCGAAGGCTGTTCCCGGAACCACGGCCACCTTCTCCTCCATCAGGAACCGGGTAGCAAATTCTTCCGAAGTCATGCCAAATTCCTGGATGCTCGGGAAGATATAGAACGCGCCGTAGGGCTCGAAACAGGATAGTCCCATTTCCCGCAGGGTATGTACCAGGAAACGGCGTCTCTGGTCGTAGGACTCCCGCATCATCGCCACGTCTTCATCGCCGTTTTTCAGAGCCTCTACTGCTGCGTACTGGCTGTTGGTGGGTGCGCACATAATCGCGTACTGATGGAGCTTCGTCATCTGGCTGAGAATCTCCGCCGGTCCGCAGGCATAGCCCAGACGCCAGCCGGTCATGGCATAGGCCTTGGAAAAGCCGTTGATGAGCACGGTGCGCTCCCGCATGCCCGGAATACTGGTGATGGATACATGGTCGCCCGCGTAGCTGAGCTCGGAATAAATCTCATCAGACAGCACGTAAATGTCTTTCTCGATAATGACCTCGGCGATTTCCTCCAGATCCTTCTGGGTCATAATCGCGCCGGTGGGATTGTTCGGGAACGGCAGTACCAGAATCTTGGTCTTGTCTGTGATGGCGTCCCGCAGCTCCCGGGCAGTCAGGCGGAATTCATTCTCCTCCTTCAGCTCGATGATCACCGGCACACCGTCGGCCAGCACACAGCAGGGCTCATAGGATACGTAGCTGGGCTGGGGAATCAGCACCTCGTCGCCCGGATTCAGCATGGCACGGAAGGCCATATCAATGCCTTCGCTGCCGCCTACGGTAATCAGCACCTCCCGGAGCGGGTCGTAGCTTACATGAATGCGGCGCTCCAGATAGCGCACAATCTCCTCACGCAGCTCCTTTAAGCCTGCGTTGGAGGTATAAAAGGTCCGACCTTTTTCCAGGCTATAGATACCCTCGTCGCGGATATGCCAGGGGGTATCGAAATCCGGCTCGCCCACGCCCAGGGAAATGGCGTCTGGCATCTCATTTACCACATCAAAGAATTTACGGATGCCGGACCAGGGAATTGAAACTGCTTTGTCTGATAATGGGTTTCTCACGGTGTCACCAGCATCCTTTCGTCTTTTTTCTCATGTGCCATAATTGAACCATGGTCTTTGTATTTTTTCAATATGAAATGTGTGGCAGTGCTGAGAACGGAATCCAGCGGCGACAGCTTGTCAGATACGAACTGCGCCACGTCACGCATGGTCTTGCCCTCGATCATCACCATAAAATCAAAGCCGCCGGAGATCAGGTAGACGCTGTCCACCTCCGCGTAATTGTAGATGCGCTCCGCCACCTTATCAAAACCGAAACCGCGCTGGGGGGTAACCTTGACCTCTACCAGAGCTGTCAGCTTCTCCTCGCTGGTCTTATCCCAGTTAATCAGGGTATGATAACCGCAGATAATACCTTCCTTTTCCATATCCGCAATCTCATTGGCGACCGCCGCCTCCTCTACTCCCAGCATCACTGCCAGATCCGCCAAATCCACGCGGCTGTTTTTCTCAATGAATGTCAAAATTTTTTCTCTCATTGCTTTCGCCCTCCCGTCAGGATATTATTATAAGCCGGGGCGTCTGAATCAGGAACACCCCGGAATCTTATTCATAGATTTTATATAATTCGTCTGTCTTCGGACGCTCCAGAAAGCTCTCGTCCTCGCCGTTTACGATGCGTCTGGCCTTGCCGTCGGTGGCTTTGCCGATGACCGCCGCCGGAATGCCGGCCTTTTCAAGCTCCCGCACCAGATCGTGTCCCCGGTCTGCCGCCATCAGCATGCAGCCGCTGGAAATCAGATAGTAAGGATTCAGCTCAAAGCACTCGCAGATCTCCACGGTCTCCTGACGGATAGGAATGGCCTTCAGGTCGATCTCCAGGCCGACGCCGGACGCCTCCGCCACCTCCCAAAGCGCGCCGTAGATGCCGCCCTCGGTCACGTCGTGCATGGCGCTGACGCCGTGCTTCACCGCAATTTTAGAATCTTCTACCACGGAAATATACCGGTCAAAGCCCTTGGCCGTCTCCACGAATGCCGCCGGGAAACGTTTCCGGAGCTCCTCTTCCTTCTCTTTGGCAATGATAGAGGTGCCCTCCACGCCAATCCATTTGGTCACCAGGATATCCTGACCGGGCTTTGCCCCCGCGGTGGATACCAGATGTCCCTCCTGCACCTTGCCCACGCCTGTGACGCTGATAATGGGCTGATTGACTGCCCGGGTGACCTCGGTGTGGCCGCCCATGACCTGGATATGGAACCGGGCGCAGGCTTCTTCCACTTCGCCCATCATCTGCTTAATGTCGGTCTCCTCGATTTCCTCGGGCAGAAGCACTGTGAGCATGACGCCCACCGGCTCCGCGCCGCTGCTGGCCAGATCGTTTGCGGTAATCTGGATAGCCAGAGTGCCGATATCCTTCACCGTTCCGGTAATGGGATCGGTGGAAATCACGAAAATCTCGCCGGGAGCCAGCTTCATAGCCGCGCAGTCCTCGCCCACGCCGGCGCCCAGAAGCACCTCGTCCCGCTTCGTATGTATCTGCTTAAAAATACTTCTCTTTAAAATTGTCTCTGAAACTTTTCCGACCTTCATGCTGTCCGCTCCTTTGTGTGTATCCCTTACTGCATTCTCGCGACACAGGACGCCAGGGTCGCGTTGACCGTAGCTTCATCCTGGGTGGCAATGGCTGCCTGCAGTTCATTGGACAGATCCGGATCGCCCGCGATACCCACCGTAATCGTCCGGGGCGTCGCCTTGTAGTTACTCTTATTGACCTTGGTGACACTCTCTTCCTTACCGCCCACATAGACATGCTTATACAGCTCCGCTACCACGCCCTTGTGCGCGCTCTCACGGGTGATATAGCCGATGGGCTGACCCGCGTCCGCGATAATCTGTACACCCGGCTCCGTGGTGCTCAAAGTGACGCTCTCGAACTTCAGAGTCCGGTTGGACGGACGAGTCTCCTGTCCATAGATGGTGAAAGTCACCTGCTTGCCGCTGGTCACGCCCTCAATATAGACCGGTGCGTCCAGTGTATTCTCGAATTTCAGATCTTTATAAGTTCCTGCGATGGCTGCGTCGTCCGCGGGCTCCACGTAGGTCACGATCATGGAATGGTTGGAACGCTCTGTCACCTCCAGCTCCGCCCGGAGAACTGCATTGTACAGGGTGGTGGATACCTGGCAGATGCCGCCGCCCAGACTGTCTACCACCTTGCCGTTCAGGTAAGATCCTGCCATAGCGTAGCCGTTGGCCTCAGAGAATGGACTGACTGCCTCATACGCGGAGAAGGTATCTCCCGGGTACAGCACCGTACCGTTAATATGGGCGGTTCCGGTGGCAATATTCTGACAGCGGGCCGCGCCGGAGGTGCTGTAGCTGGTGGTAAAGGTGCCAAGCACATCCTTGACCTTACTGAGTTCCTCCGCCGTTCCTCTGGGATAATCGGTCTCCACCGGAAGATCCAAAGAACCGTTGGTGTGATCCCACTCATTTTCTATAAAATCGGTAATCAGGGTGATGGAGCTGTCCGCGTCCAGCACGATGCCGGTCTGTCCGTCCACAATCCGGAAGGAACCGCCTTCCCGCTTCAGGGTCGCGTCCACGGCCTCCTGATCAAATTTCTTACACTGGTTGTTTACATAATCTGTGACCAGCTCGCCATCCAGCGCCCAGGTCAGCTGATAATTCTTGTTCTCATGCTCCAAATCCTTACGGTCCTTGTAACGCCTGATGATATTGCCGATCTTGCCAAGCTGTACGGCTTCCTCCAGAATCTCGTCTTCATTGGTGCTGATCAGTCCCAGCTCGCCCAGGGTCGGGGTCAGCTCATTGTCGCCGATATGCAGGGTCAGCGTCTCTTCGCCCATCTCATCCACATAGCTATTCAGGGCGTCCAGCGCTCCAGTCCGGGTCATGCCGGACAGGTCGATGCCGTCCACATAGACGCCGCTGTGAATGGCTGAATTGTCAGCCGCCAGCGCAGTGGTGCCGCCCGCCAGAAAGGCTGCGCAAAGTACAGCCGCTGTCAGTAACTGTCTCTTTTTCATAATATCTCCTCTTTTTCCAAAATAGAATCCTGTTTTGCCGGATTCTCCGCCACGATGCATTCCTGCCCGAAAGACTCTTACAGCGCGTAGGTCAGCATCGGCAGTATCATGGCCAGAACCACGATGACGATGATAATCGTGGAAATGATTTTTCGGCTTTTCTTATCGTACCAGTTCATCTTAAAATCCTCCCATGCTCGGAAATAATTTTATCTATGATTCTTGATGCTTCGTTTTTAGTCAGTGTGTCAATCTGCACACTTAAGCTTATTTTATGATATTTTATCAGATCATTCAAGTATCCTTTTTGCGCAGGCGTAATCGGACCCTGCTTTTTTACCTTGCAAATGAGGGGCTTTGGCGCAAAAAGTTCTTCGGGGCTGTCCGGAAATTCCATCGCCAGCCGCCTGTAGAGCTCCATAGCCGCGCAGGCATCGTCGGATGCCCGGTGGGCGCGCTCCTGCTCGATTTTATAATAGGCGCACAGGTAAGGCAGGTTTTTATGCTCCAGATCCGGCAGCAGCGCCCGGGCGATTTTCAGGGTGTCCACGCCGTCCTTTTCGAAGGTCAGGCCCAGATTGACCGCGTTTTTCTTTACGAAGCTGTAGTCGAAAAGGATATTGTGGCCCAGAAGCGGCAGCTCTTCACAAAACTCCAGCAGCTCTGTGATGGCTGTCTTCGTATCCTTTCCGGTCGCCGCCATAGCGTCATTGATGCCGGTCAGTTCCTGGATGCGGGGGCTGATGGCCATGCCCGGATTCACCAGGGTCTCATAGCGATCCGTGATTTCTCCGTTCACTACTTTTACCGCGCCGATTTCCAGGATACGGTCCTCGGAGGGGTGAAGGCCGGTGGTCTCCAGATCCAGGGCGATGTAGTTTTTTATCATAATCGTATGTTCTCCGTTCTGTTGTATCATTCACTACCGCGCGCATACTCTGTCCTTGTCTGGGCTGATTGCGCCTTGTTTCTGTATCTTAGCACTAAAATTCCTTCAAGCCTTCTGTTTGCGCTGTTTTAGTCTGATTTTATTATTCTTTATATTCTATCACCCTCGCGGCGTGGGTCAGCGGATCCCGGTTCTCATAATCGAAGACCAGATATTTGACTTGTCCGTCTCCTGCGGGCACCGCCTCCACATGATTCTGCTTCCCTGTCTGCCGCAGGATCTCTGAAAGCTGCTCCTTATACGCCGCCTGGTCGGGCGCGAAGGAAGGCCGCGCCTTGGCCCGCTCCCGCAGATAGTAATCGATGGTCAGAAGCTGCCGGAAGGACTGCTCCTCCTCCGGAAATGATTTCTGCGCGAAGGCCAGCAGCAACTCATACCGCTGCACCCGGGAATGCTTTCGCTGCTCCGCGTGCCGTTCCTCGTAAAACTCCGCCAACTGCTCAAAGAACGCGAAGGGCGACGGAAACCTGGAAACCAGGGCATCCAGCGTCTCATCGAATTGATGACTATTATAGTAGTTTTCCACCATTTCTTCCACCATTTTCAGGCGCAGCACGTCAGAAAATGGCAGCCAGGGCGTACATAAGACCTCATAGGGCGGCAGCGCCCGGCGGACGATGCCGTATTGCTCCGCCTCCCGGTGCATCCGGGAACCCTTCAGGACCTTCAGGAAGCCAAGCTGCAGTTGGTCGGGCCGCATGGCGTAGACATCGTTAAAGGAGCGTCCGAAACTCTCGTAATCCTCGAAGGGCAGACCCGCGATCAGGTCCAGATGTTGATGAATGTTTTTCCCTGCGTGTACCTTCGCCACCACAGCCCGCAGCCCGTCTAGGTCTGTCTTCCGGCAAATGGCTTCGAGGGTCCGCGGGTTCGTGGACTGGACGCCGATTTCCAGCTGAATCAGACCCGGCCGCATCCGCGCGATAAGCGCAAGCTCGTCCTCATCCAGCAGATCCGCCGCGATCTCAAAGTGGAAGTTCGTCACGCCGTTGTCATGATCCAACAGGTATCGCCAGATGAACATGGCGTGGCTCTTTCGGCAGTTGAAGGTGCGATCCACGAATTTCACCTGGGGCACCTTCCGATCCAGGAAGAACTGCAGCTCCGGCAGCACCAGTTCGAGGCTCCGGAAACGCACGCTCTTATCTATGGAAGAAAGGCAGTAGCTGCAGGAAAAGGGGCAGCCGCGGCTGGATTCGTAGTAGATGATGCGGTTTTCAAAGTCGGTCAGCTCCTGATAGGGGAAGGGGAGGGTGGAGAGATCCACCAGGGGCGCCGGGGGATTCGTCTGAATCTGCTCCACCTCCCACGCTCCCGCTTCATAGTTTACATAACTCTTATTTAAGTGCTCTGTAAAACTTGGAACGGTTTCTTCGTTTTTCTTTTGAGGAGTCAGATTTCTTCGAAACACCAGCCCCGGTATCTGCAACAAATGCTCCACGTCCGCCTCGCAGTTTACATAACATTCTCCCAATCTCCGAAAACTCTCTTCTCCCTCGCCGCAGAGAATCCCGTCCACCTCCGGGTGCTCCCGGAGATACTGCTCCGCGTCGTAGGATACCTCCGGCCCGCCAAGCCAGATGGGCACTCCCGGCATAACCTTTTTGCACTCGGCGGTCAGCTCCGTCACATATACCATATTCCAGATATAACAGGAAAAGAACAGCACGTCCGGCTTTTTCCGGTAGATATCCCGCAGGATTTCCCCGGTCCGGTGATTAATCGTGAACTCAGCCAGCTCCACCTGATCCCGGATGGATCCAGCGGAAGCCCGGAGGCTGTAGACTGCCAGGTTGGAATGGATGTATTTGGCGTTAATCGCCGTCAGTAAAAGCTTCATGGCCGCTTATTCTCCCAGCTTCTCATAAGCAATGCGGGCGGAACCGTCCCCATTTACCAGATAAATGATACCCCGGCGGCTGAAGCCGTTCTTGGCAATCACGTGCTGCATGACCTTGTTGTCATGGTGCGTGTCGATGCGCAGATGCTTCGTCTGCCACTCACAGAAAGCCACGATCTGCTGTAAAAATCCATGAATCGTGCCGTCGCTGGCCACCATATGAATCACGCCGTAGGGCACATCGGACAGCCAGGAGCCGTCGTCAATCTTCCGATAATTGGGCTCCTCCTCGATGGCAAAGTAGAAGGAACCGTGAATCGCGCCGTCCTCTTCCAGCACATAGAGCTTCCGGGCCGCGATCGCGTTCTCCAGCGTCGCCCTGGGCGGGTGGTTCTTGCCCCACTGGTTCGGGTTGCCAGTCTCCTCCATGAATTTCCGCGCGTGGGCGTATACGGCCTCGATGGCCGTTAAATCCTGTATTTCCGCATGTCTGATCATTGTAAATTCATCTCCTATTCGATGCCGCACTTATGCAGCGTCAGCTCGTCCAACTCCGGAAACGGTACCACCGGCTTCGGCTCTGCCGTGTGATCGCCGATCAGTTTCTCCATCCAGATCATATCGTACCAGCGGCCGAACTTGTACCCGCACTTGTGGAACTCTCCCACCAGCCGGTATCCCAGATGCTCGTGAAAATGGGCGCTGTCCCGGGTCAGATACTCGTCCTCTACCTCCGGATAGCCGATGCAGGCGTTCAGGTTCAGGATATGCTGGGCTGCCGATACCTTTTCCAATGCTGTATATAATTTCCTGCCGATGCCGCCCCGCTTGCAGTCCTTCTTCACATAGATGGTCGTCTCCACGCCCCAGTCGTAGGCCGCCCGGTTCTTGAACACACCAGTGCAGGCGTAACCCACGATCCCGCTGTCCTGCTCCGCCACGATGCAGGGATATTTCTCAAGGGTATGGGCAATGCGCTCCCGAAACTCCTCCAGGCTCGGCACCAGATACTCAAAGGTAATGACGGTTTCCTCCACGTAAGGTCTGTAGATATCCAAAATACTTTCCGCGTCTGCCAGTGTCGCCCGGCGGATTCGAAGTTCTGTCTCTGCCATACTGTTCTCTCTTTTCTTTCTGGATTTTTCCGTATTATCCAAAGTATATTCCATATAAAATAACTTTACAATTCCCAAAGCCAAATTTCTTTGCGAAATTTCCGGAAAAGCAAAAGGAAAAGCCGCACTTCTTGTATCGGCTTTTCCCGGAATGTGTCTTTGCTCTTATTTTTGTTTCTTCTCTGCTTCGTAAGCCTCTCTGGCCGCGCAGGCCAGCTGGTCAGCGCAGGATGTGGACTTGAAGCCGCAGTGAATGCCTTTGCATTTCTCCTCGATCTGCTCCACGGTCATGCCGTCCACCAGGCGGGGGATGGCTTTCAGGTTGCCGTCGCAGCCGCCGGTGTAGACCACATTGGTGACTACGCCGTCATTGATGTCCAGGCGGATCTTGGAAGAACAGGTGCCTTTTGTTTTATAGATGTATTCCATTTTTCATAGCTCCTTTTATCGTCTTACTTGATACATTTCACATCAATTTTTTACTGGATGTCGGTTACTTTGTAGTCTTTGTCCTCGACGGCCTTCTTCAGGACGTCGTCGGCTACCTCTGCGGTCAGTGTAACTACCGCGGTTCCGACCTCGTGGCTTACCTCGGCTGCTTCTACGCCTGCGATGGCTTCCAGGGTCTTCTTTACGGTGGCCTCACAGTGTCCGCACATCATACCTTCGATTTTCATGGTCTTTGTCATTGTTGTTTCCTCCTTCTTATGATCGGCTTTTGCCTTTATTTTTTTATCTTTGCCTGCGTCGTGCATCTTGAACAGATTCAGACGCAATGCGTTCGTTACCACACAGAAGCTGGACAGGCTCATGGCCGCAGCACCGAACATGGGGTTCAGCTTCCAGCCGAAGAGCGGGATCCACACGCCTGCTGCCAGCGGAATTCCGATGACATTGTAGAAGAATGCCCAGAACAGATTCTCGTGTATGTTCCGTAAGGTAGCACGGCTGAGCCTGATGGCCGCGGGCACGTCGCTTAATCGGCTCTTCATCAGAACCACGTCCGCAGCGTCGATGGCGATATCCGTACCGGCTCCGATGGCGATGCCCATATCGGCGCGGGTCAATGCCGGGGCATCGTTGATACCGTCGCCTACCATGGCTACCTTGCCCTTCTTCTTCAGATTCCGGATGACGCTCTCTTTGCCTTCAGGCAGGACTCCGGCGATGACTTCGTCCACGCCGGCCTGATGACCGATGGCTTTGGCTGTGCGCTCGTTGTCCCCGGTTAACATAACTACACGGATGCCCATGCCCTGCAGCTCGCGTACGGCCTGGGAGCTGTCTTCTTTGATGACGTCTGCTACCGCAATGATTCCGATAAGTTTGCCGTCTTTTGCGAAGAACAGCGGAGTTTTGCCGTCCTCAGCCAGTCTTTCCGACTGCTTGCGGACTGCGTCGGAAACTTCCGCAGTCTCTGTAATGTATTTCAGGTTGCCGCCGGTCAGGACTGTGCCGTCCAGCTTTCCGGTCAGACCGCCGCCCGGTACAGCCTGGAAATCTGCGACTTCCAGGGTATCGTCCACGCCGCGTTCTTTGCCTGTCTCCAAAATGGCGCGGGCCAGCGGATGCTCGCTCTTTTTCTCCAGGGTGTAGGCCAGCTTCAGAAGCTCCGCCTCATCGACGCCCTCTGCCGGGAGAATGTCCGTAGTCTTAGGTTCGCCGCTTGTGATGGTTCCGGTCTTATCCAGGGCTACGATCTGAGTCTTGCCGGTGGCCTCCAGGGATGCTGCAGTCTTGAACATGATGCCGTTTTTCGCGCCCATTCCATTTCCTACCATGATGGCTACGGGCGTCGCCAGTCCCAGGGCACAGGGACAGCTGATAACCAGTACGGAGATACCTCGTGCCAGCGCGAAGCCTACGCTCTGTCCTGCCAGCAGCCAGATGATAATGGTCACGGCTGCGATGCTGATAACTGCCGGTACGAAGACGCCGGATACCCGATCCGCGATCTTCGCGATGGGCGCTTTCGTGGCCGCCGCGTCGCTGACCATCTGGATGATCTGGGATAGGGTGGTGTCTTCGCCCACACGGGTGGCCTCGCAGCGGATGAAGCCAGACTGATTCAGGGTCGCCGCGGATACGGCGTCGCCCACATTTTTATCCACCGGAATGCTCTCGCCGGTCAGGGCGGATTCATTTACTGCACTGTTTCCTTCCAGGACGATACCGTCCACGGGTATATTTTCACCCGGGCGTACCACAAATACGTCGCCTTTTCGAACCTGTCCGATGGGGACCTCGACCTCTGCGCCGTCCCGCACCAGCACCGCGGTCTTTGGAGCCAGCTTCATCAGGCCCTTCAGCGCGTCGGTGGTCTTTCCTTTGGAATGGGCCTCCAGCATCTTGCCCACGGTAATCAGAGTCAGTATCATGGCTGCGGACTCAAAATAAAACTCATGCATATAGGCCATAACGCCGTCCATGTCCATATTGACCTGGGCTACGGTCATGGCGAACAGGGCGTAGGTGCTGTACCCGAAGGACGCGCCGGATCCCAGGGCCACCAGAGTATCCATGTTCGGTGCGCCGTGAATCAGGCCCTTGAAGCCGTTGATGAAGAACTTCTGGTTGATGACCATGACGATGACCGTCAGCAGAAGCTGGGCCAGGCCCATGGCTACGTGATTGTCCACCATGAAGCCTGGTACCGGCCAGCCCCACATCATATGCCCCATGGACAGGTACATAAGCGGCGTCAGGAATACCAGCGACGCAATCAGTCTTCTTCGAATCTTCGGGGTCTCGGTGTCCTTCAGGAAATCGTCGTCAGCCGCCGCGGACGCTTTCGCGCCGCTGTTCTCCGCGCCTTTCTCGGAAGCGCCGTATCCCGCTGTCTCCACCGCCGCGATGATGGCGGACGGCTCCGCGGTTCCCTCTACTCCCATGGAATTGGTTAAAAGGCTGACCGAGCAGGCTGTGACGCCCGGTACTTTATTGACCGCTTTTTCCACGCGGGCGCTACAGGCTGCACAGCTCATGCCCGTTACGTTATATTGCTTCATAATCTATGCCTCCTCATTTCCACCTCGCTGTTTCCTGCCTTTTTCCGGAAAATCAGCGGGCGGACTTTTTATCGTATGCTGTCTGTCACCGCATCAGCTTCTGCAATACGGTTACCAGCTCATCTATGGTTTCGTCCTTGCCTTCCCGGATATCCTCCGCCACGCAGGTGCGGATATGGTTGGCAAGCAGGACTTTGTTAAAGCTGTTCAGCGCCGCGTTGACGGCGGATACCTGCACCAGGATGTCGGTACAGTAGCAGTCGGTCTCCACCATTTTGCGGATACCGCGGACCTGGCCCTCGATACGGCTCAGGCGGTTCAGGAGATCCTTGTATTCTTTCTCGGTACGCTCTTTGGTTTTGTGGCTGCAACAGCAGCATTCTTTTTTTTCTGTCTGCATGCTTTCTGTGTTCTTTCCCATGTCTTTTTCCATCTGCTCACTCCTTACTCTTTCCCTGTTTCGCGTTCATTATATACCCCCATGGGGTATTTTGCAAGACCCAATTTTATGTTTTTTCAAATTTATTTTATCAATAAGATTTTGAGCACAAAAAAACAACCGTATCCTTTGATACGATTGCTTTGTCTGCTTCTTATTTTTTAAATCCGCGCGTTCTGCTTTGAACCCTGAAAACAGTACCGTTACCTCTGTAGCCGGCTCGGCTCAGGCGACCTCGCGGCACACAAGAGGTTCTGCTTAGAGCTGCTCCATTCCTGACCTGACTCGATTCACAGATTCCTGTTGCGCAAGACCCAAGCGTCTATGCTGCTTGCAAAGGGCTGCATACTGTCCATAAAGTCCGGGGCAGAACATCACCCCTGCTGTAGCGGATTGCAGGTACAGGGAACCGCTAAATCCCCGGCTGCGCGGAAGCTTTATGACATATTTGGGATCGCCGATCAGACGATCTTTTTCAGTATAGCTTTAATCTTTGACTTTGTCAACCTGCTTCTTCTGTTTCCGGAGCTTTTTGAAAAATTCACTGAGCATGGTGCTGCATTCTTTCTCTAATACGCCCCGTTCCACATTCACCTGATGGTTGAATTCGGACATTTCCAGAAGGTTCAGGATGGAACCGGCGCAGCCTGCTTTCGGGTTCATGGCTCCGATGACTACACGGCCCATCCGGGCCTGGACGATGGCCCCGGCACACATCTGGCAGGGCTCCAGGGTGATGTACATGGTGCAGTCCTCCAGCCGCCAGTCGCCGGTCTTTTTGCTGGCCTTGCGGATGGCATTCAGCTCCGCATGGGATAAGGTGTTTTTGTCTGTATTTCTTCGATTATAGCCTCTGGCAATGATTTTATCGTTCTGAACGATGACACAGCCGATGGGCACTTCCAGAAGTGCCTCGGCCTTTTTCGCCTGCCGCAGGGCCTCTTTCATGTATTTTTCATCTGCTGTCATGCAGTTTTCTCTCCTTCGCTAAATCTGATTTTCTCGAAACTGCCCTATGCCGGTTCACTCACCGTTTCTTACCGCAGGGTCCGACACCAGTAGCCGAAGCTGCCGTCTCTGGTCTCCTGACCCTTCATCAGACGGAACTCTTCAAAACCAAACATGGACGCCAGCATCTGTTCACGTTCGTTGTAGACGCCTGGTACCCCCAGGTAGTATCCGATATAGTCCTCAGTCTCACGGCGCAGCAGCAACAAATGCTTATACTGATAGAAGCCGTGGAGCAAAAAGCTGTTGTTGCCAAGCTCCCACTTGTCTCTGGGGACGCGGTTTAAGTCCCGGCTGCCCAGGGGGATGCTGGAGATTACGCCGCCGTTTCGATCCTGATAGCGCATGACCGGGAAATGATTCACCAGATATTCCCATTGTTCTTCCTTAGGGTCGACAGGAGGCTGCTTTTCCGGGCTTTTATAGCTTTCTGGATTTTCCGTTTTCTCGGACGATGTCTCTGCTTTTTCGGTTTTGGATTCCGATTTTTCTGATTCCAGCCCCGGCTCCGGTGCGTCCATCGGAAGATCTGCCGCATAGAGGGCCGTCGCGCGGCGGTCCAGCTCGGTCTGGAGATCAACCGCCAGCGAAGTGGCAGGCGTATTGTCCCTGTTCTGAACTACGATTTTGATATCCGGCTTCGCCTGCTGCCAGGGAATCACCCGTTCCGCTTTATTTTCCAAAGCTCCTGTAGTCTTTTCCTTTTTGACAGGCGGCGCGATCTTCTTTTTCTCTCCCGCCGCCACAAACCGCTCCACATCCACCGGATAATCATCCCACTCTGCGGCATAGATCCGATTGCCGCCTTCTATGTAGATGCCACGGCTCTCCTCCAGGCTGAAGCCGCCCATCAGGCTGTCCGTCTTCGTCACACCGTCCCATTCCAGGGCACCGTTGCGGCTTTCCAGCTCGCCCAGATACTGGCCCTCCAGTCCTTCCTTCTTCTGCTTGAAGGCGTAGACCCGATAGGGCTCCTGATGATGGGTGTAGAATCCCCGCACATGCACCCAGATCCGGCACTCCCCGCCTCTGGCATTTACCTTCACAAAGCCTGTACTCTCGCCCTTTTCGCCCTGCTTATATCCGTAGATATAGGAGACAAACCGCTTATAGTCAGACATAGAATCCCTCCCTTTTTCCTTGTGAAAAGTAGTCTTTTCTACCGTTTGCTAGAATATTCTATGCCTGTCCCGGGAGATTCATGCCTGAAAATCAGCGGTTCTATGCTTCTATCTTTATCATTTTTCTTCTATGCGTTCTTTCTCTTTTCCAAAATGCGGTTGGACAGCTCCGCGAACTGTGCCAATGTCAGCGCCTCGCCGCGCACGCTGGCACTTAAGCCCATCTCCTCCAATACCTCTGTGGTAATTTCCTTCGGGATATGCAGCTCCGGCGCATTACCGAGGCCATTGACCAGGGTCTTTCTGCGCTGGTTGAAGGAGGCGCGGATAATCTGGAACATCAGCTTCTCGTCCTCCGCCTCCACCGGAACCTCCGTATGACGGGTCAGACGGATTACCGCCGATCCCACCCGGGGTCTTGGCATAAAGCAGTTGGGCGGTACATTGGCTACCAGCTCCGGCTTCGCGTAATACTGTACGGCCAGGGACAACGCGCCATAATCCTTGGAGCCCGGGCCGGTCTTCATCCGATCCGCTACCTCTTTCTGCACCATGATGGTGATACTCTCCACCGGCACATGATTTTCAAATAAGCCCATGATAATCGGCGTTGTAATATAATAGGGCAGATTTGCCACCACCTTGATGGGTTTTCCACCATTCTTCTCCTCCGCAAGTTTACATAAGTCTACCTTCAGCACGTCCTCATGGATAACTGTCACATTATCGTAAGCACTCAGGGTATCCTTCAAAATCGGAATCAACGCATCGTCAATCTCGATGGCCGCCACCTCCCGCGCGGACGCCGCCAGATACTGGGTCAGAGTACCGATGCCCGGGCCGATCTCCACAACGAAATCATCCTCGGTAATCTCCGCGGAGCGAATGATTTTGCTCAGCACATGCTCGTCGATCAGAAAGTTCTGACCGAACTTTTTCTGAAATACGAATTTGTATTTATTTAAAATTTCGATGGTATTCTTTGGGTTTCCCAATGTGGGAACAGGTCTGCTCATATGATTCTCCTCAAATAAACTGTTTCACAAAGTCGATTTTTATCAGCTTTTATTGTATTTTCTATCTGTATTTTAAATCCTGCCTTCAAAATACATTTTCTTCGCGTTCTGATTTGTTACCCGAACTACTTCGTCCGCGTCCACACCCTTCAGTTCCCCGATGGCCGCCGCCACATAGGGCAGGTTCAGCGACGAATTCCGCCTGCCCCGGTTGGGCTCCGGCGCCAGATACGGACAGTCTGTCTCCAAAAGAATCCGGTCAAGGGGCAGCATTTTCACCACCTCTTTCAGCTTCTTCGCGTTCTTAAATGTCACCACGCCGCCGACGCCGATATAATATCCCATCTTCAGATACTCTTCGGCCATCTCCGGCGAATAAGAAAAGCAGTGAATCACGCCGCGAAGCCGCTCATCCTGCGCTTTCTGAATCTCCTCCAGCGTATCCGCAGCCGCCTCCCGGCTGTGTACGATCATGGGAAGGCCTGTCTCCTTCGCAAGCTCCATCTGCGCCCGGAACCACTTCTTCTGCAGATCATGATTTTCCTTATCCCAGTAATAATCCAGGCCAATCTCGCCCACCGCCACAGTTTTTGGATTCCGGCACTGCTCCTCCATCCAGGCGAAATTCTCCTCATTCAGCTCGCCCACCTCATCCGGATGAACGCCCACCGCCGCGTACATGAACGGATACCGCTCCGCCAGCTTAAGGGTGCTCTTCACCGTCTTCAGGCTCGCGCTCACATTTACAATATACTCTATCCCCTCTCTCTGACACTGAGCCAGAATCTCTTCCCGGTCTGTGTCAAAGGCCTCATCGTCATAATGGGCATGACTCTCAAATATCATGTGATCGTTTCCTTCTATTCTTATAAATTGCTAATAATTGTCTTAAGCATACCATAAATGCCGGAATTTGTGAACCTCACAGAATAAAAGCTCTCATTTCGAAACACTCTAAAGTAATACGATATATTATAAAATGAGGATGCTGTATTTTCCCAAATCACAGCATCCTCATAATTTTATCTTTTCTATTCTTTTATCTTTTGTATGATTCATGTGTCTTTCCCTCTGTATTCTACAGAGTCAAATCTTCTACGTTTACTCCCATAGAAGCATGCATGGCCATCAGTGTTTTGATTTGATAATCCAATTCCTCGTTTACAGTTTCTCCATTCGCTTTTTAAACTCCAGTATAGCGAATTTATGTATTATTTACAAGCTTCTTTTACCCTTCCACCACATACCGGATATCCGCGAATCCTACGGAATCGCCCGGTCGCAGACGGGCTTTTTCGTTAACGCCCAGGCGGCCTCCGTTCAGAAAGGTGCCATTAGTGGAATTTAAGTCAGTCAGATAGTAGCAGTCCTCTTCCCGGGAGATTTTGGCATGGATGCGGGAGATACCACGGGCTTTCAGCCAGCCGTCCACGGCGTCTTTTTTCTTGCCTATCATAAAGCTCTCTTTACCGACGCGGAGATCCGGATAAGCTGCGCTCTCGCTTCGTAGAAAGAGCCCCGGTTCCCGGACGCCTGCAAGGCAGGCTGTTCCACCGGATAAAGCGTCCACCCACTCCGGGAAGTTTTCCGCCAGACGGTTTTCCCGCGCTCCCTCCCAGGCACCGGAGCTGTCTGCCATCCCATCGGCTCCGAATTTTTCATAGGAAAATACCGATTTTCCCTCTTCATTTTCCTGATTTCCCGCCGCCTCCGCACTCACACTCTGAGAACTGCCTGCTTCCGCGTTCCCCCACTCTTCCAAAAGCTTACGAATCGAAGGGTTCTCCTCTCCTGCCATTCGGTAAAACTCATATCCAAGCGTTACTGCGCCGGAATCCTGCCGGTCCAGATGATCCAGCAGATACTCTGCCAACCCCAGAAGCTGACTACCCAGCTCTTGCTTCTCAAAAGGATAAAAACATATCCAAATCTTCCATTCATCCGGATCCAGATAGATAAAATCCGGCTGCAGCAAAATCCGTTCTCCATCCAGCAGATATTCCTCGCAGGTCTGCGCCGCCTGCTCAAGCCCCTCCAGCAGTCTTATCATCTCCGTAAGGCTCAATCGCTTCCGTTCCAGCACCAGTCTCAGATTCTGTCTGGATGTAATCTCATAATAAAAAAACGCTTTTTTGTCAACCCTGGTCATCCGGCACTCCAGAAACCCCGGAATCCGATTTTTCAGAAGCATATTTACCTGATAATTCTCCTGAAATTCCTTTTCTTCCAAAACCAGATAATTGTGATCCAGTTCCCTTCTGTAACTAACCTCCATTTCTTCACACCTTTCCTGCCAGTTCCTTTAAAAGTCTGGTTTTTCGAAGAAGGTTGACCGGATTTTTCCGTCCGGATTTTTCCTGCTCCTTCGTTTGCAGTCCGCCCAGAACCGGACTGCTTCCCGCATAAGCCACGGTTACCTGTTCAGCCGTCACCTTCACCGTTATGTCAGTTACCTTCAGAAGATAAAGACGATCCTCTACAAGAGCGGACGCCTCTGTGGAAAGCCAGCTTTCCAGATGTGCTTCCGTTTCATATTTCCGCGCCGCTCCTTTGCCTGCCAGTTCCGAGGCGCAGGCAGAAAGTACACTCCGATCATGCCAGAACAGCCCCAGGCACAGCATCACGAAAATAATCCACATCAAAAACGGCATCAGAATCGAGGCTTCCACCGTAAAACTTCCTCTTTTCCACCCTGCACTCATAGAAACATCCTCCAGAACTGCGCCAGACACAGAAACGGCGCAAACGGAAACGAATCTTTCCAATGTACCTTACCCAGAAGCAGTCCGATTCCAAGCGCTGCCGCACAGATTAGCGCTCCTGTCAGTAACAGTTCAAAATTCCCCGACGCGCCAAGGAACACGCCTGTGGCGCACAAAAGCCAGCCGTCTCCCATCCCGATAGCTCCCTTCGTAAGAAAAGACAGGATCACCATCACGACTCCTATTCCCAGTCCGCCCAGTATTTCAACCGCAGACAGTTCCCGAAATCGAACATTTACTGCCAGTCCCACAACCATTGAAAGCAGTATCATCGGGATACAGACTTCCCGCCGCTTAAAGTCCCATATACCGTTCAACAGCAACAGCACCGCCACATAATATTCCTTCCACATTTTTTAACCTCCGCATACGGAACAGGGCGGCAGCATCGTTTCTGAAAGCGGAATTGTATGAATTCCGCGTACCATCGCCGAACAGTTCAGGCTCTGATGATACCGCGTGCCGTCGTCTGTCAGAAACACAGGATCCGCTCCTTCCTTCCAGCATTTTTCACAGGGATAATACTTTCCGCCGGATTCATTTCTCAGATCCGCCACTTCCGAAAGTCCGCTCTGTCGGATAGACAGCTTCAGATAGCGGCAGCTCAGTTCCCGATGGTAGACAGTCCCGTAATCCGTTACATATACCACTTCTTCTTTCTCACTATTCGACGACCGTTCCCGTCCGCCAAAGCCTGTCCAGCCCCGTACTACCCGTTTCTGCCGAATCCGAACCGGATGAAACCATGAAATTCCAGGCGGGAATACAGCCTGTCCAGAGATTTCCAGAGTAATCAGGGACTTTTCCGGATCCCAACTGCTTCCAAGCAGAGATAGTCCATCCGCTCCGTCCTTTAAGACAGCAGCCGCCACTTTCCCGGAGAGAGCTGCCTTTACCTCCTGTTTTCCATATAGTATAACCGCTGCAGTCGATCCCATGCCTCCGGCTGTGTCCGAATATTCCGCCAGCACTGCCAAATCCTTTCCCGCATCCGTCAGACTTCCTCCCGTCTCTATCTTCAGCTGCGTCAGAACCAGAAGATAAAGAAACGCCGTCACAGCCAGCAGAAAAATCGGAAAAACCAGAGCCGCTTCCACGGTCATGCTGCCCTTATTCCGGAAGATGCACCGGGATGTTCTTCCGCGCTCAGAGTAAGAAACAGATTTGTCAGAATTTACAAGAATAACAGTTCCGCCGTCGTCCACTGCCTGGAGAGCTTTGAATTTAATCAGACATATCTCTGTACGAAAGAACATCCCGGTACACCTCCCTTTTCCCTCTGTTACCATTCATAGCAAAATTGGCGCTCTGCCGTATACTCCTGCCCTTTCATGCATATGGTCCGCAGCCGAAAGGAGTCAATACACTGATCCACATAAAACCACTGACCGCCGGATGCTTCCCGCACCGCGCCCTCGATCACATCGAGACTTCGCATACTTTTCTTTTCCCGCCCGGTCAACGTCAGTAAGATTCCAAGATAATCCCGGTACAGCAGTCCGTCCGCATCCTCGTTATCGTCCATTCCGGATAAATCACCCAGCTCCAGTGCGTTACTCAGCGATATTTTCCAGGTCGATGCATCTTTCCGGAATGCTACCCGCTTTCCGTTCAGCAACAGTCTCAGATCCAGAACACTTTCCGCAAAAGCCCACGCCAGAAGCAACATCTGCTTTACCGCCTCTACCAGCCCCGGTATCAGTGTCGCTCCTACCAGCAGCGTAGCCATAGCGGTACATTCCGCCACCTTTGCGGAATCTGTAAGCAGATACGCATAGTTCATTCCTTCCCGGATAGCCAATAACCTTCCACATACCGCTTCCAGATTGGCAATATCCGAATCCCGGCCTGCAATAAGATATTCCAGCTGATAATCAAGCCACGGCCCACCCTCCTTTTCTCCTGTAAGGCAAGCTGCCGCATTTCCAAAATGTTCCAGCAGATACGCCAGAAACCAGGCGTCATTCAAGACTCCATATGCGTTTTTTCCTCTTGCACCGGAGCCCGTAAGCAGCGTCCGGTCTGATGGAACCCCGGCCAGCTCCGCGCGTTTCCCGGATACGCTTCCCGGATCTTTAAGAATCAGATGCAGGATACTTCCCCCCTTTAACCGTTCTGTCTGCTCCGCCGGATTTGGCGTACCTTCCTCTTCCTCTTCTTCCCGGCGTCGGCTGAGTTCTTCCAGATTCCTGCTTTCCCTGTCGTCCGCTTCCCGGTAGTTTTCCTCCTGCTCGGCAGCCTGCCGTACGTATTCCGCATACTCCTGAAAGCTTTCCAGAATAGATGCTCCCCTCTTTGCCTTCATTACAGACACCGCCTGCTCATAATACGCCTCTCCGCGTCCATCAGTGGCCCTTGCATAATCCCAGGTTTCAAGAGCCTTCACCTTTCCCGGCTTCAAATTCAGATTCAGGAATTCCTCTGCCCGCTGCTCCAGATACTCCGTCTTCTCCGCTCCGCCTCCATAACTCAGATCCAGATAAAACAGTTCATACCTCTTCCAAAGCTCCCTGTGATATTCCGAAAGCACTGAATACTCACTGAGTTCCAGCGCCTCCTCCATCTGGCTTCGAAACAGGGCATTTTCCGCAGACTGAAACAGAGCCTGAAAGAAAAACAGCAGTACGGACAGCATCAGACTCAGAAAAACGGTAATTTCTCCCCGTTTTTTCATCTCTTTTTATACCAGACGGCTTTGTTTTGTGATCTTGTCAAAAATCTCATTTACTAGGGAAGTCAGCTTACTCTTAAAAATCAGTACCAGCGCAATCAAAACCACCAGAATCAATATCATTTCCACCGTTCCGATTCCTCTCTGATCCTCCCACAGATTTTTCCATCCCTGTTTTAATCTCATCATTTTACTTTCCTCCTTTTACATCTGCATCGACATTCCCGCAGGCACAAGCACAAGAAGCATCACCACCGCCAGCGTCAACACCATGGGAAAAAGTAACCTGGTGGCCGCCTTTTCACCCTGCTCACGCGCCAGCTCTTTCCGCTGTTCAAAGGCTTCTGCCACCTCTTCTCTTAACAGATCGCTTAACCCTCTATTTCCTTTCTTCAGATTTTGTTCCAGCAGTGCGGCCAGCTTCAGGTAACAAGGCAGCCGACAACGGAGCCCGAAATTCTCATACGCCCTTCCTTCCGAAACGCCATTCTGCATCTCCCGGCAGGCCAGCGCCATTTCCTCATACACATACCGCCGCGGTCCTCCCGCTTCCCGTTTTTTTTGATAATCCGCCACCATCGTCTCCCAGGCCATCCGGAGCGCGCTTCCGGCTCCCAGGAGCAACACCAGCTTACTCACCACCTGTGCGTAATCCCGGCGAAGCTCCAGTTCCCGTTCCTGCACCAGCTTTTTAAGCTCCTGATCCTTCGCCGTATATACCAGAATCAGACTGATAACTGTCAGAATGGGAATTACTGCCACGGAAGAGCTTTTCTTTTCCTTCCAGTTCAGATTTATTCCATCCACATTTTCCGGCAACTCTTTCCGATTCTCCAGACGGCTCTTCTCCTGAAAGCTCTGAATCGTCTGAGAGAGCACCTCCGTCCACTGCCGGGCCGGGCTCAGTATCTCAGGGAGTACCCGAACATTTGCCTCGTAGATGCTTTCCTGATCTTCGCATCGCAGGCGGCCTCTTAAGCTTACAATCGTGCCCTCCTCTGTTACCTTCTCCTTGCGGATACTCCCGTCCAGATTCAGCACTTCATAGGAGTCCAGCTCCCAGTCCACGGTGACTGGCGTACCTTCGATTTCCCGAATCAGATTCAAATCCGTCCGCACCTCCTGCAGGGAACTGTTCGCTCCGATAATATAGTTTTCCATGCGGGCTGTTTCTTCCGCCAGCAGTTCCTTCACCTGCTCTTTTGTCAGCCCCTGGGGTTCTACCTCTACCACAATGGCTTCCCTGTCTTTTCCGGATTCCTTATCGGGTACTGCCCAGATTTCCCGGGTATACGTTTTTTCCTTACGCGGAAGAAAGTGCCCTTCTTCCATAAGCATACTGCTGCGTTCATTTACCCAGAACGCCGCCGTCAGAACTGCGCCGGCTCCCAGAATCAGTATAAGAAGCTTCAGCTTCTCTCCATAAAACGCCTCCAATCTGCCCTCTACATTTTTCTCCGCATGTAATATCCGAAAATTTTCCGCCACGTTTTCTTTTCCGGGATACCCATTTCCGGCTTTTCCAAGCAGCCTTCGGTTAAGCTTTTCTAACAGCTT